>Ga0194124_10002806_pt1 | contig 19137 bp, 12 predicted proteins | sample TA2KigCas0mmetaG_FD_148605 | JGI IMG/M metagenome (GOLD analysis project Ga0194124, IMG submission 148605) | Freshwater microbial communities from Lake Tanganyika, Tanzania - TA2015031 Kigoma Deep Cast 0m | ecosystem: Environmental > Aquatic > Freshwater > Lake | place: Tanzania: Lake...
ATAGTTAAACTATTATACGCAATGACATGGAAAGCGTAGAAAGACATATCGAACAAGATAAAAAAATACTAGATGACCCCACAGTTTCTGCACAAGCAAGAAGACATGTTGAGGATGAATTAGATGCCCTTGAGAGGTGGATAGAAACTCACCCTGATGATAATCATGACCCAACTGGTTTGGAACTATATTGCAATGATAATCCAGACGCCCTCGAATGTAGAATGTACGACGACTAATGAGTGAAGGAACTTTATTTAATCCAGGATTTTTAGGTGGTAGTTTCCTCTGGTGGGTAGGACAGATCGCTGATGACTCTACTTGGAGAGACAACATATCACCAGGAATTCATAAGAGTAAAGATTCAATTCCAGGGTGGGGAAGAAGATATAAAGTTCGTATCATAGGACTTCACGACCAGGGCGAAACAGTTATTCCCTCTGATCAACTGCCCTGGGCACAAATCATGTATCCTGTTACAGCAGGTGGAGGACAAACAAATTCTGGACAAACTCCAAATCTTCGTCAGGGAATGATGGTTTTTGGTTTCTTTCTGGACGGACAAGACCAACAAGTTCCAGTTATTATGGGAGTGCTTGGGAACAATGAGCAAACCGCACTCTCCACTAAAATTGGTGACAATCGTGTTACAAACGAAACTCCAGGGAGTCTTGCGACTAGTGGTTATGCTGAAGGGCAAGAACCAAAACCTAGAGAGACTAAAGAGAAAGTTCCAGATAAAGGGAAAGAGGTAGAGAAACCAAAACCAGCAGAACAATCAAAGGAATGTGCTGCGCCGCCACCTGGTGTAACATTAAATAAATTTGGACTAAGACCAGATTTACCATTATCAAAATCACAGTTTCAGGATCAACAAAGCGCAAGAGATGCTGCTGAGGCAAGAGGACTCACTGGAGCTGCGAGAGATGATTTTATCCAACAACAGGTCGCTGCGGGAATAAAAAATAGATGTGCTGAAGCAAACTCTCCAGGATCTCCAACTGTTCCAGGAGCAACGATTGAGGGCATCACTTCAGTTCACAAGATGAATGCCGCTCATGTGAAGATAGAGGATAAACTTAGAGAGAAAATTCCTCTAATGAAACCTGATGATAAGGTTGGATCAGCACTAAAAGCAATTCAAACAGTCATTGATAATATTACGCAGAAGATCGACAAATATATGAGAGCAATTAACTCTTATATTGAGGCAGTGTCTAACACTCTCTCTAATATAAAAGATCTCATTGCTTCAGCCGCTTGCGAGATTGCTAAGTATATGAAAATAATCTTTGATAAAATTATGGAATATGTCTTAAAATTGTTGAATAAGACATTGACGAAAGCGGTTTCTGCCATGCCATCTAGTCTAAGATACTTATTTGGTGATATGAAGGAAATACTTACTGAACTTATTCTCTGCCTTTATAATAAAATCACTGCTGCTTTATGTGGAATGATAGAGGGTCTACTTACCAAAGCAATCAATCCTGACGAATTACGAAAAAAGGCAGAGCAAGCGCGGCAAGATGGATCAACAGCATCACAATCAGCATCACCATCCGTCCCTATATGCTATGCCGAAGACTTAGTTGCTGACGCAATCTTTGCAAATAAAAATGCAATCAATGATGCTAACAATTCTATCGTTAAAAATATAAATGCCTTCTTTGATGATATTCAAGGTCAACTTGCTGGTGTAAGTGGATCACTCTCAGACATAACTGCCTCAATTGGAAACATTAGTGGAAGTATTTCAGCAGCGTTGAGTTTTGACAACTTAAAGTTAAATGCTTTGGGTTGTGAGTTATCACCAAATAAAGCAGTCTCAGATTTTTACACATTTGCAACAGGTGGAGCAGCGGCACCAGATAAACAAACACCTAGTGTGGAAGGTGTTGATAAGTCAGTTGCAGATAAAGTGCCTCCTGGAGCTCCAAGCGCAACTGAAGTTCCATATGCACAACCATCAAAAGCAACTAAAGATTTAAAGGTTGGGGTAGTCTAATGCAGAAACAAGAGCATCTGCAGCACAAGAAAGAGAGTTGGCAAAACAATCTTTAAATATTTTCTAATAAATATCACTATGAAGAAAAAAGATAAAAGCAACAACTAATGGCTGAATTTAATATTTTTGGACCGCCATCAAAAGATAGTGTAAGAGTTGGATATATATCAACTGATAGAGGATATATTGAGGGTGTAACTATATGTGAGGCAAACAAATATGCTCAAAAAAATCCAGGAACTCAATTCATATTTAAAACAAGAAATTTTGTTAAGTATTTAAATATTAACGAGGTTAATAACCTCACCCCCGATGATGCACTTGTAGGTGAAAAAACTTGTGAGGGTGTTGTAATTGAGAAACAATGTGGTCCAGTAGAAGCACTTTTCTATGGCGGTGGTGGAGTTGGTGTTCAGGGTAATCCTATCATTGGATCCGATGGAGCCGTGCTCGCTGTTGATTTAGTTGCTGGAGGTTTTGGATATCAATATCCACCGATTGTAGAAGTAAAAGATAGTTGTGGTATTGGAGCAGGTGCTGTTGTTACTGCTGTTCTTGGGGAGATAGTTGAAACAGAAGAGGTTTATGATCAGGAGGGGGACTTTGAGGACTATGAATTTGATTTATGCCCTCCAGAATCTGCAGGATATGGATTAAGATATGGTCCTGAGGGCGAAGTTCTTGGAGAATGGGATCCTACTTTATATGCTAATCTAAGTGAAGATCCTATACGGAAAGAAATTAAAGAATATCAAGACTTCTTACAGCAGTTACAAAAACCTTGGTGGACAACAAGAAAAGAATTTCCATTAAGAGTCACATCTGCGAATAGAACAACCAGGATTAAACACGATGTTACTTTTCCAGCATGGAGTGACTTCTTAAATCAGTTTGCGATATCACCTGTTCCACCATCAAATGTTCCAGGTAGTGATTTTGCGGGACAAGAGTTTCAAATGGAATGGGAAGAGGAATTTCCATATACTGGTGAATACGTTTTTCGTGCTCAGGCAGATAATATTGGAAGATTTTATCTTGATGATGAAGAATTAATTAAGTCAGATGAATTTAAACAGAATCAAACACAATCTGTAAAGAAAACTGTCACTGCTGGAGTTCATAGAATTCTAATTGACTTATATAATGAACCACTATATGAACCACTATATGAACCACTATATGAACCGGTTATAACACAAGAATCTAGTAGATTGGTTGGTTTAGTTGATTTGGTCGATGTTACATTTGATGTTTATGGCGACCGGGGTGATTTTAGAGTAGATGATTTTCTTGTCACGTTCACTTCTATAGATGGTAAAGATACTTTTTCTTTTAAAGGATCTGATAAAAACAAACAAACAAGACAAGAAATCATTAAAGTAAGACCAAACATTAACTATAAAGTTTCTATTAGTTCATTTAGAAAAAATTATCCAAATGTGGAGCAAGGATTGCTTATCCAAGGTAAAGAAGGTGGAGTTGGGTCTAGTAATAAAATTTTTGGCGATTTTGTAGGATCAAGCGATGATAATAATGATATTCAAATAACTGCTTCAATTGGAGCATTTACCTCTAGCAATCCAAGAAAAGCACCGGGAAGTGCCGATTTAAAAGAAGGAAAAGAAAGTAGCAAAGCAAGAGACACATATGATTTAACCTTTTCAGTAAAAGAGAATATAAACACCCCCTCAACAGGAGATTTGGAAATAATATACAATGGATTGAATGCTTCAAATAATCCTATAAATGTTGTAGATAATGAAATTAGACTTAAAGATAGTAATGGAAATGATATAAACGCAACATTCTCCATTGTTTCTTCTGATCCAGGAGTAAATGCTAGATTTTCTTTGGATGGAAAGAGAATAAAGTATGATGGTAATGGAAAAATAAAACTCAAATTGCAGTGGAAGGATGATCCAGGCGCGGCTGGAGTTGCTGTCAAGAGCATTAGCGTAGGTGCTGCGACTTTATCTCAAAATGGAAAAAGTGGATCTGTTGATAGGGAAATAACAGCAATAAAAACAGTTGTTGTTGGAGAACCAATACCAACGCCAACAGCATCACCGGCAATAAAAACAGTAATCTCTGCAAGATCTTGGAATCAAAATCCAATGGGAGCAGCACTCACGATTGATGCACCATTACCTCCAATTCCACAAGAACCGATCCCACTACAAGAGGGTAGATGTCCCAAAAATCCAATGTGGACTACACGTTTTCCAGGTGCAAAGGAAAGATGGTGGCCAGTTAATTTTACAAATAAAGATTCGAGGGGACCAACTTGGAGTACATTCACAAATAGGTTTGCTATCTCACCCATTCCTCCTTTATCAACTCCGGGGAGTGACTCTGGTGGAATCGTATACAGAAATTCATGGAATATAGACCTTCCATATGATGGGTTCTATGCGCTTAAAGCAACTGTTGATGATGGTGGTAGAATTTTAATAGATGATAAAGAAATTATTCGAGGTGGTAGAGTTAGTTCTAAAGCAACGGCAGATAGTATACAAGGTATAGAACCATTTAATGTAGAAAATCCAAGAGCAACTAAATTATTTTTACAAAAAGGACTTAGAAAAATTGAAGTTGAAGTTGAAAATCGAACAATAGAAACATTCAAAAAAATAGACAAAAAAGTATTCAGCACAAAAGATTGGTTGTTTAAATCTAGACAATCACCAACAGCACCAAAATCTACTATTGATTCAGAAGAATACGTTGAAGTAGACTTTATTGTTGATGAAGAAGGTGATCCACGCGGCTTCGCCGAGGTTGGTTCACTTATTGCCGCGTTCACTTCTGAAGATGGTAAAGATTCTTTTGTTTTAAAAGGAACGGATCGGCCACCTCCAGTTAAAGTGCCGGGGAAAGATGGTGCTTCTTTTTTTATAAGATCTGAAAAATTCCGCACAACTAGAAAAGAAACCATTAGAGTAAGACCAAATATTAACTATAAAGTTTCTATTAGTTCATTTATAAAGGAGCCACCACCAGCACCGGTCGGATCCAACCTGGCGGCTAGTTTGATCGCCGGCCGACGCGGCGGTGGCATCACCCCGTCGGTGTTGAGCGACCGAAAGGTGAATCAAGGGACTATTGTTAATAATAAAGAAGGTGGACTGATAAAATCTAATAAAATTTTTGGCGAGGCTCACCCCGTCGGCCGCTACACCTACAGCGGCCGGGGGCTGGTGTACCATAATGACATTGATGATATTCAAATTACTGCTCTTAGTGGGACTTTTACTCCATCCAATAAAAGAAATCACTCTTCCAGATTCTTCTTCAGTGACGACGGCCTCGCTTCGATTACAGGCACAACATATAATTTAACCTTTTCAGTTGGGACTCCTACTTCTACTTCAACAGCACCAACAGCACCATCGGAACAATATGAAATTATAAACCAATCTCCCACTGCTGTTGGTGTTGTCTATGAAGGTCCCACTGCGATTACAAATTATAAAGGTGATTTTATCTCACCAACTTTTCAGGATGTAAATGCAATTCCAAATGAAGAAATTCAAGGTAAGACTTGGATTTTTCGCTGGTCAAATGTTGATTTTCCAGTTGACGGGCAATATACTTTAGAGGCAGAAGCAGATGATAATTTGATCGTAAAAGTTGATGGAGTTCGAGTTGGTGGAGCAAAAGTATTTGGAAGAAGAGCAAAGACTAAATTTAATGCATCAAAAGGAAAGAGAACGATTGAACTAGAACTTTCAAACATTCGTGTTCCAAACACAGGTTTTGATAAAAATCCAGTTATAGGATTTGCTGAAATTACCATTCCTGTTGATGTCTCAACAGGGATAGGCAAACCTTGGACCCAAAACCCCATAGGTATTTCTGCGGTTCTTATTCCACCTCCTTGCCCTAGAGTTATCAGAGGTAAAGGTGTAGTAACTAGAGTGGATGTTGATGATCCTGGAAACTCTTTTCCACCTCCAGCTGGACCTGGATATCCGGTTGCATTAAGATTGAAGAGTGTTAACGTTTTAGATCCAGGCATTAATCATAATTGTGGTGTGGATAAAATTGAAATCACTCCAAGTAATGGTGCTATCCTTGATTATAAGTGCGATTCTTTTGGTAGAATTAATGAGGTTATAATTAAAAATCCTGGTTTTGGTTTTCCAACATATCCAGACATTCGAATGGTTACTGATACGGGTATTAATGCAACCTTTGCTGCTCAGTTTGAAGTCATAAGAGACCCAATCGTCATCGATCCACAAAAACTTATTCAAGTTACAGATCTCGTTGGACTAAAACAAACTGGATATGTAGATGGTCGCGCATATTATGGTTCTGTATTCCTTAAAGATGGTCTTCTCTTTGCTGGATTTTATGAGACACCTGGAGAACTCGTCCAAGTTTATGCTACACTTAAAGAAAGTATCGATGCTCAAGTTACGACTCGCCCATCGGCAATTCAAAGGCAGGGCACAGATATTACAAGTAATGATCCAAGACTTAACATTCCTGGCACTCCAGATCAGATTATTTAAGTTGATTAAATAGTTATTACACCCCTCAAATTATAATGACGCAACCTAAGAATAAGTTTGAAAAGAAAGTAAGAGCGCCTGGTAAAACTGCTCTGCCAACAGGATCTGATACAGCAAAGCAGAATTACACTGCTGTCACATATGGTAATGATAAAGGCGGTATGGGTTTTGGTATTATTCATCAACCTGCAGATGTTACATCTGCTGTAATGCTCTATACTCCTGATGCACAACATACCTTTTCTATGGACGCTGATGGTTCAAGAAAAGGTTGGACCACATCATTATCACCTGGCAACTTTCAAGTTGAATGTGGGAGTGCAAATAAAGAAGCAAATGACAGCTTGATGTTAAATGCAAAAAATGGTAATATAATTATTAAAGCCAATAACGGAAAGATAAGACTTGAGGGAACAGATATTGAACTAATTGCTGTTGGTGAAGGAGGTGGTAAAGGAAATATTCGTTTAACTGCTACAGAAAACATCAGCACTGATTCAAAAAAATTCTCTGTAAATGCAACCACAAGTTACAGAATATTCACATCAGGCACCGGAGAGGTGGTTGCTAATAGTATTCTTAAGTGTTATGGGTCAATTTTTAGGGGAGTTGATGATTCCTGTGCGGTAAAAAATGCTAAAAATGGTGGAAAAAATTTCGTAGAAAAAGTCACACAAACATAGGAGTTTAAATAAAATGGATTTACCTGATTTAAATGTTGGTGGTCAACTTAAAGTAGGAACTGGTATTGTTCCTGCAATCAAAGAAGGGAATAGCAAAATTAATGGATCAATGTTTGCAGAGGGTCCCGTGGTTTTTGGAGCTCCATTGCGGTTTCCAACAGCAAATGCCACATTGATGGTTGCACCGCTTACAAATAGTGATCCAGATTTAGGGGATACTGACAGATCTCTTTTTGTAAAAGGAGATACTAGATTTGAAGGAGATGGAAGAACACCTAATGCTGTGTACATCAAAGGGTCAACGACCAATGTTCTTTATGTTGATGGTGATGTTTTTGTTACCGGTAAAGTGGATTGTGGAAATAAAGGTAAATTAGCAGCTAGATTTAGACAGGCAGATTCAAGACCGAAAAAATTTGATATGAAGCATCCCTCAAAAGGAGATGGTCATCGTCTTACTTATGCTTGTATTGAGGGACCAGAAGTCGGAGTTTATTTTAGAGGCAGACTTACAAACAAAACGGAAATAGAAATGCCTTGGTATTGGAAAGATTTGGTTCATACTAATAGTATTAGTGTTCAATTACAACCTATTGGTTCTCATCAAGATATTATTGTTAAAAGAGTTGATGAGAAAAAAATATACTTACAGGCAAAAGGAGAAATGCCTATTGATTGTTATTATCATGTCTATGCTGAAAGAAAAGATTGTAATCCACTCATAGTAGAATATGAAGGAGAGACCTACGAAGATTATCCAGATGAAGACAGTAAAGATCCTCAATATGCAAATAGAATTAATAATACTGTAACCGAATAAAAAATTATAAAGGAAAATAAATGTCAAACATTAATGGAATTAAAAGAGAAACTTTAAAAGGAGTATTTGCAGAGTCTATTAGGGAGAATAATGGTTCCATACAAGATCTTAATGAAGATCTAATAGAGATTGAACCTATTATTGAATCGTTTACTCCATCCTGTGAGGGATTTGATACAAAAATAGTTGCCTTAGCATCTAGTATTAATAGTATTAAATCTGAAATCGTTGTTCTTCACACAAATGCTTATAATGTTGGATGTGGAACAACGGTAGGAATATCTACAATGTTTCAAGATACATTATTGAATTTAAGTTATAAAATCAGTGATGAAAATTATGTTGATCCCGATCACTCTGATTTTGATCTTCCTGTTAACAATCCATATGACATAGTATCTATTGCGTTAACAAGTGGAAATGTTGGGTACGGAACATTTTCAAAACATGTTCCAGATGATCCAACTACTGGAATCGGAACTCTCTATGCTAGTATTGGTAGTGGTGGTCCATCATGTCCTGGTTTTGCAAGTCAAATTACAGCAAAAGAAACAGAAATTACATCATTGAGAAACGAACTTATTTCTTTAGCAGAAAAAGTTAATGCAATTAAAGAAGAAAGAGTTCCTTATCACTATAGAAGATTTAGGGATAAAGTTGATATAATAGAATTAAATGCAAAAAATGCTAAACTTAATATTGCAGCAGAAGTATTGAGTAATCCCATTTATAACCCATACACTACTTAATTTGGACTTGACACCAGCACTAGAACCTGCTATGATACCTAGGTAATCAAAAATAAACCGAATGCAAGGTGATATTACATCTCAAGGAGAGGTAAAGTCTGGTTGTGACAGTCATATTCTCTCTGCTAAAAAGAATTTTGATATTCCACACCCAACCAAAGAGGGGTGGAGACTTCGCCACACCTGTCCTGAGGGACCATCCAATGATGTTTATTTCCGTGGGAGACTTACAAATAAAACAATTATTTTTCTCCCACAATACTGGGAAAAACTTGTTGATCGAACAACAATCACGGTAAATCTAACACCAATCGGTGCTCACCAGAATGTGATTGTTAAAAGAATTGGCGAGAATCAAATTCATCTTCAAGCAAATGGTGGAATGCCAATTGATTGTTTCTTCCATGTCTTTGCGACTCGTGCTGATGGGGAGAGATTGATTTCAGAGTATGAAGGGGAAAGTCCAGCAGATTATCCAGGAGATAATAATCAGTATTCCATCTCTGGATATCACTACGATATAAAAGAGGGTTGATTATGACGGAGAGACACCTGATGATTATCCTGGTGATAATAGACAGTTTTTGATTGGTGGTTGGGACTATGATCGCAGAAATCCACAGTGGGAACCTCTTGACGACCAATCTTGACCGTGCTATGATACCTAGGTAATCAGCAAACGAACCGATGCAAGATGAGTATCTGACAAGCTGCGTGGTTGATCCTCTGAGGAAAACAGTGTATCTGTATTCGAATGAAGGCGACACGAAGGAAGTAACCTGCGATACAATCGAAGAATTTATGAACGTATTGGAGTTTGTTCGTAACACCGTGGATGAAAGAACTCTTACCTACGCAAATCCACTTTGAGTTTCATTTTAGGGGCAAAAAAATCCCGGTAAATTTTCTCACACGATACTTTTTTACAAAATATGAATTTGTATAGAATTGCCTACAAAAGTCTCAAAGAAGAACCTGTCAAAACTACACCACAAAACGTTCAAGAGGCAAATGAAGCACTTTTTACTGCAAAGTGGAATTTACCAACAGCAGCAAAGCACTGTGGAATGTCACAAAAAGAGATGAAATTGACATTTTGGGAGTTTCTCAAGTATAATCCAATCACCTATTCTGGGTGATTTTGATGGGAGCGTGGTGGAATCGGTAGACACAACGGACTTATGTAAAATTGAGCCTCATTTAGGAAACTTTATGAGTGTAACTCCTCAAATTCGGTGAAACCTGTAAAATGGCAATACCGAGCCAAGCATCGTAAGATGAAGGTGTAGAGACTAGATGGGGAGCACCTAAACTGAAAAGTATGGTGAAGGTATAGTCCAGACCACAAACCGAAAGGGTAGTGAAAACTATAGTGGTACGAAAATCCGTCGGCTTCGGCTATGCGAGTTCAAGTCTCGCCGCTCCTACCTAAATAATCAAAAATCGGTTGTCTATGAAATATCGCATAGAGACTGCTTATTGTTGGTATAATAAGGGAACTCAAATTGTTTTGATGTATTTCATCAATGGAATCCCATTTACATTTGATGACCTGCCACACACCGCACTGCATATGGGAGAAATGGTGGAAGCAGCAAGTCAGTCACTCGCATATGAACCAGAAGACCTCTATAAATCCTCGTGTTATTTAATAGACGAACTCTGCCATCCGATGCTTTTTGATATAGAATTGGAAAATCCTGAATTATTACCAGTAGATTAATACCTGCCTCATAAGCATTAAATTGATGCACGACCTTTGTAACGTCGAGAACTCGGGGAGGTACCGGGATGGGGCTTATGATGAACAGTAGAATGTATGATGAATGAAAAGTGAATTTTATATTGATAAAGTTAACAAAAGAGAAGCAGAGGAACTTTTACTCCAATACCACTATCTAAAAGATATCTCTAAGTCCTTTAAGAGTGGTTATAACTATGGTTTGTTTCTAAAAAACGACTTCTGCCCACTCAAAATTGGTGGATTACTGGGAGTTTGTATCTTTACTGGACTTCCTGTGCCTGAAATCGCACAGGGAGCATTTGGATTAGAACGAAACGAACAAGAGGGACTTTATGAACTCTCACGACTTTGTATTCATCCCGATACACAACTAAAAGAGCACAATATTACTTCTTGGTTCACCTCAAGAGCAATCAAACAGTTTAGAAAGGATACTGAGGTCAAGGCAATTCTCTCTTATGCCGATAATGATTATCACTCTGGCATCATTTATCGTGCTTGTAACTTTAAGTATTATGGTCTTACAGATAGAAAAAAAGATTTTCACTATTCAGACGGAACTAAACACTCCCGTGGAAAAATAAAGGGTGAAAGGGGTGAATGGAGAGACCGCAGTAGGAAGCATAGATACTTAATGATTTATGATAAAGAGTTAAAAAAACGATTGACCTGGGAAGAGCAATCGTGGTAAAATAATAGAGTGTGAAGGGAGTGCGAAAAGGGCAACCAGAAGTGGTCTGCCCTTTTTTCGTATGATAAATAATCCATAACGGAAACTATAAGCACTAATAAGATGGGTCTCTCCAGATTAGATAATTTTCTCAAATCTTCGCGTGGTACGATTCTATATGTTGATCCAAACAGTTTAGATGCCACAGACTCTATTGAAAACCAAGGTAATTCACTGACTCGTCCATTTAAAACGATTCAACGTGCTTTAATTGAGTCAGCTAGATTTTCTTATCAGAGAGGATTAAATAACGATAGATTTGGTAAGACAACAATTCTTCTTTATCCAGGAGATCATATTGTTGATAATCGTCCTGGACTTATCCCCGATGGAACAAATAACTATAGACTTAGAAATGGTGCTACAACAAATAATTTACCAGCATTTGAGTTAACTTCAAACTTTGATCTTTCATCACCAGATAATGAACTTCATAAACTTAATAGTGTTCGTGGTGGTGTTATTTTACCTAGAGGAACATCAATTGTTGGTCTAGATTTAAGAAAAACAAAGATTCGTCCAAAATATGTTCCCGATCCAGAGAACGATAATATTGAAAGATCATCTATCTTCAGACTGACAGGTGCTTGTTATCTCTGGCAGTTTAGTATTTTTGATGCAGATCCAAATGGTGTTTGCTATAAGGATTACACAACTAATACTTTTGTTCCTAACTTCTCTCACCATAAACTAGCTTGTTTTGAGTATGCTGATGGTGTTAATGATGTAAGTATTAATGATACATTCCAGACATATTCTGGAGATCGTACAGATCTGGAAATGTATTATGAAAAGATAAGTTTAGTTTATGGTCAGTCATCTGGTCGTGCGATTGAACCAGATTATCCAAGTTCAGGACTTGATATTCAACCAAAAATTGATGAGTTCCGAATTGTTGGATCAACAGGTCAAACTATTGGAATTTCTAGTATCAAATCTGGTAATGGGGATGGCACTGGAACGACAACAAACATTACTGTTACTACAGAATCTGCAGTTGACGGTCTTGAGGTAGATACTCCTTTCCGTGTCTCTGGTATTTCTGCGTCTGGATATAATGGTCAATTTGTAGTCGCTGAAAAATTAAATAGCACTCAAATCATCTATAAAGTTCAAAACGCTCCCACGAGCGCACTCCCATCTGCAGCAGGATCTACACTTTCATTGCAATCTGACACTGTAACCTCTGCGTCTCCATACATCTTTAATATCTCTCTACGTTCTGTTTTTGGAATGTGCGGGATGCTCACGGACGGCAACAAAGCGACTGGATTTAAATCAATGGTCGTTGCTCAGTTCACGGGCATTGGATTGCAGAAAGACGATAATGCTTTCGTTAAGTATAATTCAGGGTCTGGAGTTTATCAGGATAATGCATCTGGAATATCAACAACACCATTAAGTAATGATTCTCGTGCGGTTTTTAAACCATCATATAAAAACTTTCATATTAAAGCAACGAACAATTCTGTTATTCAAGCCGTTTCGATTTTTGCGATTGGATATGCAGAACACTTTGTAACTGAAAATGGTGGCGATATATCTATCACCAATTCTAACTCAAACTTTGGATCAAAAGCATTAGTTGCGGAGGGATTTAGAAATGATGCATTTCCACAAGATGATATTGGATATATCACTCATATCATTCCACCAAAAGAAATATCTCTTACAGAGTCATCAATCGAATTTGAAGCAATTGATGTTTTAAAAACGGGTAGTGCAACAGGTGTAGGTTCAACAGGACATCTGTATCTTTATGGGCAAACAAATGCTGCTGTTCCACCAGGAAATGTAATTGAGGGATACAGGGTTGGTGCAAGAGAGAATGATAATCTGAGAGTTCTGATCGCATCCGCAGGTATTGTAACAGAATATAGTGCTCGTATTGTAATGCCAAACTCTCAGACAAGTTCTGAAAAATCTTTTAATGTTGCAAGAAGTGTCACTGGTATTAATAGTATTGGATCTTTTAGTGCTGGCGGAACAGCAAATGTCATCACCTTAACAAGTGCTCACACATTCATAAATGGTGAAACAATCCGTGTTCTTAGTGAGAATGGACATTTGCCCGATGGACTTACTCCAAATACTGTATATTTTGCAATCACAACAGGTCTCTCAACCAATACAGATATCAAAGTTGCAAAAACACTAAATGATGCTGAAAATGCGACGGCTCTCACAATTAATGAAAAAGGTGGAGTTCTGAAGGTTGTTAGTAGAGTTTCTGATAAGAACGCTGGAGATATTGGACATCCCATTCAATATGATATAGATCAAAATCAGTGGTTTATCAAAGTTGCTACTGCGTCTACAGAAAACTCAATTTTCTCAACAATCGTTGGTTTAGGTTCAACTGGTTTAGGAAGTGCAACTACAAGGACTTTCTTCAAGAGAAGATCAGATAATAGAAATGTTCTTGATACTCTATATCGCTTAAGATATGTTATTCCCAAAACGTCAGTAAGCGGAATCTCTGCTCGCCCGCCAGTTGATGGATTCATTCTTCAAGAGTCAAATGCAACTGCTGGTATTTCAACTGCAGAGGTTCAGACTTACTTTGGTTCTGCGGACATTACAAATTCAAATCAACAAAGAAACTTTAGATTTATTGCAAATGCAGAGTGGTCTTCATCAATAGCAAAAATTACCACAGAATTACCACACAATCTAAAAGTCGGATCTCAGGTAGAACTTTTAAACATCAAGAGCACTAATAATACGTCTGCAATTGCGAACGCAGGATTTAACAGAAACTATACTGTAACAGGTATTTCAAGTGCTAAACAATTCTCAGTTGGACTGAGCACAGATCCTGGAACATTTACAAGTGATATCAGTGCTAGAGGCACATCTCTTCCACACTTTAAACGAAAAAAATATCCAACAACACTTTATAACTTTAGATTTTCTGAAGCTCAAAAATATATTAATGGAGAGCAAGATGGTATTTACTATATTACTCTCATCAATGCATCAAACCAACCAACTGTCCTTCCATTTACTGAAGAGAAATATTCTCAACCAGTTAAAGAACTCTATCCGCAAACAAATAAAGATAATGTAGCATCAGATCCAAATTCAACGAAGTGTTTTGTTAACTCGGCATTGATTGGGGAGGTATTTGTTAATGATGTAAGAAATAGTATTACAAAAGAAACGGTTGAAAAACATCTTAGTGATATTGATGTTGGAGTTGGAATTACAAATATCGTTTCAGCAACTGGTTCATTACACGCAATTGCAACTTTAATTGATCACGGATTAAATCGTATTACCGCAGTTAGTCTCTCTAACCCTGGCGCTGGGTATACTGATGGAACTCATTATAATGCAAGACTTGTTTCTATTGGTTCGTCCATAACAGGACTACACGCTACCGCAAAGGTCACGGTGTCTGGCGGAGTCGTAACTGCCGTCAGAATTATGGATGGTGGATCTGCATATGGAATCGGAAATACTCTTGGCATTACTGGTATTTCTACTTCCGGATCCTTTACACAAGCAGTAGTTCAGGTTACACAAATCTATAATAATGTTGGTGATACTCTAAGAGTGGTTGGAGTTCAGTCAGAGGGATTAAACGGATATAATGATCTGTATCGAATCACCAATATTAATGTTGGTGGAGCAACTTCGATTACTGTTGCCTCTGCAACCACAATCACAAACTTCACCTCAACAGGCATTGGTGAAACAAATTCAAGTGGATCCTATCTCTATCTTACTGGCGAGGGAATTAGAATCAGTAATTTAAGTTATACCAGTCCGGTAAGTGGTATTGCGACAATCACCACTGTTAATAATCACGGTCTAAAAGTTGGTCAAAAAGTCAAATTAACTGGTTTTAATGAAAGTGTTTATACTGGAGACTTTATAGTTAATGAAGTTCTTGATGTTCTCTCTTCGTCAACTTTTAAATTCACTGTTAATTTAGGCGTTGGGACAACAGCACCAACACCAACTGGAACTGCCTTTGCTTATCGTTTGGGTCATGCCTCAAATGTAGGAACAATCACACCAGAGAATGAAAACTTAAATGGTAGAATGATACCAATATATGCGGGTATCACAACCACATTATCTGCCACCATCACCACAGGATCTGCAGATACGATTAATATTTTAAATGTCGGGAATCTTGGTCTTAACATCGGTGATTATTTAATGATTGATGATGAGATTATGAGAGTGAAAGAAAATGACACCACAACTAATCCAATTTCTGTTTTCCGTGGATTATTAGGAACCAAACCAACAGATCATACACAAAACTCTTTAGTTAGAAGGATTTTAGTTAATCCAGTAGAATTTAGAAGACACTCTATCTCTCGTGCTTCTGGTCATACCTTTGAATATGTTGGATTTGGTCCTGGCAACTACTCAACTGCTCTACCAGATAGACACGACCGTGCAATTTCTGCAGCAGAGGAACTATTATCACAATCGACAAAGAGAGAAGGTGGTATTAATTTCTACACAGGCATGAATGATAAGGGTATTTCATACTCTGGAAATAAAAAATTAAGCACAATCACCGGTGTTGAAGAAATTTTTGATACTCCAATTCAAACCATCACCGGTGAAGATATTGGTGTCTTAGCGAATGTTAACGTTGTTAATCCACTGGAGGGTAATTTCTCCCGTTCAATTCGCGTTGAAGGTGGTGATGATAATAATGCTGTGTCTGAGTTCAGTGGACCAATTATTCTAACCAACAAATTCACCTCAACATCAAGTAAGGGTATTGAAGCTAACTTAATGTACCTTCAGGGTGATGCAACAGTTTCTAGAAAATACACTGTTGGTATTGCGACTCCAGTTCTTGCAGGTAATCCAGGAGACATTGTTTATTACACAGATCCATCAAAAGGTGGTTATGTTGGATGGATTTATACCATAGAAAATGATTGGTTCCGTTTCGGTAATGTTAGTCTTTCTAAAGATGCAAATATTGGATTGTTTGATCAAGTTGGAATCGCAACAACTTCACCAGGAACTGCGAAACTTCTGGTTGGATCAGGGACCACACAATTTTCTGTTGATGAAAATGGTGTAGGTATCGGAACCACTGCAAATACCTTCAAACTACACGTTAATGGAAATACAAATATTATTGGAACGTGTTTCGCAACAGCATTCTCTGGTGATGGTAGTGCATTAACAAGTCTTAATGTGAGTGCCACAGGATGGACTCAGATATCTGGAGGAATTTATAACACTAACCTTAATAATGTCGGTGTTGGAACTTCTGTTCCAAGATTTATCTTGGAGGTAGGACCAATTGGATTTGGATCAACTTCATTACACGTCAATGGAACTTCTAAATTTGTTGGATTAGTTACCACTGGTGATGTTTTTGTTGGTGGTGCTCTTACAGCAACGAGTGCATATAATATCAGTAATATCTCATCTGGAGTCATTCGAGCATCATCAATTGGTATCGGAACAACAAATCCACTCACAGCACTACAGATTGGAACTGCGAGTACATTAGGTGTCCCAACGAATGGTTTTGTTTTCGCTGTAACTGGTATTGGATCAGTTGGTATCGGCACCACAGTTCCAAGAGCTCATTTGGATATTGAAGGTCATACTAGACTGAAGACTTATTCTGAAAATGTTGATTTCTTATCAATCACTGCTGGTATTGCAACAGTTGATCTCTCTAGAGCACAATCTTTCATCTGCACTGCCACTGCAAATATCTCTGAGTTTAAACTAATTAACATCCCATCTGGTTCAATAGAGTTCACTTTAAGAATAGATCAAGACAGCACAGGAAGTCGCACTGTTGGAATTGATACATTTAAAACTAGTGCTGGTAGCGCAATTCCTGTTTACTGGCCAGGCGGTGGAGTATTGCCTGTGGTCACGCCAACTGCTAGTAAAACTGATATTTACACATTCAAGACTTTTGATGGATCAAACATTACAAGTTCTGGATTATATGGAGTCGTGGTTGGTCAAAACTTCGGTAACTAAGGTAATATTTCATGAGAAATAGTAAGCAGACGACATTTGATCTTAATGGTCCTATTCTTTCATTTGAAACACAACCAGTGGGAGTTGCTTCTACTGGAGTTGGTATAGGATCAACTGCAACCAGCGGAATTGCTACTTTTATTGGTCTTGCGACAGCGACTTTTACAACGGGGGTCAGCAGTGGATCTCTAACAGCTCCATCTAATCCAGCATCGAACACAGGAATTATTACATATCGTTGGTATGAAGTGGGAGTCGGAGCATTAAGTGATAGCACTTATGTAACAGGGACTGCTACAACAACTCTTACATTATCAAGACTGATCACTCCAACAGATAATCAGAGAAGATTTTATCTGGAGGCAGATTATATTCCTTCTGCCTATCAGACAAGTTCACCAGTAACTGCGGGCACTGCTCGCTCAACTGGAAATGCAATTAATGAACCACTGAGTTCCTCTGTTGGTATTCTCACAGTATTTCCTCTGATTGAGATTATTGCTCAACCGTCTAATGCAACATCCATTATTAGTGAAAATGCTACATTTAATGTGAATGCTGGATTGACTGATAGTTTTTTCGCAGATGATCTAATATATCAGTGGCATTATAATGGATCTCCACTCACTGATGGAACATTAGCAGTTGGTATTAATACAAATATTACTATGTCTGGATCAAGAACAGCGTCTCTCTCTATTAGAGCAGATAATGTAGTTGGACTTGCTACTGTTTTTTGCAAAATTACTTCTACAACTGCTATAAACTCTCCACTTTCAAGTAATATAGTAGAGTTTAAAGTTATTTCATCAGCAACAAGATCACTGGTAAATTTCGAGCAAATTGGATCTACAAATACAGCATCATTAAGTACAGTTGATTTACAAAGTGGCGAATATACAATTAATCAACCAGCAGCATCTGCGAATATTAGTCAAATCGTTTTTTATGCACTAGAGAGAGACATTAATATAGAAATGGATCTTTATGGCGGTAGGGGAACAATTAATGGATCAAATTCTGGCGGAGAGGGAGGATTTTCTAGAATTAGATTTACAATGACAAGAAACACCGAGTATGTTATTGCTGGTCTTACCAATATTATTAACACGCCGTTTATATATCGAAAGGGACAACTTATCGCTTGTGTTGGAAAAGGTGGAAATGCAGGGACTTCTGGTAGAGGTGGATTTGGTGGAGGTATTGGTATCGCAGGAAACGCTGGATTTGGTAGAGACGCTGGTGCAGGTGGTAGTTTAGTTGCGGCAGGAAGTCTTGGTGGAAATGGAATCTTTGGATCACTAACATCACTTGTTCCAACCGCACCGGACACAAAAGCGACTGATCCAGACGGAGGAAGAGCACTTAAATGTACGAAAGGAGTTTATTGGAGGGATCAAGGAGTTTCTGCCTGCGCTGATGTGGGAACTGGTAAATTTAGATTAAGTGGTGGAGCGGAAGTTACAAATACTGCATCCATAGCAAGAGGATATAAGGCAGGATATGATATTATCCAAACTGCAGGAAGAGGTTCCAGCAATGGTGGAGCAGGTGGACACGGAGCTGCAGGTGGCGCAGGTGGTGTGAATGGATCTGGTGGTGGCGGGGGTTCAGGATACACTGATGGTTCTGTTACGGTAGTTAATACTCAACTTGGAGGAAACACAGGAGAGGCAAGAGTTGTTATTCGTATAGTAAGTTGATAAATAGTTAAAAATCAACGGGGGAGAGTGAACCCGAATGGCTGTCAATAAGAACTTTGTAGTCAAGCACGGATTAGAAGTTGATACTAATCTTATCGTTGCGAACGCTGATACGAACAGAGTTGGCGTTGGCACCTCTGTTCCTCAATATACGCTTCATGTTTTTGAGGGAACTGGAATTGGTGCTACCAGCAT
>Ga0194124_10002807_pt1 | contig 19132 bp, 16 predicted proteins | sample TA2KigCas0mmetaG_FD_148605 | JGI IMG/M metagenome (GOLD analysis project Ga0194124, IMG submission 148605) | Freshwater microbial communities from Lake Tanganyika, Tanzania - TA2015031 Kigoma Deep Cast 0m | ecosystem: Environmental > Aquatic > Freshwater > Lake | place: Tanzania: Lake...
AAAATCTGTTCATTTAACTCGCTCTTCCGAAATTCAATTTCCTCTCCGATTTTTCTTATTAAGTCTCCGCGATATTTCTCAAAGGACGTGGAAAAATGAAAATCACAGTAAGAACAACGCTTTCTACAAAAAGGGATGTGAATATAAATACCAGCCACAATTGGCTATTTAGTTTTAATAAACTTCACAAGTTTTCTTTGAGTTTCGCTTACTATTTCGATCAAATATACACCTTGTTCCAACATTGACACATCTAATTGTGTTATGTTTGACGCACATATTTTTTCGAACAAGAATTGTCCATTCGCGCTAATGAATCTCACTTGTGAAGATGAATTGAATCCTGTTCGAACATTCAAAAAGCCCTCCGATAGAGGGTTTGGATAAACTTCGGGTCCTTTATTTAAAGACCATTCGACTCCAGAGACCCCAATACAAAATTGTAAACTGGTTTGATCGCCAAAATCTGCCTCAGATTCTAGAATTTCTGCTAATACCTCGCCGTCAAAAACAATAGATACGCTTCCGTCTTCTTGACACCAGAACCCACCATCCATTCCGTCTCCGTAGCTATCCATAATGTAATAAGTATAACAACCATCATTCAGGCACCAAGGGTCTTGTGTGACAAGGCCCGGTTCATCATCCTCATAGCCTGAACCTGAATAAATAGCCGTTGATGTCTCGTCTTGAAGTTCCCAAGTTGTTTCAGAGCCGTAACAATCTAGAGAAAGATTCAATTGAACCGCCTGACCTCCAATTACCACGTTGAAAGAGGAATTTACGGAGTTATTCGTCGTATTTTCGTCTGTTTGACCTGCATTTGGATTTGAAATACTCGCTCCAAAGGTGTGATTACCTGCTGTAAGCACTGCGGTTGGTAGAGTTATAACAGTTGATTGCCACTGGGGAAGGTTTCCAGTCCAATTGTAAATCTGATTTAAATTCCCGTCAAATCCATAAGTAACAGTCACGCTAGTCAGGGTTTGTTGGCCATTATTTTGAATGGAAAATGAAGGTGTAACCTGCGCACCACAAAATGTTCCTGATACACCTTGAGGATTTGTAATGCTTGGGTCAACGGCTATTGGGGTTGCGTTAGATGGATCATACCCATCAATAAATTCTGCGCCTGTATCATTTGGATCGAGCCAGAATTTGAGCTGATTTGTACTTGTTGAATTGTTGGGCTCCCAAGAATTGTGTAAGCGCCCATAAAAATCTGAGGCGCTTAAATTTGAACAAGAGGCGCCGCCACCCCAAAGTTGACCAATGATTCGATGGTTTTGATCAAACAAGGGCGCACCTGATGAGCCTCCTTCGGTGGTTGTGTTTCTATCCCATTCTACTGTCCAAGTAGCATTCGGCTCAGACGAGCCCATTGCCTGGCTTGATACAGCCGGAGCATCGTCAAATGAAATCTTCTTAATATCTCCAGAAGGATGGTGAATAGAGACTGATGACGTTGGCGGAGCATTGGAATTATTCCAACCTGCAAAATAAGGATTAAAATTAAGAGGGACGGAATTAGACTCTAGTCCACCCGTAATCTCAACAAGACAAAAATCAGATGGAGTTCTTCGCGATCTCAATGTAGCACCACTAATTGAGTTGAATGAAGGGGATGAATTGGGGTTATTACAATTTGTTGCCTGCCAATTGAATCGGAAAATCCAATTCGTGGGGTTGCTATAGCAATGATTTGCGGTTAACACATAGGGTTTCCCATCATTCAATGTGTTATTAATCAATGCTCCAGAACAAAAACCATTAGAACCAGAAACAAGCATCAAAGCACTATTTCGTTCGGGCTGCCACGGCAATCCGTCTGGACAATTTACATTCATATTACATGCCCCAGAACTTCCAAAAGCTTTCTCTTGAAACTCATCTGCAGTTCTGTAACCGTGGGTGACTCTTTGAATATTAAGTGAGCCAGTTGGATTATTTTTGGCAACAAAATATTCCACAATCACAGAAGCCCCAGGAATTAATTCAGTGCCGAGTTCTCCTTGATAGGTGTGTCTTGCCGTAAATTTTCCCAGAATGAAGTCTTTATCGGGATTGTATACATACAAAGCATTACCTTCTGGGATGGATAAATTACTAAAAGTTAGGTTGATTGTAAGTGCGTTTTTACAAGAAATTTTTAGCAACCAAAGTTTATTTCCGTTCGCTAACTCAAACCAACTTCCCGAGTTGTAAAGATCGAGGTGGGTTTCATTATTAAATCCAAAACGCCATGGGGCAGTTCCTGTATTATCTATTGTCGCATCTTCGGCGCGTAGAGCCTCAATATCAGGTTCTTGAAAAAAAATAGTTTTCTCTGTTGGTAGAGGGTTTTTAGGGCCATATGGCTTACCACCGTCTCCTTGTTGAGCAGAGGTAAAAAATCCTGCAAACAGGAAAACAAGTAAGGTCGCTTTTCTCATCTTAATCTTTTTTAATTCTTTTAATACTGCACCCGACAGGAGCTGTTTTGCATGGTTTACATTTTTTTCCATTTGCTTGAGCCTGCATTGCTTTTGAAAGGTACGGAATATTTTTTTTTCTGTTATTATCAGCAATATTATCAATTGAACCCACATATACAAGCCTCATTTCTTTATTGAAATAGTAGGCGTGTGGTGTTGTCTTCGCTCCAAAAACATCTGCCATTTGACTATTTTTATCTAGCAAATAAGCCATTTGATAATTCTGCGTTTCTGCTCGCTTCACCATTTCATCAAAAGAATCGGCGCCGGTTCTTTTTCCCTCATTGGAGTTAATGAGTACGCAACCAATATTGTATTTCAAGGCTTGTTCATAAATTGGATTGTACTGATTTTCCCACCCTGGAAAATCAGGCGTGCCAACAACAAACGGGCAAGTGTTGCAACTGAAAATAACAATAAGTCCGTTCTCTCTTCTTGCTTGATTGAGCGAAAGCATGCCACCTTGTGTGTTTTGAAGAAGTTCGTCCGCCATGGGGGCAAGGCGATTTATTGATAGATGGATAGGCGTTTCTCTCCCTTGCGCGAATGAACTGTGATTTAAAACGATGAGCAGAAGGAATACAATTAATTTCATTTCATAAAATTTAATTGGTTAAAGTTACAACGAATTTAAAGTAATTATACCAATGAACAACAAATCAACTTCATTTAGGTTTCTTATATTTGCTAATTATCACGATGTATACTAACGAAAAACCTCTCGTTATTGGAATTTTTGGGGGTAGTGGCTCTGGAAAAACCACTTTATTGAGGCGCTTGTCAGAAATGTTTTCTTACTACGATCCATCAATTTTTTCTATGGACAACTATTATCGGCCAATTGAGGAACAATGTAAGGACGAAAACGATGTGGTAAATTTTGATTTACCCACTGCTTTGCAGGGGGATAAATTGGTACGCGATTTAAAATCTTTGTTAAAAGGGGAGGAAATTGTTGTTAAGGAATATTTTTTTAATTCTCCTCCGGATAAAAATGTTTTACTGACAATCCGACCGGCCAGAATCATTATTGTAGAAGGTCTTTTCTTGTTTCACTTTCCCGAGATTCCTTCATTATTAAATTTTTCGATTTTTGTAGAGGTAGATCATTCCATTCAATTAGATCGTCGGCTCTACAGAGATCAAGAAACACGAGGATATCGAAGGGATGACATTTTATACCAGTGGCACAATCATGTTCTTCCTTGTTATGAAAAATACATTTTTCCGTATAGAAATAAAGCAGATTTTATTTTTCAAAACGATCACAGATGGGAGGGAGAATTTTTAAGGCTAAAAGAAAGTTTAAAAAGATTTTTTGAATGAAATGGTTACTTAATTCTTTAATTAAATTTAGATTTTTTGTCATCTCTCTGCTTTTTTTTCTCTTTGGATGGGTTCCCTTTATTCTTGAAAACAATGACGAATTTTCTCAGCAAATTATACAAGAACGGTTTAGTAAACTGGAATTTGAGGCAAAACAATCGGGAGAGATTCTTTACAAAGAGCTTTTAAGAGGAAAGAGCCCTTCTTTAACGAATTCTCCATTTTTTATACATATCTACGAAGGGGATTCTCTTATTTTTTGGAATACTAATAAATTACCTATTTCTAAATATACTCAACCGCAGTTCCCTTCCCACGGATTGGCTAAGCTACAAAACGGTTGGTATTACTCGGTTTTAAAGGAAGACGATCGATTTAAAGTTTGTGTTAGTTTCCTTATCAAACAAAACTACTCTTATAATAACCCAAACTTAGTAAATGCAGTAAATCCTGATTTAAGTAATCATAATTTCGATATTGGCCTTCAAGGGGAGAACGGGATAAGCATTAAGGACTCAAATAATAACTTTATTTTCGCGGCTATTTTAACTGATCACGATTCTGCCTGGACAGCCACAAACTGGCTGTTAATTTTTTCTTTTTGTGGGGGTTTTATGTTTCTCGCGGGGCTATACAACGCATATTATTCCCATCCATGGAAGTCCTTATTTCCCATAATAATTTTATTAGGCCTTCGCTCACTTACGTGGTTTCTTAACACCACAGAAGCAGAATGGGGGAATTTAGGTCTTATGGATAAAATCATAGATGGAGGTATTTTTTTAGAGTCAGTGTTAGACTTATTTCTTAATATTTTACTGATTGCTTTATTCGCGTTAAGATTTTTTGATTTTATATTCAGAATGAAATGGAGACAAGCCTGGTGGATCATGCTTGGTTGTTTGATTATTTATTGGGGATTAATTCTCGGGATATTACAAATTTCCGTAGAAAACACCTCTGTCCCGCTGGACCTTTTTAACCTTTTCGAATTAAATGAATATACCTTGCTATTATTTTTAGTGCTTGGGGTTTTGTTTTATTCACTCCAATGTTCATTTGAGTGGTTTGCCAAAAAGTTATTTAAAGATAATCAATCAATAAAAATTCCTTTAATCATTAGTTTGTTTTCTTTTTTGTTCTTGAGTTTGTTTCGCATTATTGTTTTTGAGGAGCCAATAGTGTCTGCTGCTATTCCGCTTTTCCTGTTACTAACGAACATTTATTTTCATAAACGCACGGAATTTTCCCAACGCTTAGGGGGTCAGCTTATAAACCTGGCTCTTTTTACCATTTTAGTTGTGCTGATCATTAATGACCACAACGAAAATAAAGACAATGATTTACGGCGGGAATATGCCGAAGCTCTCTCTGAGGAACGTAATGGCTTTATTGAATCCGATTTTTCTTTGATTAGTGGAAAACTGGCTGGAAATTCTTTGATTCGAAATGTATTGAAAAATAATGAAGTAGGCTTAAGTATTTCGTTATTCGGAGATATACTCGAAAAAAAGATCTTTCGTGGCGAGTGGGAATCGTATGAAATCAGATTCAATTTATTTGACTCTTCAGGGGTCTCCTATTTATCGAAGGAAACAACATCCCTAGACCAAGCGATAAACATTATTAGCAATCACGGCGTGAGTGTTAATAAAGATTCTACACTTTATTTTGTCCCAAATGAATACAATGGCATTTCATATATTATAAAATTACCCTTGTTGGTAGATAAGCAAAATGTAATTTTTCTTGCCACCTTGACATCTAAAAAAATACCAGAAGAAATTGGTTTCCCGCGCCTGCTGATTAGCGAAAACTCGAATGCTTTACTTTCTTTAGAAAATTATTCAATTGCTAAATATGCATCAGGGAAACTGACGAAGTCATATGGTACATATAGCTATGATCTAAATTTCGTAGGGAGGGTGAAGCCAAATGGGAACGGCGAATTCTATGAAAAAGAAGGGTACAGCCATTATTTATTAGATAAAGGAAATAACAATGCGGTGATTCTGTCTAAAAAGAAATCTACATGGCTTAGCTACACAACATCATTTTCATATGTTTTTTCATTCTGGGGGGTTCTCCTTCTTTTTTCATATTTATTAGAATTAAAGAAGCCACCAAGCCTAAGGGCCCTTTCTTTGGCATTTAAGATTCAATTTGCATTAGTTGTTCTTGTTGTGTTAGCCTTAATTCTTTTCGGTGCTGGTAGCGGTTTATTCGTAAACAGACAATACGAAGATTACACGAGTAAAAATATCAACGACAAATTAAATTCTGTTCAAGAAGAGTTAAAAGGTAAAATAGCCGTAAATGAACGATTATCCATTGAAGCCGATGGAAATTATTTAGAAACTGTACTCATTAAATTATCAAAAGTTTTTGTTACAGACATAAATATTTACGACAATTTTGGTTATTTAGTTTCTTCATCGAGACCTAAACTATTTAACCTTGGATTGCTCGGCGAACAAATAAATCCTGAGGCTTTTGAGGCACTAAAATCTGCAAATAAAAGCTTTTACAAACACAAAGAACAAATTGGGTCCCTTTCCTATATTTCGGCATATATGCCGCTGTATAATTCCAAAGGCAAATTATTAGGGTATGCAAATCTTCAATATTTTGGACAACAGAAAGAGTACGAAAACCAAATACAGCAATTTATGGTGGCGATTATCAATGTGTTCATTATATTGATTGCTCTTTCAATCATGATTGCATTGTTCGTTTCCAATTGGCTAACCTCTCCATTGCGATTACTCAAAGACAAACTTACTAATTTAAAACTGGGCAATCTGAGCGAAAAAATTGACTATCAGGGGAAGGACGAGATTGGACTAATTGTAAAGGCCTATAATTCAAAACTGGACGAGTTGGAATTAGCCGTAAAACAATTGACTGCCTCAGAACGGGAATCTGCTTGGAGAGAGATGGCGCAACAGGTTGCGCACGAAATAAAAAACCCGTTAACTCCTATGAAGTTAAGCATTCAGCAACTCATGCGAGTTTATGACCCAAATAAACCCGATATGACGGACCGAGTTAAACAAATGATGGGGTCTTTAATTGAACAAATCGATGGGCTTTCTCGGATTGCTAATGAATTCTCTAATTTTGCTAAAATGACGTTGCCCCTGCGTGAAAAGAATGATATAGTAGTCATCATTCAAAATTGCATCTCTGTTTTTCATGTTGAAACAAATATAAATTTTGAGTTTTTTACATACTCCCCAAAGATCGAAGTTTCAATAGATAAAGGGCAATGGATTCAAGTAATGAATAATTTGCTCAATAACGCCATTCAGGCCACAGTGGGGACAGAAAACGCAAAAATTTCTGTAAGACTGACTTTGAATGAAAAAAAATTAATTATTGAAGTAGAGGATAATGGAATGGGGATTAAAGATGAAATAAAAGGGCGAATTTTTGCTCCTCATTTTACGACGAAAAGCACAGGAAGTGGTATTGGCCTATCTGTAGTAAAACAGATTGTTGAATTTCATCAAGCGGAGATTGAATTTCAATCAAAACTTGGCGTAGGGACAATATTTCGCATAACGTTGCCGCTTAACGAAAATGTTTAAGGTAAGAGGTGTCAGTTAAAGCACCTAAAAATGAGATTAAATTTTTTTTGTCCTCATTTGAAATAACAAAAGGTTGAATTTTGGGGTGTTTAGTTTGGCTTGACTTCCCCCCCGACGCGTAGTGGCTAATGACCCCCTCAATTGTCTTTATTGATCCATCATGCATGTAAGGGGAAGTGAGTAATATATTTCTCAAAGAAGGCACCTTGAATTTCCCAATATCGTTACTGTCTAAGTTGATACGAAAACGCCCTTTATCCTCACCATAGTTTGCGTATAAACCATTATTTTCTGCCCTGTAATTTGTGAAGTTTGGGGGCGTGTGACACGTTATGCAATTCAACTCATTCATAAAAAGTTCCAACCCTCTTTTTTCTGCTTTTGATAAGGCATGTTTTCGACCATTTATGTATTGGTCATAACGGCTATTCAATGAAAGTAAACTCCTTTCAAATGATGATATGCTGCGCGTTAAAACATATGCATCAAAATCTCTGTTATAAATTTCTCTAGCTGCTTTTTGATACTCTGGTATTTGCCGTAAAATAGGAATTAGTTCTTTCATGTTGTGGCCCATTTCTGTTGGCTCCTGAATAGGTACAATCACCTGCAATTCTAATGATTTCAGATGGGCATCGAACATGACCGTTGGCAAAAATGCTGCATTTAGAATACTTGGCGCATTTCTCTCTGTGTGCTGACCATTAATCCCACGACTTGTTGTTAAATTATCAGAAAAAGCTCGCCCAGGATCATGACAACTTGCACACGATATACTACCATCTTTTGAAAGTCTTTTATCGAAAAATAGTTTTCGGCCTAAAGCGATTTTTTCATCCGTCAATGGGTTGTCTTCAGGAGCCGGAATGAAGCCGCGATCTGCCGAGACATTATAGGAAGACAAATCCTTGGTGTAAACACGGCAGGCTAACAAAATGAGTAGCATAAAACAAGACCAAATAACAAAAAGAGAATCCTTCACAGACATGTAGTAATGCAAAAATAGTTTTTTTGTTTGTGTTGCTAGTGCGCTCTGCCTACATAAAAATAGGAATTGGCGAAGCGAGTCAGTCTAAAGGATTTTTAAGGCATTAGTTAATGAGGGTAGTTGAAAAATGAGGGAGGCCTAAATAAACCAGTCCAGACCTAACAAAATAAATTAGACGCACAAAAAATTAGGATAAAATGGACCAATGGTGTGTGCATAAATCTAAAGCATTAGTTATCCAATGTGAAAACGTTTTACAAACTCCCACAAAATAATGCCTGCGCACACAGAGACGTTAAGGCTATGCTTTGTTCCAAATTGAGGAATTTCTAAAACTACATCTGATAGGTTTACCACGTCTTGGGCTACGCCATTTACTTCGTTTCCAAAGAAAAGAGCTATTTCTTGATCGATATTAAAACTAAAGCGATCTAATGTTATTGTATTTTCTGCTTGTTCAACACTATATATTTTAAAGCCATTATCCTTGAGCTGCTTCGCTAATAACGTAACAGATTCGATGTATTCCCACTCTACCGTTTCAGTGGCCCCAAGTGCGGTTTTGTGAATATCCTTGTGAGGAGGGCAAGCCGTAATACCACATAAATATATTTTCCCGACCATAAAAGCATCAGCAGTACGAAAAAATGAACCAATATTATTGAGTGAGCGAATGTCGTCCAACACGACAACAATAGGCAATTTTTTCTGTGCTACATAGTCCTCTTCTGAGACGCGATTAAGTTCCCAAAGTTTGAGCTTTCGGTTATTTTCTTGAGGCAACATAACTCAAAATATTCTGCTTTTCTTTTAGAAAAGAAAGTATTTGTTTTCAAGATTAACAGCAAATGTGTCTTGGCAAGATTTATCATCTTTTTCTTCGACAGAGGTAATAGCCTTGTCAAGGCTTAAAAAATCAATTAGGGCCATATCAACAAATGTAAAGATTAAATGAGCACTTAAAGGAGATAGAATTTTAAAACTTTCAACATAGAAAGTTAAAAAAAAGAAGTTTTGAACAGCTCAGAAAAAGGAAGTAATGACCAAATAGAAATAAGTATCTTTAGGTTGCTAAAATATTCAATTGATAACCGAACCGAAAGAATCTTCATACGCAGAAACGCCTTTGATGAAACAATATAATCAAATCAAAGCGAGACACCCCGAAGCACTTTTACTTTTCAGGGTTGGAGATTTTTATGAAACTTTCGGCCAGGACGCAATAAAGACCTCAAAAATTCTTGGCATTATACTAACCAAAAGAAAAAATGGTGCAGCAGCTGAAATAGAATTAGCAGGATTCCCCCATCATTCCTTAGAAACATATTTACCGAAACTAGTCCGCGCAGGGCAGCGTGTAGCGATTTGTGACCAATTGGAGGACCCCAAAATGACAAAAACAATTGTAAAAAGAGGGGTTACGGAGCTTATTACACCAGGCGTATCTTTTAATGATCAGGTTCTGGAACAGGGGAAGAATAATTTTGTGTGTGCACTTTTTTTTGGAAAAAAAAATATGGGTATTGCTTTTCTTGATATATCAACAGGAGAATTTCTTGTTGCACAAGGAGATAAAGAATACACCGACAAATTGATAAGCAGCTTTGAACCCACAGAATTGATTTTTCAAAAAAACAAAACGTCCGAATTCAAGGAGATGTTCGGAGATGAGTTCTACACATTTCGCATGGAAGATTGGGTTTTTACAAGCGATTTTGCATCAGATATTTTAACTAAACAATTCGGTACAGCTTCATTAAAAGGCTTTGGTGTTGAAGGATTGGAAGATGGAGTCATTGCATCAGGGGCTATTTTACATTATTTAAATGAAAATAAGCACACAAAACTTGGTCATATCACAGCACTTTCACGAATAGAGGAGGAGAAATATGTTTGGCTTGACCGCTTTACTATCAGAAACCTTGAACTGGTTTATTCAGTTAACGATAATGCGATAACCCTTGCCCAAATCCTTGATCAAACCAGTACACCGATGGGAGGCCGGTTGTTAAAGCGTTGGATGGTTTTACCTCTAAAAGATCGAGTAGCAGTGGAAGACCGGTTAGAGATTGTAGATTATTTATTTTCGCATCAAGAAGTTCAGTTTGAATTAACTCAAAGACTAAAAGAAATTGGTGATTTGGAACGGCTTATTTCAAAGGTGGCCGCAGGAAAAATCAACCCGCGTGAAATATCCCACCTAAAGAAAACGCTATGTCAAATTCCTCCACTAAAGGAATTATTAGAAAGCAATAAGCATAAATCGACAATGATTTTAAATGCTCAGTTGAACACTTGTGCACCAATGATTGATTTGATTACAACGAATTTACACAACGAGCCAGCAGCACAAATAGGTAAGGGTCAAGTAATTGCTGAACGAGTTGATATGGAATTAGATGAGTTAAGAAATATTTCACTGAGCAGCAAAGATTATTTGGAGAAACTACAGAATCAGGAAGCAGAACGCACAGGGATTCCAAGTCTAAAAATTTCTTTTAACAACGTTTTTGGATATTATATAGAAGTGAGAAATACGCACAAAGACAAGGTTCCAATGGACTGGATTCGAAAGCAAACACTGGTAAATGCTGAGCGATATATCACTGAAGAACTCAAAAGTTATGAGGCAAAAATTCTTGGAGCAGAGGAAAAGATCTTCAATATTGAAACTTCACTGTATCAACAGTTGGTTTTAGATATGGCCTCATACGTATCAATAATTCAGGCAAATGCTCGCGCAATTGCCAAGTTGGATTGTCTATGTTCTTTTGCCTCAGTTGCTAGTTCCAACAACTATTGTAAACCCAAATTGCACGACGGATACACCATAGATATAAAAAACGGAAGACACCCGGTTATTGAAAAGAGACTACCTGCCAGACAAGAATATATACCAAACGACGTTTTTTTAGACAATGTATCTCAACAGATCATTATGATCACCGGACCCAATATGAGTGGCAAGAGTGCAATTTTGAGACAAACGGCGCTGATTGTTTTAATGGCACAAATGGGGTCGTTTGTACCCGCAGAATCTGCCGTCCTCGGTATGACGGATAAAGTATTTACCCGAGTTGGCGCCAGCGACAATATTTCCTCAGGGGAATCTACATTCATGGTGGAGATGAATGAAACAGCAAGTATACTCAATAATATATCTTCGAGAAGCTTGATTTTATTGGATGAAATAGGTCGCGGAACTAGCACTTACGATGGCATTTCAATTGCCTGGGCTATTGCAGAATACCTGCACGAATTTCCTAGAGTAAAATGTAAGACCTTATTTGCGACTCATTACCACGAACTTAATGAAATGACTAAACATTTTGAGCGCATTAGGAACTTTAATGTTTCCGTGAAGGAAACAAAAAATAGCGTATTGTTTTTAAGAAAATTGCAACCAGGAGGATCGCATCATTCTTTTGGTATTTATGTCGCTAAAATGGCAGGAATGCCTCCTCTGGTTGTGCAAAGAGCCGAAGAAGTACTAAGAGAACTCGAGCGCACGCATAGTTCTTTATCCAATGGTAAGCATCCTAAAAACAAGCGATCAAAGGATCAACAAAATATGCAGTTGAGCTTTTTCCAATTAAATGATCCCGTGTTAGAACAAATTCACGAAGAATTAATGGGCATTGATATAAATACGCTTACCCCCGTAGAGGCATTAATGAAGCTTAATGAAATTAAAAAACTAACAGGAGGATGAATGATTTAAGTTTATCAAAAATGCGGTGGAAACTTTTTTTATTAGGAGTTTTTAAAATACCAATGATTAATTACGTTCGTCCTAAGCTTATTTCTTGCAGCGATAATGAAATGTGCATCAGAATTCCATATAGAAGAAGAACGAAAAACCACCTAAATTCCATGTATTTTGGAGCAATGAATGTTGGTGCCGATCTTGCCGCTGGGTTATTCGTGTTTTATCACAGCGAGAGAATCAAAAAAAAAGTAAGTTTGGCTTTCAAAAGCGCAAAGGGGGAGTTTATAAAGAGACCGGAGTCTCATGTGGATTTTATCTGTGACAAAGGAGTGCTCATTCAAACAAAAATGGAAGAAGCGATAAATACGAATGCGCGAACAAATTTTAGCCTGCCCGTAGAGGCTAGAAACACCGAGGGAGAGCTGGTAGCTTTGTTTGAAATGGTTGTATCAATTCGAATGAGCTAAAATGAAAGTATTATTTATATCTTGTTTTATAAGCCATTTACTGCTTTTTGGCTGTGCAATCGAAGAAGCGAGCCCTACGGAAAATCAACAACTTGTCATCGCGTCTGATTATTTAAAACTAGCAGATACTGTTCTGTTTCAAGAATTTACAAAAAATAGTGGTATCCGCATCATTATAAAACCCCTTACCCCAGATAAAATCAATAGTCATTTAGAAATGAACAAAGCCAATGCAAAATTTGATATAGTCATGTTAGCCAGGCTGTCGTCTGTTCTAATATTTGAAAATACAAGGCTACACAACCTTTCCGAATCCTATTTATCTAAATATGCGAGCAATCTAAAAGTTTTTAATAATAGGCAATGGCTTGTTTCGGGCCTAGATCCTTATTTTTTTTCATTTGAACGCGACAGTGTGTCTTTACCGGTAAATTATGAACAATTAGCTGAAGGGTATGTATGGGCTTCTCCAGATCGGGAATCATGGGACTTATTTGATACCTACTTTTCATATTATTTATCAGGATTAGATGAGCAAAGACAAAAGCAACTAAAAACCCAATTCAATATCAATCAAGTGAACTATTTGCAGCCTAACGACTCTGTTAGAAATAGGCAGTTTTTAATTTTGAAAAACTCAACATTTTTTGCTTCGGAAGTATTAAATAAAAATTCTAAGAGAGAACTCTGGAAGTCTACTAATGATTCTTTGTATGGGGTATACGCAGATCGGCGATGTATGGCAATCGTCGATGAAGCAAAAAACATGAAAAATGCAAGTGAATTTTTAAGCTATTGGGACGAACATTATCACCGTGATAATTTTAGTCCGGGAAAAGGGGATTATCCATATCCAAACAATGAAGGAATTTCCAAAGGAGTGAGGTTTTACATGGTGTCAGAGGACAAACTACTTGATATATTAAAAAAACAAAAAAATAAAGCAAATTAAAATTTAGCGATGTATTTATCGCTTAACTTTGAATAAAAATAGAAATATGTATCCAGCAGAATTAGTGAAACCGATGAAAGAAGATCTATTGAATGTGGGTTTTGAAGAGTTGATGACGCCTTCGCAAGTAGATGAAACAATTGAAAATACAAAAGGAACACTTTTAATAGTGGTAAATTCGGTGTGTGGTTGCGCCGCAGGTAATATGCGTCCAGGGGTAAAACTGTCAATTCAACACGATAAAAAACCAGGTAAGCTTACTACAGTATTTGCAGGTGTTGACGGCGACGCGGTGGCTCAAGCGAGAAAGTATTTTTTACCCTACCCGCCATCTTCTCCTTCCATTGCGTTATTCAAAGATGGAGACTTAGTTCATTTTTTGGAAAGACATCATATCGAAGGAGGAAGTGCACAGATGATTGCAGCTAATTTACAGGCGGCTTACGACGAATATTGTTAATCCAATCTGGATTTAACCATTTCATGCATATCGATTATCAGTAAGACCGGCTTATCGTATGAAGTGATTCTCTTTTTCCCCTATCCATAATAAGGGTTGATTAACACAAATACAATAACTCCTGATACAGCAACATAGAGCCAAATGGGAAAGGAAATTCTCGTCAATTTTTTGTGACGTGCATAATCACCTTGCCACGCGAACAAATAGGTAAAGAGTACCAAGGGGACGACAATGACACTCAATAATACATGGGAAACCAACAGAAAGTAGTAGACTCCAACCATTGCTCCGACAGCAACTGACTCTTCTGCATCACGCACGTTATCGTGATTTGAGTCACCGAAAACAGTAGGTTCAGAAGTCATATGATAGGCAACATATCCCGCTAAAAAAAGCAAAGAAAGCAAAAGGCAAAGCCGAATCAATGTTCTATGTAACGACATGTTGTGACTTTTAATTGCATACAATGCAGCAATCAGAAAAAAAGCAGTTAAACCATTGATCCCAGCATAGATTGGCGGGAGAAAACTTAAATCATAGCCTTTAAGTTGCACTTTAAACAGGACGGCAACAATCAAGGGAATAGCAATAGACAGCGCAATGATGGCGAATCTAGCCTGTTTAATCTTTTCTGGGGCTAAGGTGGTATTCATATATCAATAGATTTTCTAGGTCGTTTTTTAACCGCTGGTATTCGTTCTCATCTGCAGCACCCGATGGACCGGTGATTTGATATACACCGCGCACATGAGCGCTTTTATCCACTAGGGTGAATGCACCTGAATGCGCGTAGCCACCCGCCTCTTCTTCGTCTTTTCCGGCGTGAACTAGAAATGATTTAACACCAAGTTCATGAACTTGTACCTCTGGAACACCGGTAAGAAATGACCAGTTTTTTGTCGACAGCTTATTTTTTTTAGCGTATTCTTTAAGAATGGAAGGACTATCATAACTGGGATTAATAGTAAAAGAGATTAATTGAAGGCTCTCATCCCATCCTGAAAAATCGTTCTGTAAGCGATGCATTTGTTTATTCATTATTGGGCAAATTGTGGGACAGGTAGAAAAGAAGAATTCGGTAATCCAAACTTTGTTTTGAAAGTCTTTGTGTGATCGCCATGAAGAATCCTGATCTAAGAATCGAAAAGGAGGAATAGTATGATCAATGCCCATATTGCCCAAATAGGGTAATGGGTTAGGCTCTGTTTTTCTCGGCAAATCTTGTTTTTCGGAACAAGCCAAAAACAGTATGAAAAACATCAATAACGTTGGAATTTTAGTCAATTCTTTTTTTGTCGTATTCTTTTTGAAGTAAAGCTAAATGTTCGAACATAACGCGGATTTCGCCCTCTTTGTTCGCGGGCAAAACCATTCTTAGGTGAGAATTTTTATCTAGAAGCAATAGAAACTTTTGAAATGCTCCATGATTGTTTTTTTTCTCACTACTTTTCAAAAGATTCTGGCCGTTGCTTTCTATGTTGTAAATGGCTTTTACATCTCCCCTTGCCAAGGTCCATAGAGATGGGTCGTAATTAGGGATTTGATCTTTTAATATTTCTGTCATTGTTTGGAATTTTGAGGCGTCGTTAATGGGATTTCCATTTTCATCTGTCAAGAAGGAAATTATTCTTACTTGTTTTAATTTTTTACGCTTGTTCTCGTATATGTGATTGTAAATTAATTCCCTAAAATTGAAAAGTGAAATTTGGCAATTTGAGGGGCAGGACGTTTGGATGGTAGAAACAAATATAATATCACCCTGGTAATCATGTAATTTTTTTTGTAAAAAACTGTTTTTTTCTGGAGAATAAATAGAAAATGAGTGATTGGGCAATTGCTTAAAGTCCTTGAGTTCTTGAAAGCTATGTTGACAACCCCTGGTGCTGATAAAAATCAACGTTGCTGCCGGTCCAAAAACAAGTAAAAAGGCAACGAGAACTTTCAGTTTTCCTTTTCCTGTCTTATTATTCATTGAATTAAGCCCCCCCGTATGTTGTCCATGCCTCACCCACAGCTATCGCCTCCCAAAGTGCCACGAATATTAAATACAACATGAATAGGAAATACGGCACCAAGATGAACCCGCGCAACCATTTTTTTTCATCTCCTAAGTGCATAAATACCATCACGATATAACCAGCTTTCAATAAAGTCATAATTATAAAAGACCATTTGACTAAAGGCCAAATACTTGAGCTTTGTTTGATATATGCACCAAGGGCAACCTCAACAACTGTAACTATGGTTAAAAGAGCAGTAACCCTCCAAATTTTCTTTCTTATTTTTTTGCCGTGTTCCTCGTTGTGATGCGCGTGTAGTGAATATTCTATAAGGTCATCTCTTTTCATGATAAATCAAATTTCTGTTAAACAAGATAAAAGAACGTAAATACAAATACCCAAACTAAATCTACAAAGTGCCAATACAAACCTGTCTTTTCAACCATTTCGTAGTGCCCTCTTTTATGGTAAGTTCCAAGGATAACTCCTATGAGGATGATAATATTAATCACTACACCAGAGAAGACATGAAACCCATGAAAACCAGTGATAAAATAAAAAAATTGTGCATATTGTTGTGGGCCGTATTCATTTAAGCCAAACTGATCATCGCCAAAAAATTTAGCACCGAAGATGACCCGATTTTCAGCACCAGAAGTTAATGCCTCATAGTATTTTTTTTGTGCCTCAGCCCCTTCGTAACGTTTACCTATATTTTCCGGGTTTGCATCTTTTTTAATGATTAAAGTAAGATCCTCATCCACTTTTTTACTCACGTTTGCAACTGATCCGTCTTCTAATTGTATTTGCAGCAGATCGTTGTGCATGTGTAGGTGTCCTGATTCGGCAGCATGCTGAAATTGATGCATCAAATCTTCTTTAATCTCTGTCCCAACTTTGTGTTCTTTTCCACCTTTAGTAACGGTGAATTTTTCAATTTCACCAAAATGCCCTTGCACTATCGCTTGTGAGCCATCCGCTAACTCCACCTTTCCGAACTCAGAACCGTGTGTAAAGTGGTACCACTCCCATGCCTGAGAACCCAAAAAGAAAAACCCTCCGATAATGGTGGCAATCATCCATTTAATTACACCTTTTTTATCCATCCTGTGCCCTGCTTCAACCGCCAATACCATAGTAACAGAGGAAACGATAAGTATAAAGGTCATGAGCGCCACATAAATTAAAGGGTAACCATGACCTAAAAAAGGCAGTGAATTGAATGTTTCTTCACCTATGGGCCATGACTCTGTTCCAGAAACACTCACATCATGTCTTGTAAATCCGTAGGAAACCAGTAAGCCCCCAAAAGTTAGTGCATCTGATACCAAAAAGAACCACATCATTAACTTACCGTAACTTGTCTGAAATGGAGATTCTTTACCTCCCCACAAGGTTTTAGAATCTAGTTGCGCAGATGTTCCTGCCATAGTTTGTCAATTTTTTGCAAGTTTAATGAATATAAATCAAAAACACTAACAAATAAACCCATAAAAGGCCTAAAAAGTGCCAAAAAATTGCGCCTGTCCGCAGGGATAAATGATTATTAGAATTGAATTTCCCTAAAAATGAGTCAATTGACATTTTTAAGAGATATATTATGGCAATTGCAATATGCAGTAAATGCGCCAAGGTTATCAAGTACAAGAAAGAGGATGCCATATCCGGAGATTTGGACTTTTCAATTTGACTGCTTGTTAATGGTTTGCCATTTTTAATTAATCGGCCTTCTGAGTAATCTAATTTTTCTCCTTTGTAATAAATATCGAAATCTTCTCCAATTTTACCTTTTACAAAAAAATGTCCCCTATCCTCTTGAATGTTTTCTGACAATTTTTTTAGATGGAGTTTTTCTGAGGGTGAAAGAGGTTTATTTTCTGCCGCGTAGGAAAGAACATTATTTTCAATTTTCAAGGGTTTTTTATCATAGTTAATCACGAAACGATTGTTGGGAATGGTCAATTTCATTGGTTCTCGAATATTGGAAACGATGAATTGGGAGGTAAATTCTTTGAGTAGGGCTAGTTCTGAATCCGACATTTTTTTACCGTCTAATAAATAGTTATTTCCGTCAACACTCACCTTTTTTCCGTCCAAAGAAAATTCAACATGATCTCCGTATTTCCCATCAACAACCATAATTGTCCCCGACGAAAAGTACAAACCTTTGTCAATCAGTTCTCCGTAGCCTTTGAATTGAAAAAATATGAAGAGACCCCCCAATAGCGTTGTTAAACCCATTAAAGATTTGAGAAGCACTTGCTTATTTTGTTTTGCAGAACGAATAGCTAGAATATAAGTGATGCTGCTTACAGCAACTGTTGCTGTGCTATACCAAAAAAAAGTCGGCATCGGATATTTTAACCAAAAAGAATCCCCCATTAACACAATGTATGCAGAGGTAAGGCCCCCAAAAAACATAATAACACTAAAAATACCTACATACACGAGGTTTTTTTTCATTTTTTCTTTGATCACAGGGTTTGAATGTGGTTCCATGAGTTAAAGTTTATCGAAAACGTATACAAATTGAATGATTGGTAAATAAACAAACGAAGCGAACATTAGTTTACGCGCATCTTTTGTTTCACAATGCAGGAATAATCGGTAAGCGTAAACAAAGAAAACGACACCGAGCAAGGAAGCAACAATCAACGTTGAAATACCTACCCAATCTAAAACCCAGGGTAACAAGCTAAATGGAATTAAAAAAAGTGAATAAACCATAATTTGAAATGCACTTTGCTTACCTCTCCCAGAGGAGGAGGGCAGAAGAGTGAATCCGGCTTTTTTGTAATCGTCGTATAATACCCAAGCAATGGCCCAGAAATGCGGGAACTGCCAAGTAAATTGAATAAAAAATAACACCCCTGCTTGCAGCGTAAAATCGTTACTTTCCGCAACATAACCCAACATAGGAGGTATGGCTCCGGGGATGGCTCCGATGAAAACCGCCCAGGGAGTTTTCAACTTGAGGGGCGTGTAAATAAAAACATAGGCAAAAAACGCCAAGACCCCGAGAGCAGCACTGTATAAATTTATTTGCAACAACAAAATAGTGCCAGCAACTAAAGAAATTAAACAGACGAGAAAGGCCTCTTTGAGCGTAATCCATTCCTGAGGAAGTGGACGGTTTTTTGTCCTTTCCATAAGAACATCAAGA
>Ga0194124_10002818_pt1 | contig 19072 bp, 9 predicted proteins | sample TA2KigCas0mmetaG_FD_148605 | JGI IMG/M metagenome (GOLD analysis project Ga0194124, IMG submission 148605) | Freshwater microbial communities from Lake Tanganyika, Tanzania - TA2015031 Kigoma Deep Cast 0m | ecosystem: Environmental > Aquatic > Freshwater > Lake | place: Tanzania: Lake Tanganyika...
CAGGCAGCATGCACGCGCCAGAGGTAGTCGTGCGTAGTCTCGCGCCCTGCCGGCACCTTGAACGAAGTCACTGTCGTGCCTTGCGGATTGAACGCCGTAAACACCTTCCGAATTGCGCCATCTTTGCCGCCTGCGTCAATCCCCTGCAGAACGATCAGCAGCGATTTACTGCTGTCGGCATATAGGTGATACTGCAAGTCCTCAAGTGCTTGCAGGTTCCGCTCAGTGCGCCGTCGTGCTGACTCTTTATCCCAGCCGTGGGTGTTGGCGGCTTCGGCATCCGTAATCGGGGGCGGCTTGCCATGAAGGGCCCGAAGGCTTGAAGCGAGCTTCTCGCGCTTTTCCATCACTAGCTCCTAGTCGCGCCAAAATGAGCAGCAGAGCTATTCACCACGAGTCAACTGGCCTTCTTCGAGATGAAAACGCTTGGTAGCGACGGCCCAGGCGACACAATCAACGAGGTAATCTTCGACTTTCTCGGTGATTCGTCCGGCTCCGAAAAACTCTCCTGCCCACCGAACGAGTTCTTCCGGCGAAATTGTGATACTACGTCGAACCGTCACTTCCATTGCATTCACGATTTCATAGGGAGAAATCTCCTCCAACTTTCGAACTTCCTTTGTTGTTTGACGAAATGCCCGCCAGGTGTCCGGCTGAAGAATCTTCGGCCATACGTAGTACTCGTCAAGCAACTCGGTGACTTTTCGAGTTGCAAGCAGTGGCTCGAGCTCAGCGACTTTTGCATCACGCACTCGTTGTAGTCCAAACTCATAGGCGACACGCTTTATTGCGGTGCTCGCTCGCATGGGGCCCTCGGCATCGACTAATTGCTCTAAGAGTCCTTGTGCATACGTAGTCAAGAGCGCGCTTGCGTCGTATGGCACTACGGGAAAACGAAACTGGCTGAACGGTTCTTGGTTCGGAAGCACCTCATCACGCGGTTTTGGTTGTCGAACTACTGGTGGTGGGTCTGCTTTCTTCTGTACGACAGCCTCTGCTGCATCGGCCTCGTCACCTTCTTCGTCTTTCTTTGCCAGCGGTGGCGGCGGAGGTGGAGTCGGATCCGGCATGTCCTTAGCAACCTGTACGTGCTCGACAAGTTCGTCGATTACTGCATCGAGTTCAAGACGAAGAGATGGCATCCATACGCGTGCAACTCGACGCCAACTCATGACATTCTCGAGGACAATGATTGGAAGGGCATCACGATCAATTGCTAAGGGCCGCTCACTCCACTCCTCGCCGTCGAACAGCACCGCGACAAGCCACTTATCGCCGAATTCGGGTAATGAAAGTGCCATATCGATCTTAAAATTGGAAAGCCCAAGCCCAACTTCAACTTTTACGCCTCGCGCTTCTAGACGCTCTGCCACTTGGGCAATCTGCGGAGTCGGCACATATTTACCGGAGCCCACCATCCGCTCGCGAGCCTCTCGGCGTCGTGCTGCCTTGAGATACTCGCGCAGATGGACCATCCCGAGTGATTTCGCCGCACCCATCTCTTCCGGATCGAATGAGCTCACAACGACGAACTGTCGCTTTGCCCGAGTGACTGCAACATTCAGGCGTTTCTCTCCACCCAGATTCGTTAGAGGCCCAAAGTTCAGCGGCATTGCGCCACCACCGACTCTCTTTGAGAACGCTGTACCCAAGATGATGACATCTCTCTCGCGCCCTTGAACATTCTCAAGGTTGAGCACGAAGAGCCGTCGCTTCTTATCCTCGGTCTCTCGAAGTTCCTGAATTCTCGGGTGACTGTGCTGATCAAGCATCTCGGTGATGAGGTTGCGCTGCTGAATATTCAAGGTCACTATTCCGTAAGAGAGTCCGGCGGTGGCAGGATCGTCGAGCCGCTTCACTAGCTCTTCAACGATTGCCTTGGCTTCAATCTCATTGGTGCGTGTCTTGCCGTGGTCGAACTGCCCCTCTACGCGTCGATAAAACACGCCACAATCGGGGCGGAACGGCACCGGCGCTGGGAATGTCGAGAGTCGCCGGTCGTAGTAGTGCTCATTGGAGAACGCAATCAGCGACTCATCTTGGCTTCGGTAGTGCCAAGTGAGAAGTTCCTGGTGAAAGCCCGCGGTCACGGCCTCCTCAAGTATCGACTCTTCTTCCTCGACGGATGCATCTGACTCGAGCTCTATGGCTTCTTCATCAGTGGCATCAACTACACCGAACTTCGTCGGGGGCATCTGCTTGGAGTCGCCGACAATCACGCACGACTGCGCTCGACCCATTGCACCGATTGCATCAGCAACGACTATCTGCGATGCCTCGTCGAACACCACGATGTCAAAATTGATCTTGCCTGGGGGCAGGAACTGCGCCACCGAATCAGGACTCATTAGGAAACATGGCGTTAGGTCACTGATTATGTCCGGGTATCGCTCGATCAGAAATCGAATCGACTTGCCACGACGACGTTTCGCTGGCGTATTGACTTCTTTTCGGAACTCACCCACCTTTCCGGTAGTTACGCCTGCATTGATTGTTCTTGTCTTGAAGAGGTAGTACGGAATAACGGTCTGCGCACGCTCTCGACGCTCGTTAAGGAGTTGAATGAATTTTAAGACTTTCGAGTTATGGGACACACTGTTGAAGACGTCGAGATTGGTCTCCTCCGCTCTCACTTGCAGAGTCGTGATGAGGAATCCACGCTCGAGTGCCACGGCTGAGTCATCCGCTGGCAGACTGCCGTCTTCGATCGCCTCGCAGAGAGTTTGAAGTCCTACGTCGCGATACGGCTTCAGCGCACCACGAAGCAGGATCCAGCGTTGAAGCGACAGGTACGTTCCGGACTTTACGGCTTCTTCCCATACCGTTCGACTCCGCTCATGTACTGACCCAATGAGTCCAATCCCGTCGCTCCAACGACGGATGGTGTCGCTATCTGATCCGAGGCGCGCAAAGATCGCTTGCAGCGCATCGACAGTTGCCCGAGCGGTCTTCGAAATCCCCGGAACAGACATAACGGTGCTCGAGATCAATGCTCGAAGAGAACCAGCGAAGGGATCGGTTGCACCAAGTGCTGTCGCAATGCCTGCAACGACATTGGCTCGAATACGCAGCGCCGAAACTTCAGCCTGCGTTACTGGTGATTGAACAAGTAATGAACTAAGACCCTTTAGTTCCATCAAAGCTGTTGAGATAGTTCTGATACTCTTCGCCGCTTGCGCGACTCGGCCCGCCTTGGCGACTACCTGCTCGGGTTCAATCGACTCGACGTCAAAGATCTCAGCAAACGGCCCAAGAGCTTCACGAACGCGCTTCTTGCGCCCTAGCGCGAAAGACTTCGCGGCCTCACCGATTGGCCCGACGGCTGCATCAAGGTCGGTGCGACGGAGGAAAGACTCCTTGCCCAACACATCTTGGGAGACACCGGCAAGGACTTTCTCAAGCTCGGAGAACCACAGATCGGCACTAGAACGCCAATCGGAGGCGGACACCGCTTGCCACTCTGTGTTAGGCGGCAACTGACCCTTCTCTTGTAATTCGAGAACGTCAGTCAAGACTGACAATTCCTCATTCGAGGACACGTGCGTTAGGACATTGGAGAGCTCTCCACTGGCTGCGGTAATCAATGCACCACAGGCTGATAGCGCTGCATTGATTTCTGAACCGAGTGATTGGCGATCCAGTTTTTCAAATGCAATATCTCCGACCAGAGTCCAAGGGTGATTGGGTCGAACTTGGGCTGGCCGCGAGATGTCGTCAATCTCGAGAAGGTTCTTTCGCAGTTCATCTGCCTGATCGGCGTCGATGTCAAGTAAAGATCGCGGTACTTCGACAATCGGTCCTTCACCGAGTTCGCCGAGTCGGTAATACGCACGGGCGAAACTGAATCCTGCTTTGTTCGGGGCGTATACATGTTTGCGATACTCGTCCAGCTGATGTGCAGCCGCTTCAAACTTCTGTTCGAATGTACGGTGAGCCTTCTCTTCAAGCTTCGGCTGCTGGTCAAGCGCCTCGCGGAGCTGCTGTCGCAACTGCTCTGGCTTCGTACCGCTGTCGTGCAAGACCAAGCAGTAAGGACCAAGTTTGACTGCCTCAAGTCGTTCTTGAACTTCCTGCAACGCTGCCTGTTTCTCGGCGACGAAGAGAACTTTCTTACCTCTGTTCATCGCATTGGCGAGCAGATTCGTTATGGTTTGGCTCTTGCCACTCCCGGGAGGTCCTTGCAGAACGAACGATGAGCCTGCGAGTGCACGCTCTATTGCATGTATCTGCGAACCGTCCGCCGGTTGGGCGCAGATTGTTGATGTGTCGTTTACCTGAAGCGACGCCATGGTCTCCGCGGCCGGGTCTTTATAGACCTCTCTAGGTGTCTCGACCATATGCTTCACCACTGGACTCTTCATGAACTCCTTCCAGTGGTCGTTCAGGTCTTTCCAGAGTCGGAACTTTTCAAAGTCCAGAAGTGCAATCGAGGCTGTCTGGTCAACACTGAACCCGTTCTGATCAAGCCCTTTCTCCCGAAACTCTGTTCGTAGGGCTTCGAGGCCGGCTTCAATGTTCAAGCCAAGATCGTCAGTCATATCATCACTGAACCACTGCAGTGTTAGCTGTTCCCGTAAGCGGAGAGCCTCAATGAGGCAATAGTTCACGCTGCTGGTCTGCGTAGCATCCATTTCAATTACAGCCGCATTTATCCCTCGAAGCTTGCTGATGCGTATCGGAACAAGAAAAATCGGAGAAACATAGTCGCGATTTCCATACTTGGGAGACCACTTAACACTTCCAAGCGCAAGATACAAACTGTTTGCTCCAGATTCCTCTTCTTGAAGACGGGCTTCGGAGCGTAGGCGCGAGACCGATGACTTGAATCGTTTTGTGTCCGTCAATGCAAAGATCTGTCTCGCATTCTTGAGAATCTCAGCGAGGAAGTCCTGGGGCAGAGCCCGGGCGCCGCCCTGATTCGCCATCTTTTCCTGAATGGCATTGAGTCCGTCTTCAGCTACTACGAGCAACGGCTTCTCATCATTTAACTGGTCCTCAATCCAACCAAGCGTTCCGAGAGGGGCCAGGAGTCCTAGACCGTGGCGATCAGGACGGAGATTTAGCAAGCGATTTTTGAATGACAGGTCAAGCAAGGAGTTTTTCCAAGACTGCACTCGAGCGGGAACGGATTCTGGCAAGAGCTTTCTCGTCTTTGGGTCGCGTCGCTCGATGATGGGAGCCGATGCGGGCCCATTGTCGATGACTACCGTGACGACATTGTCTCGAATAATTCGTGCCGGCAATGGGCGCACACCCTCACGATGCGCACGCCCGACATCTATCACCGATCGCATCTGAAACTCGTTGAGATTCCGCTCTACTGCCTTCAATGCCTCCGGAAACGAAGCACCGTTAGGGATACAAACGGTCTCGACCCCCACTAGCAGTTTTGAGTCCAAGAGACTCTGAATTGCTGGCCATTCGTTAATAACGGCGCTATTTAGTTGGGTTTCAGCAGCCAAGTATCCGGAGAACGCATGCCCCCGCACCATGAACATGAGGGGGTGAAGACCTGACTGCTCCAGACATGCTGCGTAGGCACACGCAAGATCGATACAGGTGCCCTGTTTCTCTTCAAGAACACGATCGATCGGACGGAGTTTCTGACCGAGAGACTCAAATGATGCAGGAGGATTGATGTAGGTCTTAACGAACTCCTGCAATGCAAGAAATATGGCTTCCGCGATTCGGTGGTGTTGCCCAGTTTCAGCGGCCTGATAGCCGCTGATTCCGGGCGTTCCGTTCCTATTAAGAATCTCACCAGCCCGAGCGAGTACTCGATTTACATCCGGGTGATTGGGTTGCACAAATGCCGCGGTGACAACAGCGAGATCAGGGTGCCCAAGCCATTGATCTCGGGAGTACACCTCGAGGTCGAAACGGAATTCTTGACTTCTCCCAAGGTCATCGGCAACTTGAAGAATCAGGGTTGCAGGTGCCATCTCTTCAAGTTCTGCTAGCGCGATATCGCTTAACTGAATCTGGTGCACCGGAGCAAGTTCAACTGATGCCCCAACGTTGGGGGCGTCAAGAACAAACTCAGCTTCCTTTATAGGAGAGCGTTCGTTGGCAGCCCACTCACCCGACGCCTTGACGGTTACCTTCTTGGGTGAAGACGAGTCGGTCACCCGCAATGTCATTGATGAAACAAAGGGAATTCTGTTGTGTGCCAGCGCGTAGCAGACTCTCGGAACTCGAGTATCGCTCTCGCTCGTGAACTCAAGCTCAACTGAGAATGCTGATGTGCTAGCCGATACATCGGCGGGAACTTCCGTGCTCGTTTGTTCTTCCCCGTTCTGAGGGCCCGCCTGGTCCTGCTCCAACATTGTCTACCCCCGTCCCAGTCCCGCGACAGACTGTATTCGGCTCTCGCACATCAATGCAAAGTCAACCGAGAGTGCCTGGGGACGCGTACATGTCCGCTATTCCCCCATCCCGTGTCAACACCACCCACTCACCACAGCAGCGCTACAACGTTTTAGGTCTGGACCTAGGGAGTCAGATTGGGGGAACCGAGGTCGATGCTGGCGACCCAAAGTCTGAGCCCCCGTTGCGATCGCGAGTTTGTCCGATGCGACCCGCGTAAAGTGAACTCACGACAATTAGTGTCGCCACGGCCACACATGCCCATGGCCCAAATGCGCTTTCAATAATCGCCTTACCATCAGGCCGCCCCGAGAGGCGTCCGAGCATCGCCGTGATAATCGAGACGATGAGAGTGTCAAGTAGCGCAGCGAACAGCGCTACGACTCCGAATACAACCGCCGATACCACTACTGCGCGCTCTACTGCGGCATGTGACAAGAAAAGACCAAGGATCAGACACCCAGCGCAGACAAGACCAGACAATCCGAGTAGCTCACCGACCGCAGGAATCGATCCACCCCCAACTGCCCATGTAACCGAGCCGATTCTCGCGTATACAAATGGCAGATCTCGCGCCAGCAATATCGCCACCGATCCGATCAGGGCGATAGCTATCCGCACGCCTCCCGTCACATGTAGGAGTGGACTCGCACTTATGTCGCCGAGGGCATCGAAGATCACCACCGCGACCAGGAGCAAACTTGACACCATCGCGATAACAAGTGCTGGCTGGATGACCCCCCCGAACTCAGTTTTCACTATTCGGATTGAGAGCAGTGAGCTGAATCTTTGAATGACGAGCCAGTTCATGATCGCGAAGCCTGCGACCGATGCCGCAGCCCAGCCGACGACAGCAATGGCCCATTCTTGAAAGAACGAGAGCGTTGTGAACACCAGGAGGGCGATCACGAGAATCCAGGCTCCGACTGCAGCAACGTCGGAAGAGACGGGAATGAATGATGCGTCCAGACGACCAACGCCAAATCTCATCCAGGGTGTGAAGAGTGAGCCCGCTACTACGAGTGCGAGTAGCGGAAGAGCGATAGACATTGAACGTTGCGAGGTGATTGAACTCACGACACGCGATACGGAATGCCGCGGCTACTCCCGCGGCGAATCGCAGAGCTGAGAATCGCTAGTCCGGCTGGACCGAGAGTCATACCCATTACGAAGCCAGCATTCACCGAAACACCTGCCCTTGTCGCGATGCTTCTGCCGATATAACCACAAGTGACTGATCCCCCTAGACCCCACAGAACGATTCCGATTCCGACAATCTGAAGCATCTCAGTCGATTGGTGGCTCAAGCCCATCATCAGAGCCGTCGCTGGACGGTCCTTGCTTAATCGGACGGTCATTGCTCGAAGACTCAAGAAACCTGAGCTCATCAATTTCAAATCGCGCCTGCGAGACCTCGAGGCGAGTCGCAGCCATCAACGTGGACGACACATTTAGCGATCCATCAGTTCTCAAGGCAAGCCGATCATTCATGAAGTCTGGCGTTGTCTCGACCCCAAACACAGACCAATAGATTTGCCCCACGCTCAACTCACTCCTTTCTCCAGTCCGGTAGACGAAACGTTCGAATTTCGGAACATGCTCAAGTTCAAAAATTGAAAGAATGAAGTCTTCGGCGCCACGTTGAATGTTTCCACTCTTGAGGGACACAAAATCATGTGCGTTCACGTGTCTAAGGAGTCGATCAGGTTTCGCAAGACTCATTGCGCCACGAATCTCGCCCGCTTTCGACTCCGCGACTCGAGCGCCGAGAACCCGTTCGCTTACCATTTGACGAAGATGTGTTCGTGGTTTGTAGACGGTAAATTCGCGAATCTTGGTGCCTTCATCTTCGAGAGATAGATCCATCTCAGGATGCCGTGCGCTTGGGTTATCATCCAATATCAACTGTGAGTAAGCATCATCAAACTCGCGTCTTACGGTATTGAACACTCCATTGAGCCATCCTCGACCCGCCACTCGCTCACGCATAGCAATCTGCTCACGCCGAAGCTTCTGTAAGTCAAACACTGGCTCTGCAAACTGAAATGAGATGGCTCGTACATCTGGCGACATTACAGTTTCGAGTGAGCCCGACTTCACTGCACCAAACGGTCGCCAAACTAGTTCGGCGAGAATTTCCGCCCAGTCCATATATTGAATGTGAAAGTACTCAAGTCGGTGTAACTCCCGCCAATAGTGTTCGCGTTCCTTCGCGGCTGTTTCATACTCACGCACCAAGTCATGCTGCAGACGAAACTGTTCACGAACTTGAGTTCGTGCCGATGCAAACCACGCCGTGAGAACCCCGAGAAGTGCAAGGTACGGCAAAAAGAAAAACGCAATCGCTAATGCCCCGCCCACTAGTAATCCCGCTGAAGCTACCGGAGGCAGAAACGGGAAGGTTACGGCCAAAAGGAGCAATAGAATCAACAGCCGAGCAAGCCACTTGCCTCTCTTCGCTGCTCGCCGTTGCCTATCATCCGCTTCGGCGACCCTCTGAGGAATCCGTCCAACCTTTTGGACACTCGATTCGAGACGTTTAGCAACTTCCACGATCTGGGCATCCAGGAATCTTGAGATTTCCCAAAGCAAGGTGTCTTTGCGTTTACTTAGCCAAGTTTCCATTTGTGCCAGAACTCTCGTCGCCTCATTGAGCTCCACCTTCGCTAAGGCGTCAGGGGCGGCACTCAATTCCTCTCTTGCAGTGGCCTCGGAACTTTTTGAAGCGGAGTCTTGGGATGGGGCGGATGCAGTCGCGCCTTCGCGAACCCGTTTTAGTTCATTGACAATCTCGCGATAGCGAATTGAATCGAAGGCCCTAATCCGCAGTTGGGTTGGCCTTTCGTTTACAGTCAGGCCGGAATCAAAATTTCCGTTTTCCTCTACCGCAATGTCTGGGGCAACGACAGCACGTGATGCTGCGACAGCAGTCGCACCACGAAATGTCGGCGCCTTGTACCCGATTTCTGGCCCCGGAGGTTCGCCGTCAATCATCCCGAGGACCGCTTGGACAAGAGTTCTCCAGCCCTCCGGGTTGGGAAGTACTGCTGGAACCTCAACTCCGGATTCGGACTCGATAGCTCTTATCCGCGAAGAAATTGAACTCGTGTAGTCCTCTTCGCGAAGTCTTCCGCCATAACGTACAACGAGCCTGCTCTCACTTTGGAATGTCTTGTTTTGAACATATTCCTCGACGCGGCGTAAGATCCGCTCCTTGGTGTGCTCCCAAGCTCGGCGGGGCGCTCCAAGAAGATTGGCTACGAGGGCCGAAAGGTAAAGCACGATTGCATCGAGAATTCCAATCCGCTCGCGTGATTCAACGTGAGGTTCCGGGGCTTCGCGAAGACGCATTCCGATTCTGTCAACTTCCGCCAACGCGGCAACTGTCCTTTCTACGAATTGTGGACCACTCGGATACCTCTCGCAGTCCGGTGGTGTTGGCCAGTTGTTCGAAGGGTCCATTGCTGCGAGAGCGATTGAGTTTGCGTAATCGCCGAGCAATACAACTCTTGTGGCCGCCCGGACTAGGCGAATCGGTGGATTCGCAACATGCTCTTCCAGGAGACCCATATACAGGGGTGGTTCAGAACACCAGGACCAGAGACCAGTCACGCTCATCACTGCATTGAACGCAATATCTTCGGCGAACGAATCCAAGATTGGCAGCCCAATCTGGCCGGCTTCACCGGTCCAGTCTTGAGGTACTACGACAATGTTGAATGCCCAGTCACTTTCGACAAACGTCGGCGAAAGCTCTCGATTTCCTATTGGAACGGAGATAGTGCCTTCGCGGAATCTGATCTTCATCTCTCTGCACGAGATCCGTAAGTCATGCACGAGCCTTGCACGAGCTGCCCTCGTTTCGGTATCCGCTACGGTGCCACAAGCCAATGCAACTGCTGTCACCGCCTCAGTTCCACCGGGTCGAGTTGCCAAATATGAAGCATAATTCTCAAGATTGAAACACTCGCTACCTACATGAAGTTCGGCATGCTGGTCCTCGCCCACAAGAAGGAAGTCACTGAGCATTCCTAGGCGAGTACATAGCTGCGCCAATTCACGAAACCTTCGAAGGTGACTTCCTGCGAAAACTAGGACGAAATCCTGTCGTTCTTTCATTAGTCAATCGGCAACGACTCTGTATCTGACGCATCTTTGACGAGTCGATCCACTGAGTCAATCAGTTGCTGACATGGCTCGAGAAGTAGCTCGTAAAGTTCAGATTGATAGGGATCTTCAGGATGCAGTTCCTTGTCACGTTGTAAGTCGTCGAACTCGCCATTGAGGCGCGCACGCTCAAACTTTTTAACCTCAGACTGGTAGAAGTCCAGATTCTTCTTGATATCTCCGACAATCCGCGCGAGTCTGGCCGGACCGTCTCTACCTTCCGGCATTTTTGGAAACTCCAAGCCGCGCATGACGTCCGCAAGGATTTCAGAATGACTCATCCCTAACTGGTACAGCACCTCATGCCCATCGGTTGCCTCGTCGTTGGTCGCGTAGAGCATCTGTGCGAGACAGGTGGATTCAAGGATGCCGCCTAGCCAAGCAATCTTCTTGGCTCCGCGATTGGTACTATCGAAGGCAAGCGTCTTACCACCCAGGAGAGGCCAGACGACTCGAGCAGCTGGTCTCTCACGTTCTCGGTTGTACCTCGTAACCAGAATTCCTCCGCCACTGTCATCAAAGTCCACAAGACCAAGTGCCCGACCCAGAATCCAACCACGGCACATAGCATCAATAGATGTAGGTCGAAGAGCAGCAAAATCTCGCAATCTGCGAGCTCTGCGATTCTTTAAACAATACGACGTCTTCTTGTCAGTGCCAGCGGACCTCCACATCGAAGCGATTGGCGCAGCCAGACTGGCAATCGCAGACGGATGGATGGCGCCCGATAGGCGGTAGACGAAGAGAACACCCTCAGCGTTTGAACGCGCTGGATCAAAATAAGACGAGATGTCGTCCCGAGCCACACCTGGTGCATCAAGGAGAATCGCCTTCGCGCGCTGATACGGACTGTTCGGGTCATCGCTTGGTGGAAGTGGAATCTTTTCGGCTTCAAGAGTGATCGGAACAGATCCCGAAGCCATGTGGCTGGCGAATCCAGCTTGGGCTTCTGTGTGAACCTGATGAAATATCGCTCCCGGTACATGAGCCAAGGGAAGTGCACGCTTAATGGCTCTTTGCAGCTGAATGTAGAACTGCTCGCGACGCGCCTGCCTATCAACGATTGCGCGCTCGATTTCATTTGAGTCAGCTAAATAGCTGAGAAGCGACTGGTGAAGGAAGTCCCCAAACGGATAGCCACGGCGTTCAAGCCAGGTTCGGGCCTGACCTAGCAACTGGTCAGGCGTCAACTCGACTGTGAACTGCGGCGGTGTTGAAATCACCCACGGTGTTTTTAACCGGATTCCAGTCTTGCCAAGTTGACCTCGTACGTAATCGTTAGGGGATGAAGGTCCCGCAGCTTCGTCGCGACGAACTGTCTCAACGAGATGGGAATTGAAGAGATTCGGCCAGGTCTCCCATTCAATGAGACAGAAGTCGAGAGGTGAAGGTCGGAATCGCTCAGGCACTCCGTCGCCGCTTGGCCAATCCGAAACTTCAGAATTCATTCGCAGCGCAGAGTCACCCTCCAAAGCCTCCAACTCGGTTTCGAGCGTGGCCAAGAAACGATTGTTCAGTGCCTCATAAGACTCTCTGACGCTTCCCTCTAGCGTCGTTCGCCGCACATCGTTAAGGACTCGCCTAATCAAGGCTGCAAAGATTTCTCGGAATTTGCTGTTCTGAGAGTTGATGCGATCTTTTGGCTTAAGTGTTTTTACGACTGTTTGCAGAGCATTGGCCGCAAACTGCTCGCCGTAATTCGGATCCAAACGGGCCTCATTCACCCTGGCCAGTGTCTCCATGACCCTCTCCCGCAAGCGACCCACCAACATGCGAGCAACCGGCAGGCCGTACGTGGCGAGATATTCGGAAACTACGACAAGGATTTTCTCAGGAGCGTCAGTGACAAAACGTTGTTGTGCGTCAAACACAAGCTTGTTAGCTCGTAACTTGAACTGCTCCTTGTAAGTCGCGTCGATTCTCTGTGAGAGCGATGCAACTAACTGCTCACCCGAAAACTGACTCGCCCATTCCGGGTCACTCCTGCGTTCATCAATCATTGCAGTGATGGCAACTCGGAGCTCGTCTAGTTCAAAGAAGAACTTTGTTGGATCACCGAATCCAACTCGCTGCAGGAAGGTACCGGCAAGCTGTTTAGAGTAATATTCCAAGACTTGATCATGAGTAGCACTCGGGTCTTGCATTTCCTGTCTGGCGCGCGTGAGAAAGTCCCGTGCGATGAACGAGAACGATTCACCCGCAAGTCGATGTGCTGCATAGTCACCAAACAGTTCCAAACCGAGACTGAGGCGCGCAGAACCGAATGACGAGACGACACCGTTCAGCTCAATCTCAGACCTCGCGCCCGAGTTATTGTGATGTTCCCAACGTGTTTGATTGTGGTCCTGAAGTGCTTTCCAGTTTCCGACCAAATCTGTCGTGAAGGCACCTGAGATTTTCGGATCGAGCAAAACCGAGGCCAAGGTCTCAGTGACTGCGCGATAGGCCTCATTTGGTGACGCCAAATCGACACCATTCAAGTCTTTCAGCCCAATAATAAATGGGTAGTCCGGGCCATGACGCCGTGGAACGCCTTCCTGAACATTCACGGCACCCATAAACAGATCCTGAGCTGATCTGTCCTTGGGCCGCAGGTAGCTGTTCGTTAGCTCTGAGATTGCTGCAACCGTGTTGAGCTCAAATCCCCCCTTCGGCCCCTCAATGTTCTTGAAAATCTCAGCAGAGAAGAGAACTGCGATTACGTTATTCTCAAGCTTCTTCGCGGCAACTTTCGCGATGTCACAGACATCAAGAAAGATACCTGCTCCTGTACCGCCTGCAAGCGACGAAATGACTACGACGAAAGGTTTCTCATTCGCCTCTGTAACTCGACCACCTGTCAACTTCTGAGTAAGTAGATCTAGTTCCCCAGATGAGTTTTGGATTTTCGTCAGTGCCGATTCGATTCGATCGCCAACCAAACCCATCTTGTCGAGGTTCGCCATTCGACCCAATGCACGCAACTGCCCTGCACCCTTACCCATGTCCTTGATCGTGTTGCTGGGAGGGACCCAGCCGTTCAGTTGTTGGTGTCGAGCCAGTTTGCCTCGTGCACCGCTCATCACAGCGTTGTACACCTCCAAGTAATCCGAATTCGTAGAGGCAAGGCTGATATAGTCTTCCTTGGGTAGCTGTGGCCCAAACTCCATCGCCTTTGGATCTTGTGTTTCAAGCGTGTCTATCCAAAGAAGTTGCCACGCATCAGGTATTCCGCGATTCCAGCCATCGACTTGTCGAAGCCGATTCTCTAGGACTCTCCGCAGCGCGACAACCGTCTTGCCACCAGAACCGCCGCAACCGATAATGATCATTGGATTCATGGCTTCTCAGTTCCTCCCCGACCCACGAGTGGGCCCTGCTGCACTCTAGGGATAGCGGGCAGTCAAAGTCCAATTCGTCTGAGTCTTAGGTTGGATTGCGTATCTTTGCTAAATCTCAGGGAGTGTTGGACCAGCGCTAACTTCAACTATCGATGGGGAAGTTTTCTTCCAGATTGCAGACGCGAAGGTCCGTAGGCTACTCGACCAAGAGCCGTCAATGCTTCGGGCAAGATCTTCGAGGAGGATTTGAGATGGTTGAGACCCCCCAACTATAAGCACGAGTCTTCCACTTGAGTCAAGTAATTCGGATATCAATTGCTCGACTGACTCCGCTGCTCCATCCCCCTTCCAACTTGAAACAATCCACCACTCCTTGGTCAGGCTGAGTGCTATGCGGCCAGAACTCTTTCGCGAAAGTGCGCCACCGGACCCCACAACGTAACCCGCGTTACTCGATACCTCGGTGTATCCAAGTTCAGATAGGACTCTCCATCCGGCACGCGCTTGCAGTGATGAACCAGATATGTTCAAGGGCCCATTGCTTTCAATCGACCGTACGCCCAGACGCGAAGGTGCAAGTGGCAGCGGACTTGCAGCAATTTCTGACGAGAGTAATGCAGCTCTGATCGACTCAGAATCACATTGCGATAGCTCAAGAGTCGCCACCCAGAGCATGCCATCTTCTGGAATCTGGATACGTGCAGTGAGCCATCGTGCGACTATCAGAATCAGTAGCGCTGTAAGCAAGCCTCCGAACGCAAATAGGATGGCGCGACCCCAGTCTGGGGTGATACCAAAATCTGGTTCTACGACAAATTCACCGGAGAAGGTTCCCGACTCTCTTGGCTCACCATCCGTCTCGTAACCAAAAACTATTTCAAACGCCTGATTCACGTTCTCCGTATTGGTGCGGACTCCGGCAAGCGTAAACGTGTATTCGAAGGTCTGGGGTTGTCCAGGCTTTACCAGTAGTGGAAACGTCGCTGACGACCCCGCCGTAAAGTCCACATTGCCCAAACTCTTTAGCGGCTCAATCTCCGGCCCGTCGGTGAACACTCGTCCTTCCGCATCACTTGCCACAGCACGGAACTCGCAAACCACGCCTTTACTCGTTTTTGAAATTGACCCACAGCCAAGTTGCTCGACATATGGGGTCTTTGGGGGGAGACGCAGTGAGATGTCAAAGATTGAGTTGCTCTTAGACCACTCAAGTACCACGGGTCGTGAGCCTTTCAACACTTCGTACGAGGCGTTCAGCTCAACGACCTGGAGTTTCACGTTCTTCTTGGTTGCACCACCCAATGAAGCAACAGTCGGGACAAACGGAACCTTAAGAAGGGACTCGCCTTCTTTTAGGGTTGTCTGAACTCTCTTGCCGTCGACAAGCAGTTCCGCGCTCAACGAGAGGGCACTGACGGTAGAGAGGCGTGACGCATCGTCGCCACATCGCTGTAGAACGAGGTAAACGCCATCCGCACGGTCAACGACAAGGTCTTCATAGCCAGCCGCGAGGTCGAAAGCGATACAGCCACGAATCACAACGTCAGCATCGAGTTCAGCTGGGCCCGTACGCGATTCATTGCAAGCACGGAGGACCCACTCTCCAACCCAGTCCTCTGTGGGATCGTCAAAAATCAGGGTTGTTTCAAGGGTTGGAGCATCATCCAATTGCCTTGTCGTTACGGAGATGCCGGCAGGCACGCCGGTTGGCCCAAGTGACCCAGCCTTGAGGAGCGTGATCGTAGTAGCACCACTCTTTCCGAGTCGAACAAGCTGAATCTCGGACACCTTCTCGCGCGAGCGCAAGAAGATGTCTGCTCGCTCCACAGGTTCTGCAATATAAACTGCGGCTCCCGATTCAAGGTTCTCTTCATCACATACGGGAGGCCATGGCTCTTTGGTGAAGAGGGCAGCTCGCATAGCGTTCGCAAGATCATCTGCCGACGACACTTCGACGACAGACCCGACTGGGGTTAAGTCCCCACATGTGGGATCTTCGAGCAGCCTACGTAGAACTGCGAAGTTGTCCTGCGAAGTTGTCGTGTTGAGGCCGATACCGATCACGGTCAACGCGTCATTATTGTTGAAAGACCGCAAGTCGTCCGCGACGGCTCTTTCGCGCGATTTGCCTTTTTCGCACAACATACGTTCGCCCGCCTTACGTGCCAGCTCGGCAGTTGTTCGATCTCTCACGACTCCATTGCCGGTCTCCGCCTGCAGCCACGGAAATGATCGCGGTCCGACTCCCGTCTTCCCATCGAAATCAAACTTGCCGTCGGTAAACCACAGCACCACCTGACAATCGGACTCTCCTCTTGCTGCTTCCAAAACTTCTGCCACGCCACCTGGCTCGATAATCGCACCGACGTAGTCCGTGTCGGGGTCGTCATCCTTCGATCCAAAGTCCTTGAGCCGACTTGCGTCAAAGCTCTCAATCTCCTGCCATCCCAAAGACTCAAACGACGCGCGAACCCGTGACCCAAAATCAAGAAATTTCACACGAATCTGAACTCGACTTGCCTCTTCGCTATTTGAGTCTTGGGAGTCGGATCGAAGCATCGAGATGACGCTCTCCATCGCGCGGACCCGAGCCGGGTCACGCACAGTTTTGCCGAAGGGATCCGAATCGCGCAAAGACATCGATGTATCAATCACAAACAAGATGTCAACTTTCGCATCACCCTTCTTCGTTGCCGCTTCTCGACATGCGGCTATGCGTGCAGCCGATGTATCGACGGAAGTCGTCTGTACCGCACGCGTAGCCGATGCGGTCGCAACGTATGGCATCCCACCGAAGAGAAGCCCACCGAGGAGGGCGAGGCCAAGTGCGCGAGGCTTCACGAGGAACCGAACTGAATCTCTGCACTTCCGAGAAACGCATGTGCTGTAGCCAAGACAAGGCCCACCACGAGAATGATCCCCAGCAGCCTGGTTCGTCGCGCGTCCTTGATGTGATCAGGACTGAGCGACTGACGTAACTCAAACTGGTGTGAGAACACCACCACCAGCGGCACTAAAACGGCACCCAAAGCCCACCCCAGGGTGTTCCATGTTCGATTACCGGTGACTACGGTGACGCTTTCTGAGTAGTAGAACGCCGGATCAATCCCGAATGCAATAAGCACCGCCGAAAATAGGCTCAGGGTCGCAGCCACCAGAACCCCGACGACGCTCGTTCTGGTGGTCCGATCTTCGTCAACTTCAATACTTCCCGCGATACCAAAGATGTCAGCCACCTGAGCAATGATACCCATCGCGTGACGCTCGTCGCCCCAACGAGATGTGGTACCTTCTCTCGTCATGCCAGACGTGGTTCGGGCCAGTTATGGGGGCACCCCTTGCAATTATGGAAAGCGGGCACTTGCCTACATCATCGACCTACTCCTGACGGTGGTGCCGCCAGCGCTGGCTTCAATCGTCGGGACGATTTTGCTCTTCACTGGCGGATTGACGGTCGTCGGAATTGTCATTTTGGTGCTGTGCGCGATCTATCTCGTGGTGTTCCCAATCTTCAATTTGATTCGACAAGGCACGAAGGGCGCGACGTTCGGCAAGTCTCAACAGAAAATTGCGCTCGTCAAAGACGACACTGGCGCTCCGATTGGAATTCTCTTCGCCCTATTGCGTTCCGTCATTTTCTGGATCTTCAACTCAATCACTGCAGGAATCTTCCTCATCGTCGACTTGTTGTTCCCCGCATTCGACAAGAAACGTCAGCGCATCATCGACAAAATCCTGTCGACTGTGGTCGTTGAGAACGTTGCCGCCGCTGGGCTGTCGACACCAACGGGAGCACCCACTCCATTGGGGACATTTCGGGAAGATCCCGCATCACTGCCGCCTCCGGCAATCTGAACTTCAGCTAACGCCCGTTCGAAATCCAGATGCCGTAACTCGCAATCGCATAACCGACGGGCGAGGTCCATGCACCGGCCAAGACCCTCACATCAGCGTCGGCGCCAATCAACCCAGCGAGTGCGAACATGTGCATCACTGCGGAGAGCGCCGGGAGTGCAGATCCACCGATGGTCACCTGTCGCGGGAGGACTGTTTGTCGCGAGAGCGAGATGACGACACTTGCAATTGACACGATTAACGCAATCACCCCTACGAGCGGCGCTCCACTCGCCATGAATTCAAGAATGCCGGCTGAGGCTTCGAGGTCGAGCCACGCAGTTTGGGCTTCGGAGAGTGTGAGCTGCTCAGTAAGAAGGCCAAAGAGCGAAACGGTAGATACCCACGGCGCGAAGAATGTGCCGTATGCGGCGAGTAACGCCCCTGACCCAATCACGAATGGAGCTGCCCTTTTCAACTGGCTGATTGGTGGAGGCGGCAACGATGGAAGATCGAATCCAAGTGCAGCTGCAGCGGTCACCGGAGATGAGTCAGGATGGTTGAATGCATCTGGCGCGAGTGACGTCGCGATGGAACGCTGGAACACCCAACTGGACGTCAGAAAGAGAATCGATGCTGGCAGCAGATAGCGCATTGATGCATTGGCTTCGGAAATCATCAACGCCTCATTCCCAACTGCCACGACACCCGCTGCGCTCGCAATTCGCACAATCCATGGACCCATGTCAATCAGTGCCCAAACCGCGAAGCCTGCTGCCATCGCATGAAATGCCCAAGCCCGGAAGGGCGCGTCACTCACAAGACCCTCTAACACACACTCAAGCGAGAGCGCCAACACAACGATGAGGCCCACCCTCATCTGATCATCTCGGCTTAAGTCTCCGACACCAAGGAACCCTCTGCTCATACACATCCTCCCTGAACGTTCTTCAACATCCCTGTCATCATCTACGCACGAAGCCTTCTCAGAGTAGACGAACGCCTCCACGTGACTTAAGTGATCGCGATTTCTTGCTGAAAGTCCCTTCTGGTATGAATGTGTTATGCCAAGCAATGACAGATTCGAAGAGCGTGACCCCACGTACAATCCCCCGAACCCGGACCCTGACCCAACAAAGGAGGGGTCTTCGTTGCAGGAACGACTCGAGGCGGAGACGGAGGCAGTCCTCGAGCAGGCCGAACGTGGCTGGGGCGCGAGCGTGGTGCTGCCGAAGTGGTGGGCGCTAAGCGACGCCACCGAGCGGCTTGCCGGAGCAGTTCTCGTGTTGCTGATCGTGGTTGCCGGAGCCAGTCAGTTGTTCTGGGTGCAAGGGTCGGAAGTCGGCGCGCAGATACTCATATATATGGCAGCGTTTGGGGGTGCC
>Ga0194124_10002823_pt1 | contig 19047 bp, 20 predicted proteins | sample TA2KigCas0mmetaG_FD_148605 | JGI IMG/M metagenome (GOLD analysis project Ga0194124, IMG submission 148605) | Freshwater microbial communities from Lake Tanganyika, Tanzania - TA2015031 Kigoma Deep Cast 0m | ecosystem: Environmental > Aquatic > Freshwater > Lake | place: Tanzania: Lake...
GGGGATGGTGGAGCACTGCCACATCCGCCCAATGGCGTCCTCGATCTTCAGATCGATCTTGGGGCCGTAGAACGCGCCGCCGCCCTCATCGATTTTGTAAGCCCAGCCCTTGCGATCCAGGGCTTCGATCAGGCCCTTGGTGGCCAAGTCCCATACGGCGTCTTCGCCGATCGATTTCTCCGGCCGTGTGGAGAGGTTGATCTCGTAGTTCCTGAAATCGAAGGTGGAGAGGATCTGCTCGGTGAGATCGAGGATCGCCAGGATCTCATCGCTGATCTGATCCGGCAGGCAAAACACGTGGGCGTCGTCCTGGGTGAAGCCGCGCACCCGCATCAGGCCGTGCATCACACCCGGACGCTCGTAGCGATACACGGTGCCGAGCTCGGCCCAGCGGATCGGCAGCTCGCGGTAGCTCCGCAGGGTGCTGGCGTAGGTGAGCACGTGGAACGGGCAGTTCATCGGCTTGAGCTGGTACTCCCTCTCGTCCACCTGCATCGGGCCGAACATGCTTTCGGCGTAAAAGTCGAGGTGGCCGGAGGTTTTCCACAGGCTGATGTCGGCCACGTGCGGCGTGTAGAGCAGCTCGTAGCCCGCTTCGAAGTGCAATTCGCGCCAGAGGTTTTCGATCAGCAGGCGCATGCGGGCGCCGCGGGGGTGCCAAAACACCAGGCCGGCACCGGCTTCATCCTCAATGGAGAAGAGATCGAGATCGGTGCCGATCCGGCGGTGATCGCGGCGTTTGGCTTCCTCCTGGCGCCGTTTGTATTCCGTGAGTTGTTCGGCGGTTTCCCAGGCGGTGCCATAGATGCGCTGCAGCTGGGCGTTGTTCTCATCGCCGCGCCAGTAGGCACCGGCCACGCTCTCGAGCTCGAAGGCCTTGGCGTTGAGCTCGCTCGTGTTGGCCACGTGCGGGCCGGCGCAGAGGTCCCACCACTCCTCACCGACGGTGTAGAGCGTGATCGGCTCCTGGATTCCGCCCAGGATCTCGAGTTTGTAGGGCTCGTTCTGAGCCTGGATCCTGCGCTCGGCTTCGCCCCGGCTCACCTCGATGCGCTCGAGCGGGAGCTTCTGATTGATGATCTTGATCATCTCCTTCTTGATCGCCTTGAGGTCGGCCTCGCTGAAGGGATCAGGGTTGTCGAAGTCGTAATAGAAGCCGTTCTCAGTCCAGGGGCCGATGGTGACCTGGGCCTTCGGAAAGAGCTTCTGCACCGCCATCGCCATCACATGGCTCATCGAGTGGCGGATGCGCAGCAGCAGCTCGCTTTCGCTCGTTTTTGGGAGTTGCACGCTGGCCACGTCCTGACCCGCTTCAGCTGCAGGGTTGGCAGTGCGGGTCGCGGTCACGGCAGAGGCTTAGCAACCCTGATCCTACGCAGCTGAAATCAGACCATCACTAGGGTGTTGACGTGACGGACTCCTCTGCCCCAGGCCCGATGGACCGGGCTGATCCCCAAGCCGAATCAGCCGAGCTGTTGGACCATTTGCTCGCGTCGCTGTTCGACGATTTCCGCTTTTGGTTCAGGCGGGGGCTGCTGCTGCTCGATCGCACCCCTGAATCGCTGCTGCCTCCGCCCGAGCAAACCCGGCTGCGGCAGGCCCTCGAAGAGGCCTTGCAGGCGATTGCGGCGGCGGAGGCTCTGCGCGCAGCCTGCTCAACCCCGATGGCTGTGGATATGGATGCCATGGCTCCCTGGCATCGCTTGATGATGCGGGTGTGGAATCTCTCGGCGATGCTGCGGGTTGCTGGTGTTCCGGTTCCCGATTCCGAACGGCAGGGTCCCCCCGGAGGCCTTTAGGCCTGCAGACGTAGTTCCCGCAGATTGTCGCGATAGAAGGCACCGAGATCCGCAGCCTTCTTCACAGGCTGTCCATAGGCGCTTTGGCCAGTGCTGCTGGGGAACGATGCCCATTCCTTCGACAGCACGCTCATCACTTCGCGGGTCAGTCCCTGGTTGTCCACCTGATCGAGAACCCCGCGCCGATCCACCAGATAGAGGGCCGCCTGGTCCTGGTTGCGGGGATTGAAGCTGTTGAGGCTCAGTTTCTCGGCCGCTTCACGCCAGGTTCTCGGTAGAAACTGGTAGGCGCCAGCTGCAGCACTGGTGTAGCGCTTCACCACCACCACTTCAGGGTGTTTGGCGAGACTGGAAAAACGACCACCGCCATAGAGGGTGCGGTAGCCCGCGGATCCCTGCTTCCAGGTGCCTTCCGCGTAGCGAATCGTGTTCAGAAGGGCTTGCCGCTCAGGGGTCATCTCATAGAACCCATCGCCCCGAGCTGATCCAACACCCGATTCGATCAGGCTTCCTGCAGCGGACTGGCTCCCCTGGGATGGGCTCACCAGGGGGCCGACGGCCAAGAGCAACAGACCGAGAACACAGGAGCTGGTGGCAGCACGGGCGCGATGGATGCAAGGACGACTTTGCAAGCGGCACAGTGACATGGGTCCAGTGAGACTGGACGAGTTCCGAGTCTCAATACGAGAATTCCCTGCCGAACTGGACAAGGTCAGGGGTCATGTGCTTAGCGGCGACATCGAGAGTCGTCCCCTCTGAGACTGGCGGGATGCGGCTTGTCGCTCGGGAGGCGAGTGGCTTAATGATCAGCCACCTTTATCTTTCCTTCAGGTTTAGATAAAGGGGCTGTGGCTCAGGGAAGGAAGCCCAGGGCCGCTCGCGTGCGATTCAGGGTCGCCTGGGCCACGGCGTTGGCGCGCTCTCGGCCGTCCTTGAGCACGCGATCCAGCTCCCCTGGATCAGCGTTGAAGTCGTTGTAGCGCTCCTGGATCGGGCGCAGGGCCTCCACCAGCGTTTCCGCCAGCAGGGGTTTGAAGGTGCCCCAGCCCATGTCGGCACATTCGCTAGCAGCGGCATCGCGGCCCTTGCCGCTGAGCAGGGCATACAGCCCCAGCAGGTTGTCGGTTTCAGGCCGCTCGGGGTTGCCGAATTCCAGGCCCATCACCGGGTCGGTCTTGGCCCGTTTCACCTTCTTGGTGATCAGCTCGGGCGGATCCAGGAGGTTGATGCGCGAACCCTCGTTGGGATCGCTTTTGCTCATTTTGCTGCGCCCATCGGTGAGGCTCATCACCCGGGCTCCCTCCTTGAGGATCAGGGGCTCGGGAACCTTCAGCACTGGGATCGGCTCGCCTTCAGCATCCTTGGGGGCGAAGCGGGCGTTGATGCGCTGCTGAGCAATGTCGCGGGCCAGCTCCAGGTGTTGCTTCTGGTCTTCTCCCACCGGCACTAAGTCGGCGTCGTAGAGAAGGATGTCGGCGGCCATCAGCACCGGGTAGTCGAGCAGGCCCACCGACACCTGGTCGCCCTGCTTCACCGCCTTTTCCTTGAACTGGATCATCCGCTCGAGCCAATTGAGCGGTGTGACGCAGTTCAGCAGCCAGCACAGTTCGCTGTGGGCTGGAACCTGGCTCTGGACGAACACGGTGGCCTTGGTCGGGTCGATGCCGCAGGCCAGATACAGCGCTGCTGTGCTGCGGGTGTCGTCCGCCAGCTGGGCGGGGTTGTGGGGAACGGTGATGGCATGGAGATCCACCACGCAGAAGAAAGTGTCGTGGCTGTCCTGCAGCTCGACCCAGTTGCGGATGGCGCCAAGCCAGTTGCCCAGATGCAGCGCGCCAGTGGGTTGAACCCCGGAAAGAACCCTGGCGCGTGGCATCCGAATCAGCTCGCAGATCGCCGGATTCTGCCTTGGCTCAGGCCTCCTCGACTTCAGGGGCCGGGGTGGTCGGCTCGGCCTCTACAGCGGGCTCGGCAGCGGTCTCTTCGATCGGAGCCGCAGCCGGCTTGGCGGGACGAGCAAAGGGGTTGGGGCGGTTGGAGGCGGGACGATCGGAGCGCTCTCCACGCCCGCCGGGCGCGCGGCGCTCGCTGGGAGCTCGGCGCTCGCCAGGGCCTCGGGACCCTGCACTCGCTTTGTGCTGCGCCACCAGGTCGTCGATGCGACCCTCCTCGAGCAGCTGGGCTACGGCACGCAGGGACAGTCCAAGCGCGGCGACGGTGGAGCGCACGCCAAAGGCCTCTTGCACAGCGCGGGCCGAGCGCATTTCGTTATCGCTCAGGCGAATGCGAAAGCCACCACCCTCACGCGGTCCTCGCCCATCGCGGGGCTGGTCTCCGGAATTGCGTTGGAAATCACCGTCGGCCATGGCCGCACACCTGAAAAGTCAGAGGCAAGTGTGCCGCATGGGCTGGGATACAGGCCAGTGCCAGACCAGTTGATGCGGCTCGCGGCCGTCGGGTCTTGCCAGCACCACCAGCGGCAGTGGTTTTGGCCCTTCGCCCTCGATCCCCAGCCGGTAGCGCTGCAGCCAGTCCAGATACACCTGCAGGGTCCAGCCCCGGTTTCCTCGTTCCTGGGCAGCCCAGAACCGTCGTAGGGCTTCGGAGCAGGGCTCGCGGCCAAAGTCTTGCCAGCACTGCTCCTGGGCTTCAAGGCTGCTCATCCCTTCGCGCAGCAGCTCGCGAAAGCGCACCAGTTCCGGAGCATCTCCACTGCTGTCTGGGGGAAGCACGCTGCAGAGCTGCTCCACCGGCAGCACCTGGAGGCGGAGCCAGCAACGGTCCAGCAGGACCACCGGCAGTTGGCCATGCCAGTGGCGCTGCTGTTGTTGGCTCTCCAGCAACAGCTCCAATTGCCTTTGGTGCCGGTCGGTGAGCAGCAGGGCTGGCTCAGCCATGGGTTCCCTGGAAGGTGATGGTGGGGATGGCGTATTCCCTGGGCTCCAGGTGAATCGTGCAGCGCACATGCCCGAAGCGGGCCTCCAGGTGTTCCTCCACCAATTCCGTGATGCGATGGGCCGTGGGGAGATCGTCGGCATCGACCACCATGTGGAGCTCGATGAATACCCGCTGTCCCAGCACCCCGCGACTGGCGATGTCGTGCACGTTGAGCACGCCAGGAACCGCCATCGCGACCTCATGAATGGCTTCAGGAGCGATGGCGATCTGATCCACAAGCCAGGGCAGGTTGCTGCGCATCACCTGCCAGCAGACGCGAACCAGCAACAGGCAGAGCGGAATGGCGATGGCCACATCCAGCCAGTTGAGGTCGAACAGCACCACACCGGTCAGCCCCACCAGGACGACGACTGTCGTCCAGATGTCGCTGGTGGTGTGCTGGGCATCCGCCAACAGCAGTTGATTTCCCAGGCGTTTTCCTTCGCTTCGCTCATAACCGGCCAGCAGCAGGTTGCAGCCGAGCACGATCAGCAGCATCACCAGCTCTTGGGGATCGAGCTTCAGGGGTTGAAGGCCTGAGCTGATTCGCTCGAGGGCGGTGCGCACGATCTCAAAAGCCGTGAACAGGATGAAGCCCGCGATCGCCACCGCGCCGACCGCTTCGTATTTGTCGTGCCCGTAGGGATGATCGCGATCCGGCTTCGGATCCGACAGGTTGTTGGTGATCAATCCCAGCAAGCTGGAGAGGCCATCGGTGGCGCTGTGCATGGCATCGGCCAGCAAGGCCAGGGATCCACTCAAGAGACCGATCGTCAGCTTGAGCAGGGTCATCGCCACATTCACACCCAAGGCCACCAGCAAGACCCGCTTGGCTTCGGCGCGGCTGTCCTGGCGCGCCGTCGGCTGGATCATCTCCCTGGTGTTGCGGCCGACTCGACCCATCCCCGCTCGTGGTTCCTGATCTCTTCCCAAGCTATTGGGTCTGGGCATGGGTTAATAGCTGAGCTAAAGAGTTGGCGCAGACGCCAGCACAAGTGCCCCTTGATGCGACCTGAGGCAGCCGAGCAGTGGAAGCCCCCTGGCGGGCCGGCCGTCTCAGTCGTGGTGAGGTCAACGCTTCTGCGTCAGTGGCCCTGGTTGGCCGCTCTCGGTGGCGGCTGGCTGCTGATTGAGAACGTGCACGGTCCGCTCTCTTCGCTGGTCAGCCTGTCGGCGGCCGGCGCCGGTTTGCTGTTGCTGGGCCGGCGTCGCCAGCCTGCAACTCCGCTAAAGCCAACGACCACGGCCGGTTGGATTGCCCGCTGCGAGCAGGTGCTGGCCTCGTTTGAGCGCTTGCAAAGCAGCCTCGAGCTCCCACCAGAGCGATGGGCCGATGGCCAGCAGAGGCGGCGAGAGCAGTTGGCCGAGTTGACGCGGCAGCAGAGCGATCCCCACCTCAATCTGGCTTTGGTCGGCACGGAGCCCTGGAGCGAATCCCTCCAGGAGCTGTTGTTGCAGCACTGCGCCTCTCTCCGACCGCTTCGGGTGCATCGCAGCCACCCCCTGCCCCTGAGCCCAGACCAGTGGCAGTGGCCCGATGCCTTTCGGCATTGCGACCTGGTGCTCTATCGCCTGGAGCTGCCCCTGAAGGCGGTTGATCTGCGCTGGCTTGAAGCGCTTCCGCAGCAACAACCGCTGCGGGTGCTGGTGGAGCGGCCACTGCAGGGTGCGTGCAACCTTGCTCTGGAGCAACTGCGGCAGCAGCTGCCCGCTCATCTGCGCAACCATTGCCTGCCCTGGAGCCCCTTCGCTCCGCAGCAACTGGGCTCTGATCTGGCGCCGGTGGTCACAACCCTTGCGCAGCTTGGTGCCCAGGCCAGCGAGCGCAACACGCAGCGCTGCTTCGAGGAGATGCACGGTTGCTGGCAGGTTGAGCTGGAGCGACTCCGCCGTGAGCACTGGCAGAAGCTCCTGCTGCGAACGCAGTGGACCGTGGCGGCTGGGGTGGTGGTGGCTCCGCTGCCCAGCCTCGATCTGCTGGTGCTGGCAGCGGCCAATGGGCTGATGCTCCAGGAGATGGCCCAGCTCTGGGAGTGTTCCTGGTCGCTTGATCAGCTGCAGGCTGCGGCGTCTGAGCTGGGCAAGGCGGCCCTCACCTTGGGGGTGGTGGAGTGGAGCAGTCAGGCCCTTGCCTCTCTGGTCAAGCTGCATGGCGCCACCTGGCTGGTGGGAGGCGCTCTTCAGGCGTTGAGTGCCGCTTACCTCACTCGTGTGGTGGGTCGCGCTATGGCCGACTACATGGCCCTGGCCGCCGGCGTGCCCGAGCAGGATTTGGAGTCGCTGCTGCAGCGTCAGGCTCCATTGCTGGTGGCGCGCGCGGCCGAGGAGGAGCGACTCGACTGGAGCGCCTTTGTGCAGAACGCCCGCGATTGGCTTCAGGTTCAAAGTCCCTTGCAGGCGTGATCTTCATGAAGCGTTCATGAACTCTTCATGAACAAAGTGATCGCAATGCGAATTTAATTTTTGCTCCCAAGAAAGTTTTCACAGGATCCATAGTCTTGTCGGGCCACGACGTGGCATCTGTACTGATTCGGTTCAAGCGAGCCTGTCTTCATGACCACTGCTCTTCGCAGCGGCCGCTCCAGCTCCTGGTCACAATTCTGTGAGTGGGTCACCAGCACCGACAACCGCCTCTATGTGGGTTGGTTCGGTGTGCTGATGATTCCCTGCCTGCTGGCGGCCACCATCTGCTTCATCGTTGCCTTCATCGCAGCTCCCCCCGTCGACATCGACGGCATCCGTGAGCCTGTTGCCGGTTCATTCATCTACGGCAACAACATCATTTCCGGCGCTGTGATCCCCAGCAGCAACGCCATCGGTCTGCATTTCTATCCCATCTGGGAAGCCGCCAGCCTCGATGAGTGGCTCTACAACGGAGGCCCCTATCAGTTGGTGGTGTTCCACTTCCTGCTGGGCATTTCCTGCTACATGGGGCGGCAGTGGGAGCTCTCCTACCGCCTGGGCATGCGCCCCTGGATCTGCGTTGCTTACAGCGCTCCGTTGTCGGCAGCCTTCGCGGTCTTCCTGATCTACCCCTTCGGTCAGGGCTCCTTTTCTGACGGCATGCCCCTGGGGATCAGCGGCACCTTCAACTTCATGTTGGTGTTCCAGGCTGAGCACAACATCCTGATGCACCCCTTCCACATGCTGGGTGTGGCTGGCGTCTTCGGTGGTTCGCTGTTCTCCGCCATGCACGGTTCGCTGGTGACCAGCTCCCTGGTGCGCGAAACCACCGAAACCGAAAGCCAGAACTACGGCTACAAGTTCGGCCAGGAGGAAGAGACCTACAACATCGTGGCTGCCCACGGTTACTTCGGTCGCCTGATCTTCCAATACGCCAGCTTCAACAACAGCCGCAGCCTGCACTTCTTCCTCGGTGCCTGGCCCGTGGTCGGCATCTGGTTCACCTCCATGGGCGTGAGCACCATGGCGTTCAACCTGAACGGCTTCAACTTCAACCAGTCGATCCTGGATTCCCAGGGTCGTGTGCTGAACACCTGGGCCGACGTGCTGAACCGCGCCAACCTGGGTATGGAAGTGATGCACGAGCGCAATGCTCACAACTTCCCCCTCGACCTGGCGGCAACCCAGTCGATTCCCGTGGCCCTCACGGCCCCTTCGATTGGCTGATCCAACAGCCTGAGCCTGTCAGCAGGCCTCCCCAAGCCCCCGTGATCGCGGGGGCTTTTTGGTGTCCATAGAGCGATGTAAACAACCGTTAAGCTGATCTCATCTTGTTGGTGGGTGAATGACGGACTACAGCGCGGCGATCGGTGCCCTCTTCCTGATTGCCACGGTGCTCACCGTTGCTGTGCTGGTGGTTCTCAGTCGGCCAAGTGATCTGGCCCCCCTCAAGCGTTGAACGCTTCAAGAGAGCAGCCGGCTGACCTCGACCCCTGAGGGGGCAAACAAATAGGTGTCATCCCCCACTCGCTCCATCTGCCCATCCAGCGCGTGGGTTGCTCCCGCCACGAAGTCGAGCACCCGTTGCGCTTCAGCGGCTTCAAGGTGATCCAGCTGCAGCACCACGCATTGGCGCTGCCGGATCGCATCCACAGCATCCACCGCCTTCTCGAAGTGCTCGCAGCGCAACACCGTGACTTGAGGGAGCCAGATCCCAAACGGCGTCTGCATGCGTTGAGCCACTCCTCCTGCTGGAGTTCTGACTCATGGAGTTCGTGTTGTCCAGTGGGCTGGCAGCCCCCGGCCTGCGATTATCGGAGCTGGTTTGAGTGGTGGAGCTGAGGTTTGGCAGAGCTGGATCATCAGGTGCTGCCTGCTTTTCTGCTTACCTTGGGGGCCGGACTCTCCACGGGGATCGGCAGCTGGCTCGGCGTCCTGACGCGGCGCTTCAGCCCTTCCTTGCTCACCCTGGCCCTCAGCTTTTCCGCCGGGGTGATGATTTTTGTCTCCTTCGTGGAGATCTTCCCAAAAGCAAGGCAGGCCCTCACTCCCGAGCTAGGCGCTGTTCAGGCCTATCTGGTCACTGTGTTGGCCTTCTTTGCCGGGATGTTGGTGCTGGCACTGATGGACCGAATGCTGCCCTCCCATGAGCTGGCGCTGCTCCCCCTGCGTGAGGGAGCGGATTCGTCAGCGCTGATGCGCACGGGTTTGTTCTCGGCCCTGGCCATTGGCATTCATAACTTCCCGGAGGGTCTGGCCACCTTTGTGGCCGCCCTTTCTGAGCCTCGGCTGGGAATCGGCATCGCCATTGCCATCGCGATCCACAACATCCCTGAGGGCCTGGCGGTCGCTGCTCCCGTGTACTACGCCACCGGCAGCCGCAGCAAAGCGTTTTGGATTTCCTTCGCCTCCGGTCTCGCCGAGCCGATCGGTGCGCTGGTGGGCTACGTGTTTCTGCGCTCAGTGCTCAACAATCTGGTGCTTGGCCTGGTGTTTGCGAGCGTCGCCGGAATCATGGTCTACATCTGCTTCGATGAGCTGTTGCCTGCTGCCCAGCGCACCGGAGCCCATCACCACCTGATGATGGCTGGCATCACAGCCGGCATGGTGGTGATGAGCATCAGCCTGGTGCTGCTCAGCTGAGGCAGGAGTCCGCCGTGGAGGCCAAGCGCGCGATCCCTTCCGCCGATCAGCGTTGGCCCTGGTGGCCGCTGTTGCCGCTCTATCCCTACGGCCGTAAGCGCACCCTGGTGCGCGAGCTGATTCCAGATCAGCTCTGGAGTGTGGAGCAGCTCCAGGGCGTTTTTTATGTGGCTGTTCCCATTCGGATGACCGTCGCCCGGGTGCGGGGCGGCCTGATGCTCTACGCCGCAGTGGCGCCCACTGGAGAAGTTCGCGCCGCCCTTCGCGATCTGGAGGCGCGCTACGGCCCGGTGCAGACAATTGTGCTGCCGACAGCCTCGGGGCTCGAGCACAAGTTGGCCGTGCCTCCCCTGGCCCGGGCCTTCCCAGGCGCCCAGGTATGGGTGACCCCCGGTCAGTGGAGTTTTCCACTGCAGTTGCCGCTGGCCTGGCTCGGATTCCCCATGACGCGCACGAAGGTTTTGGGGGACAACGGTTTCCCCCATGCTGATGATCTTCGCTGGGCCTCGCTTGGACCGCTGGATCTGGGCCTTGGCCGTTTTCAGGAGTTTGCTTGTCTGCATCTGGCCAGCGGTGCCCTGCTGCTGACCGATGCATTGGTGGCGATCGACCAGAAGCCCCCGGACCTGTTCAACCTCGATCCCACACCGTTGCTGTTCCATGCCCGCGATCGTGGCGATGAGCCCCTGCTCGATAGCCCTGATCGTCGTCAGAAGGGGTGGGAGAGGTTGGCTCTGTTTGCCTCTTTCCTCAGGCCCGAGGCCCTCGAGGTGCCGGCGCTTCCGGCCCTGTTTTCTCGGGCCTTTCGCCCCGGGTGCCGCAGCCCGCGCACTTATTTCGGCCTCTACCCCTTCCAGTGGCGCTCGAGTTCCACGGATGCTTTTGCCCAGCTGCAGGCCCAGGCGGTGGACCGCCTCCTCGTTGCCCCTGTGCTTGAGCGCCTGGTCTTCCCCAGGGCGAGGCCTGTGGTGGTGCGTTGGTTGCAGGAGCTCTCCCGCTGGGAGGGGGTGCGTTGGATTGTCCCGGCGCACTATGAGGCACCGATCCCCTATTCCGCCGCCCAGCTCTCGCGCTTGGCCAGCGCATTTGAACAACGCCCCTGGGCACCGGACCAGGGCAACTGGGGCTATCTCGCCAATCTTGATCAGTTGTTGGTGCGCTCAGGGGTAGTTCCGAGCGACGCGCTCGACTAGAGGGCTAGAGCCGTAGCTCGCCAGGATCGGCGTCAGCGGCTCCCTCTTCAAACAGCGTGGCTTCCAGCTCCATGCGCTGCTCCATCTGGCGCAGGAAGTATCCAGTCATCATCGCTGAGGCGAGAAGACCGGCCAGGTGATCACGGCTCGCCGTGATTTTCACGTCGAACTGCTCACCGGGGAGCATTCCCAGGAGCCCCTGAACGTTGTGGCGAATGATGTCCTGAATGTCGCCGCTGGCTGAGCGGGCAACCCGCTGCAACACATCCGGTGATTGTTCCTGCAGGTATTGGATCAGAGAGTTGCTGCTGATCGGCTCGCTATCGCTAGTCAGGAACTCCGGGTTGAACATTCCGGTGTGCTCCGCGTCACGCCTGCACCCTACCCCAGCTCACTGTTCGCTTCGAGATCTGAAGGGGCGGGGAACCGAATGGCGCCGAGACGGTTCAGCGGCCAGTAGCGCAACACCGCAGTGCCGATCACGTCCTCCTGGGGAAGCGGTCCCCAGACATGGGAATCCAGGCTGGCGTTGCGGTTGTCCCCCAGCACCATCAGCGTTCCCTTCGGCACGGTGATGGGCCCAAAGCTGTAGTCCACCGCTTCCTGGCGCCAGGGTTCTGGCACGCGAACACCGTTACGCCAAAGCGCTCCGTCCCGGAGTTCGATCACCTCACCCTCCTGCGCCACCACCCGTTTGATCAGGGCGGCTTTGGGGTCATATCCCGCCTGCACCAGGGCCTCGGGCGCGTGGAACACCACCACCGTCCCATTCGGTAGAGGGCGATGCAGCCGGGGCCGGATCTTCTCCACCAGGATCCGGTCTTGCAGTTGCAGGGTGGGAAGCATCGAGCCGGACGGAATCCAGCGCGGTTCGATCACGCCCCAGCGCAGCACCAGAGCCACCACCAGCCAAGCGAGCAGGGATCGCCAGCCGCTCAGTAGCGACGACTTGTTTTGTGATCCTGTGTCCATGGCTGCGAACCAGTGGGCATGATCGCCACATCCTGAACAACGGCCCAGCCCGGTGCCTCTTCCACCTGCCGCGTTCTGCTCCACTGAGGCCAACCTTCGGGCTGCTCTGACCCTGTTGCAGGCATTGCAGGCGCTTGGGCTGCGTCGTTTGGTGCTTTGCCCCGGTAGCCGATCGGCCCCCCTGGCCTTGGCTGCCGGTCTCCTCTCCGAGCAGGGTCTTGAGCTCTGGACCGGCATTGATGAGCGCTCGGCCGCTTTTCTGGCCCTTGGCCTCAGTCGTCACGATGGGGTGCCGGCCGCGGTGGTCACCACATCCGGAACGGCGGTGGCCAATCTGCTGCCGGCGGCGGTGGAAGCCGACTACGGCGCGGTGCCTCTCTTGCTGCTGACCGCGGATCGGCCCCAGCGCCTCAAGGGTTGCGGCGCCAACCAGACCGTGAATCAGGAAGCCTTTCTCAGCGCGGCGGCTCGCGCGCTGCTCGCGGCTGATCCCCGGGGGTTGGCCACGATGGACAGCCAGGCGATCACGGCCTTGGCGCAATCGGCCTGGGAACACTGCCAAGCCGCCCCCATGGGCCCAGTGCATCTCAACGTTCCCTTTGAGGAGCCTCTGCATGCCTCGGCCTCACTGATCGAAGCGCTGCAGAGGGAGCTGCTGCCCCTTCCCCGTCCCGTAGGCGCAGTTGAGAGGTCTCAGCAGCAGGCCCCTGCCGCTCGTGCGGCGGAGCTGCTTGATCCTGACCAACCCGGCGTGGTGGTGGTCGGTCCGTGGCGAGGCAGGGCGGCCGCCTTTCCGGCCTTTGCCGAGGCGGTCCTCCGCTGGCAGCAGCGCAGTGGCTGGCCTGTGTTCGCTGATGCCCTCTCCGGGCTTCGCGGCTGGCCTGGTCTACGGCTGGTGCGTGGCTATGACTTGCTGCTTGCAGAGGGTCATGGGCTCCCCGCAGCTCCGCAACTGCTGCGTTTGGGTCCTGTGCCGGCCAGTCGGCGCCTGCAGAACTGGATCTGCAGCAGCGGAGCGAGCCAACTGCTGATCCAGGAGCGGGATCCTCGGAACTTCGATGCCCTGGGCTGCGGCAGCGGCCAGGAGGGCGCTGGCCTTGAGCCTTGGTTGGCCCGCTGGCCCTTGGCCACCTGGGATCAGCCCCCTTCGGCGTCCAACCTGAGCTGGAGTGAGAGTTGGTTGGAGCGCGAAGAAGCCCTTCAACAGCGGTTGTCGGAGGTCTTTGGTTCTGCCTCTGCCTTGAGTGAGCCTGCATTGGCCCATCGCCTCAGCCTGCAACTGCCGCCGGGGTTGCCAGTGCTGCTGGCCAACAGCAGTCCAGTGCGCGACTGGGAGAGTTTTTCCGCAGCGGAGGCCCCCCATCGGCCCGTGTATTCGTTTCGTGGGGCCTCCGGTATCGACGGCACGCTGTCAGTGGCGGCCGGGTTGGCGGCCGCCTCCGATCAGTTGGTGTTGATCAGTGGTGATCTGGCCCTGCTCCATGACGCCAACGGTTGGCTCTGGCGCGAGCAGTTGAGGGCCAGGGGCAAGCGGCTCACGGTGGTGGTGATCGATAACCGTGGAGGGGGCATCTTTGAGCAGTTGCCCATCCGTCCAGCCCTGGATTTTGAGCGTCTCTTCGCCATGCCTCAGTGCATCGACCTTGGGTCCTGGGCCCAGGGCTATGGCATCCCCTGGCGCGATCTGCAGGATTTGAAGCAGCTGGATGTGCTTCTGCACTGGGCTTTTGAACACCCCCTCGCCCTGGTGGTGGCCCGCACGGATCGTCAGTCCGATGCGGAGCTGCGGCATCGGCTGCGCCGCACAATGGTCGAGACCTGACCAGCTCTCCGATGTCCGCTGTGCAGTGGATTCGCCAGGGGTCCTATGAGGACATCCTGTTTGATCTGAGCGAGGAGGGCATCGCTCGCATCAGCATCAATCGGCCCGAGAAGCGCAACGCCTTCCGGCCCAAAACGGTCACGGAGCTGTTCGATGCCTTTTCGCGTGTGCGCGATAACCCGCGCATCGGGGTGGTGCTATTCACCGGTGCTGGTCCGGCGGCTGATGGGGTGTACGCCTTTTGCGCCGGTGGTGATCAAAGCGTTCGCGGTGATGGGGGCTATGTCGGTGACGACGGCTTGCCGCGTCTCAATGTGCTCGATCTGCAGCGCCTGATCCGCAGCCTTCCCAAGGTGGTGATTGCGCTGGTCGCCGGCTACGCCATTGGTGGGGGCCAGGTGCTCCACCTGCTCTGTGACCTCAGCCTCGCCGCCGAGAATGCCCGTTTTGGGCAGACCGGACCCCGGGTCGGCAGTTTCGACGGGGGCTTCGGCGCTGGCTACCTGGCTCGGCTGGTGGGCCAGCGCAAAGCCAGAGAGATCTGGTTTCTCTGCCGGCAATACGGAGCCGCTGAGGCCCTGCAGATGGGGCTGGTGAATGCGGTGGTCCCCCTGGAGTCACTTGAGGTTGAGGGTGTGCGCTGGGCACGGGAGGTGCTGCAGCACAGCCCCACGGCGATCCGCTGTCTCAAGGCCGCCTTCAATGCCGAAACCGATGGCATGGCTGGAATCCAGGAGCTGGCAGGCCAGGCCACCCATTTGTTTTACCGAACGGAAGAAGGACAAGAGGGGCGCAATGCCTTCCTGGAGAAAAGATCTCCAGATTTTTCTGACGCACCCTGGCTGCCGTAGCACAGTTCCAATCTCGTAGCTAGTCCTAGGTGAGACCGCCTTTAGGACAGTGTCAGCCCTTCGCTCCTCCCTCTCTGTTCTCTTTGCCCTGGGTCTGTTGAGTCAGGGTGCTCAAGCTCGCCAGCCCGATCCGGTTCCACCTCCGGCGCCGGTGATCAGTGACGCCGTTGCCCTGGCGCGGGTGCCCAGCACCCTCCGCGCCCAGGAGGGGTTGCATTTAGTGCTCGACCGTCAGACCCGGCAGCTGATGGTGTTCGATGGCGGCCACCTGAAGCATCGCTTCCCGGCGGCGGTGGGCACTGAAGGTTGGGAGACGCCGGCCGGAACCCATCAGGTGCTGGAGAAGGTCTCGCAGCCTGTGTGGCAGCATCCGGGCAATGGCAACCATGTGGGCCCTGGACCCGCCAACCCCCTCGGTTCCCGCTGGATTGGTTTCTATCGCGATTGCACCCCCAAGCAGAACGCCTGGGATGGGGAGCGCTATCTGACCATCAACGGCTGCACCGTGGCTGGCTTCCACGGAACCCCCCATCGCTGGACCGTGGGCCGGGCGGTGTCCCATGGCTGCGTGCGGCTGTTTGAGGAGAACGTCCAGAAGGTCTTTGACCTGGTGGAGGTGGGAACGCTGGTGACAGTGCTGCCCTAAAGACCGCCCGTAGAGTTGCGCCCACTTCAGTCCGGTCAAGACCATGCGGGTGCTGTTTGCTGCGGCCGAATGTGCCCCGATGGTCAAGGTTGGCGGCATGGGAGACGTGGTGGGCTCCCTGCCACCGGCCCTCACGCCCCTGGGCCATGACGTACGGCTGATCATGCCGGGCTATGGCCGTCTCTGGAGCCTGCTCTCGATCCCCTCAGAGCCGATCTGGCGGGGGCACACCATGGGAACCGACTTCGCGGTTTACGAAACCCGTCATCCCAGCAATGGCCTGACCCTTTATCTGGTGGGTCATCCGGTCTTTGATCCGGAGCGGATCTACGGCGGTGAAGACGAAGACTGGCGCTTCACCTTTTTTGCCAGTGCGGTTTCGGAATTCGCCTGGAACCACTGGAAGCCCGACATCCTCCATTGCCATGACTGGCACACCGGCATGATCCCGGTCTGGATGCATCAGGACCCGGACATCAGCACGGTGTTCACCATCCACAACCTCAAATACCAGGGCCCCTGGCGGTGGAAACTCGATCGCATGACCTGGTGCCCCTGGTACATGCAGGGGGATCACACCATGGCGGCAGCGATCCTCTATGCGGATCGTGTGAATGCGGTGTCTCCCACCTACGCCCAGGAAATTCGCACCCCTGAATACGGCGAGAAGCTCGATGGCTTGCTGAACTACGTCAGCGGAAAGCTACGGGGAATCCTCAACGGCATCGATCAGGACGATTGGAACCCCACCACCGACAACACCCTGCCCGCCAACTTCTCAGCCGCTGACCTCAGTGGCCGCGCCCGTTGCAAGCAGTTGCTGCAAGAGCGCATGGGTTTGGCGGTTAACCCCGATACCTATCTGATGGGTGTGGTCAGCCGACTCGTGGATCAGAAGGGCATCGATCTCTTACTGCAGGTTGCCGATCGTGTGCTCGCCTACTCCGATAGCCAGATCGTTGTTCTCGGGACCGGTGATCGCCACATCGAGGCCGGCCTTTGGCAGATGGCCGCCCGCCATCCCGGCCGCTTTGCCGTATTCCTCACCTATGACGATGCCCTTTCACGCTTGATCTACGCGGGCACCGATTCCTTCCTGATGCCGAGTCGCTTTGAGCCGTGCGGGATCAGTCAGCTCCTGGCCATGCGCTATGGCTCGATCCCCGTGGTCCGGCGCGTTGGTGGTCTGGTGGATACGGTTCCGCCCCACGACCCCAGCCATCACAGTGGCACTGGCTTTGGTTTTGATCGCTACGAGCCCCTCGACTTTTACACCTCGATCGTGCGCTCCTGGGAGGCCTATCGCCATCGCGACAGCTGGGTTGAGCTGCAACGTCGGGCGATGCAGAGCGATTTCAGTTGGACACGCTCAGCCCTGGAGTACGACCTGATGTACAAGGAAGTGAAGGGCGTCAAGGAGCCCACCCCCGATGCCCAGGTGGTGGAGCAGTTGTCTCAGGGGCAACAGGCAGATCCCAGCCGCAGAGCCGGCGACGATCTAGGTAACGATGCCCCTGGCGTTGAGGCTTCCGCTCGCTCGAGAAATCCGCTTTCGTTGCTGCGACGCCGTAACGCCAGCTGAGCTCCACCCGCCCCACCGACCCCGCCCGGCAGCTCGCCTCCAGTGAGCTGCCGGCGCCCTATCGCAATCCCTGGCGGCAGCTGGGCGACGATCTGCGTGCCATCGGTGCCGATACACGCCTGCGCAGCTGGGCCCTCTGGCGCCGCAATGCCCAGGGGCAGCTCTGGAGCCCTGCCTGGTGGCCATCTGATCTCTCTCCGCTGTTCTGGCCTCTGTTGTTCGGGGCGGGCCTCGCGCTGTTGCTCTCTGCTCTGTTCTGGTTGACGCCTCGGCTGCAGCCCAGCGTGCCGCCGCCTTCATCCACTGCTTTAGAGCAGCCTCTGGCGCTGGTCCCGGAGCTCCCCGTTGCGCCAGAACCCGCGGCTGAAGCCGAGCCCCCAGAGCAGTTGCCAGATGAGCCCCCCAATGAGATGCAAAGGCAGATCTCAGCCGAGATCTCAGATGAGTTCTCGGCTGAAGCGGAACGGCTCGATGAGGTCAGCGAACCGTTCGTCGATCCCCTGGTGGAGCTCATCGAGCGGCCTGAGGCTGACGGCTTGTTGCTGGCTGCTGACGCGGTGCCGGAGCAATCCCTGCTGGTGCTGCAGCTGCGCCCGGCCTTCCCCGCCCTTTCCCCGGCAGAGCAGCAACGTCGAGCGCTGCAGTGGCAGGGCTGGGCAGCGGATCTTGGCTATGACCACCTGGAGCTGCGCGATTCGCGCTCTGGCCTCGTCGCCCGGGATGTCCTGGTGGGAGAGGGCATGATCGTGCTCCGTGATCGCTCCTAGGTCTTCACCGATGCAGCTCGGCGACTTGATTGCCTGTTGGGGGCAGCCCAGAGGCGCTCTGTCTCCACTGGAGCCATCGCTGCCGCTGGGACCCATCTGCACCGATAGCCGTTCACTGGCGGCGGGACAGCTGTTCATCCCCCTGGTGGGGGAGCGGTTTGATGGGCACGCCTTTCTTCAGCAAGCGGCAGGCCTCGGCGCGCAGGCGGCGTTGGTGCAGCGCGATCGAGCGCATCTCGCTCCTTCAACCCTGTTGCATTGGCTCGTCGACGACACGTTGGAGGCCTACCAGCAGCTGGCTCTGCTCCATCGCCGTCAGCTGCCGCAACCTGTGATTGCGGTCACCGGCTCGGCCGGCAAGACCACGACCCGCGAATTGATCCGCGCGGCCCTGGCCCCCCTCGGTGAGGTGATGGCCAGTCGTGGCAATGAAAACAATGATGTGGGTGTTCCCCTGACCCTGCTCAAAGCCCATCGCGAGCAGGCGGCTGTGGTGGTGGAGATGGGCATGCGCGGTCTCGGGGAGATTGATCGCCTGAGCCGCACCGCTGAGCCCGATGTCGCCGTCATCACCAACATCGGAACGGCCCACATCGGCCGCCTCGGCAGCCGTGGGGCCATCGCCCAGGCGAAGTGCGAAATCACCACTGGTCTTAAGCCCGACAGCCTGGTGGTGATTCCCGCCGGTGATCCCCTGCTCGATCAAGCTCTGGCTCGGGTCTGGTCCGGGCGCATCTGCCGGGTGGCCCTTGCCGATGACGAGGGTGCAGCGGCTGCAGATTTCTGCGCTGAGCTCCACCTCGACACCGGCCGATTGAAGCTGGGTTCCGATCTCTACAACCTTCCGCTCGAGGGTCGGCACAACGCCCGCAATCTTCTGCTGGCCTTGGCGGTGGCCCGGGAGCTGAAGGTTCCCTCTGAGGCGCTCCAGAGCCTCTCCGTGTCGGTGCCAGGCGGCCGCAATCGTCGACTGCAGCAGGGCGGTCTGACCATCCTCGATGAGACCTACAACGCCTCTCCGGAAGCGGTTCTGGCGGCCCTGGATTTGCTGGCGGCTCAGCCCGGTCGACGTTTTGCCGTGCTCGGCACGATGCTCGAGTTAGGGGATCAGAGCGTTGCCCTGCACCGGGCGGTGGCTGAGCGAGCCGCCACCCATCGCCTCGATGGCCTGGTGGTGGTCAGCTCAGGGGCGGAGGCCGAGGCCATGGCCAAGGCAGCTGCCGCCTTGCCGAGGCTGGCGGTGGTCCAGGCCCCGGAAGAGGCCGCACAACCCCTCGGCGAGTGGCTCTCCCCCGGCGATGTGCTGCTGCTCAAGGCCAGCCGCGGTGTGGCCTTGGAGCGACTGCTGCCCTTGCTGCCGGAGCTGTTGCCCGTGGGTTGAAGGCGGGCCAAGGTGAGGGCTCGCGCCCGATCGGTTCATGCTGCTCAACCT
>Ga0194124_10002829_pt1 | contig 19008 bp, 14 predicted proteins | sample TA2KigCas0mmetaG_FD_148605 | JGI IMG/M metagenome (GOLD analysis project Ga0194124, IMG submission 148605) | Freshwater microbial communities from Lake Tanganyika, Tanzania - TA2015031 Kigoma Deep Cast 0m | ecosystem: Environmental > Aquatic > Freshwater > Lake | place: Tanzania: Lake...
TGGTCAAAAAAACCGGCGGCCCTTTTGGTGCCGTCGTCGTCAAAAACGGCCGGATCGTCGGCGAAGGCTGTAACCGCGTTCTCGCCACCCGCGATCCCAGCGCCCACGGCGAAATCGTCGCCATCCGCGAGGCCTGCCGCCGTCTCCGCACCCACGACCTCTCCGGTTGCATCCTCTACACCAGCGCGGAGTGCTGCGGCATGTGCTACTCCGCCGTCTTCTGGGCCCGGATTCAACGGGTCTACTTCGCCGCCACCCACGCGGACGCCCTGCGTTACGGCGATTTCGACGACACTCCGCTCGAGCGGCAGCTCCGCCGCCGCTCCACCCAAAGAAAACCCCGTTGCGTCCCCCTGCTCCGCGACGAGGCCTTGGCCGTCTGGAAAAAGTTCCACGCCATGCCCGATCGCGCCTGGTACTGAAGCTGAAAACGCCTCTCGCCCAGCTCAACGCCGCCCCTGCGGAGGATTTCGTCCGCCGGCTCGGCGGGATCTTTGAACACTCCCCTTGGGTGGCAGAAAAATCTGCCGCAGGTCGCCCCTACTCCTCCCTCGATGCTCTGCACCAAACCATGGTCAAGGCCGTGCAGCAGGCCGGGGAAAAGGCCCATCTCGATCTTCTCAACGCTCACCCCGACCTGGTCGGCAAAGCAGTTCTCACCGCCGCATCCGCATCGGAACAGGCTTCCGCCGGCTTGAACCAACTTTCCAAAGAGGAGGTACGAATGTTCCGCGAATGGAACCACACCTACCGGGAAAAGTTCGGCTTCCCTTTCATCATCTGCGCCCGGCTCAATAAAAAGGATGCTATTCTTACCGCCTTCCCCCGGCGCCTCGCCCAGGACCGCCGGACCGAAATCACCACCGCGCTTGAGGAAATCGCCAAAATCGCCAGACTTCGTCTGGAAGACATAGTCACATGAACGGAAAACTCAGCACCCATGTTCTCGACACCCGCGCCGGGAAACCGGCTCCTGGCGTGAAGATCGATCTCCTCTTTGGCGGCAAACCGCTCTCCTCCCACACCACCAACGCTGATGGCCGCACCGATCAACCCCTCGTCGCCCCGGGATCCCTCCAGAAAGGCGAGTATGAACTCCGCTTTCATGTCGGAGCCTATTTCAAGGAGAAGAACTTCCTCGATGTCGTCCCCATCCGCTTCACCGTGACCGACCCCGCCCAAAACTTCCACGTCCCCCTCCTCTGCTCCCCCTGGTCCTACACCACCTACCGAGGGAGCTGACCTGATCCGGATCGTGCCTCGCGATCCTTCCCCATGCCCGCCATCGACCTCTTGATCCGCGGCGGAACTGTGGTCCTTCCCTCCGGCGAAAAGAAAACCTCCCTCGCCGTCAATCAAGGAAAAGTGGTCGGTCACGGCGACGCCGAGGCCAAGCAAACCATCGATGCCAAAGATCTCCTGATTCTGCCCGGCGCCTTGGACCCCCATGTTCACTTTAATGAGCCGGGTCGCGAGGAGTGGGAAGGCTGGGAGACCGGTTCCCGCGCTTCCCGGGCCGGCGGCGCCACCAGTGTGGTCGAAATGCCCCTCAACGCTTTGCCCCCCACCCTCGACGTCGACACCTTTCAAAAGAAAAAGGCCGTGGCGGAAAAAAAGTCGGTCGTCGACTTCGCCCTTTGGGGCGGCCTCACCCCGACCAATCTCGATAAACTGGAGCCACTGGGTCGTACCGGCGTCATCGGCTTCAAGGCGTTCATGATTAACAGCAACAACCCCGATTTTCCCGGTTCCGACCCCGCCACCCTGAAAAAAGGCATGGCTGTGGCCGCCAAGCTCGGCCTCATCGTTTCCGTCCACGCCGAATCGCCCGAGCCTATCCGCCTCCGGACCGCGGAGATTCGCAAAAAGGGCGGCACCACCGTCCGGGACTATCTGGCCTCCCGCCCCATCGAAACGGAACTGGAAGCCATCCGGCTGGCCTGCGATCTCGCCGGTGAAACCCGCTGCCGCCTCTACATCGTCCACGTCAGTTGCCCGGAGGGAATTGAGGAGATTCAAAAGGCGCGTCAACGCGGGGTCGATGTCACCGCTGAAACCTGCCCTCACTACCTCGTTCTCACGGAGGAAGACATGATCCGCCTGGGTCCGGCGGCCAAGTGCGCCCCGCCCCTTCGCTCGGCCGCCACCCAAAAGGGACTGCTGCAAAAAATCCGCGAGGGGAAAGTGGACACCATCGGCTCGGACCACTCCCCCGCCCCGGGCTCGTTGAAAACCGATCCGGACTTCTTCAAGGTCTGGGGCGGGATCTCCGGATGCCAACATCTGCTCCCGCTTCTGTTTTTGACCGGGCTCACTCCTTTGGAAATCGCCAAGCTCACTTCCGAAAACCCTGCCCGCCGACTCGGCCTTCATCCCCGCAAAGGATCCTTGGAACTGGGCGCCGACGCCGATTTCGTCCTGATTCGCCGCCAGACCACCCCGGTGAAGGAGTCGGAGCTTCACTATCGCCATAAGATCTCTCCTTTTATTGGCATGAATCTGCCCGTGCGGATCGAAGACACCTATTTGCGCGGACAAAGGTCCGGCCGCGGCCAGTTCCTTTCTCCCGTGCTATCTTCCTAGCTTCTCAGTAGCCGCGCGGCCCTCCAGACGGCCACAACGATCGGCTTGTTCCAAGCCTCTTATCCCGATAAGGTTACAGAATGTCCACTAAGCCCTTGCCGGGAGGAAGTCGCACGGTCATCCGGGATCGTTACGCCCTGATCGCACCGGACAGCCATGTCCCCAGCGTTCTCCCGGGTTGGACCCAAACCACCGCCCATATTCTGATCAGCCCGGCCATGGGGGCGAAGCTGGTCCAAACCTACTTCGTTCTCGCCAGCAAAGCCTCGGGCACCGGCCACACCGGGGAGGATCAGCATTTTTACTACGTGTTGGAGGGCACCTGCCGGATCAACGGAAAAGATCTGGCCGCTGGCCACTTTGCCTGGATTCCGCCGGGCTCGAAATTCGAGATCACCTCCTCCGGCGCCAAAGTCATGCACTTTGCCAAACGGTACGAAAAGCTGGAGGGAACCGCCGTGCCGGCCGCTTTCTTCGGCGAGACCTCGAAAGTCGCTGAAACAGATTATCTCGGCGACCCGCACGCCCGCCTCCGGACCCTGATTCCCGAAACCAACCTCGGCCACGATTTTGCCGTCAACATCTTCACCTTCGACCCCGGCGCCACCCTGCCCTTCGTCGAAATCCACATCATGGAACACGGCCTTCTCGTCCTCGAGGGCGGCGGTATCTACCGGCTCAACGACGATTGGCACCCCATCGCCCAAGGCGACGTGATCTGGATGGCCCCCTACTGCCCCCAATGGTTCATCGCCAAGGGGCCCGGCCTCACCCGCTACCTCTACTGCAAAAACGTCAACCGGGACGCCCGTCCCTAACCCACCCTCAAGGAAACCATGGAAAAGATCTACCGCGACGCTGATGTCAGCCTGAAACCCCTCGAGGGCAAAACTGTCGCCGTGATCGGCTACGGCATCCAGGGCAAGGCGCAGGCCGCCAACGCCCGCGACAGCAAGGTGAAGGTCATCGTCGGCACACGTCCGCCGGAAGAATCCCCCAGCCGCGCCCAGGCCAAGGCCGATGGTTTTGAGGCCTACTCCATCGCCGAGGCCACCCAAAAGGCCGACGTCCTCCTCATCGAGCTGGCGGATCCCGCCCAACCCCCGATTTACAAGGCTGAGATCGCCCCCAACCTCTCTCCCGGAAAAACCCTCTGCTTCTGCCACGGGTTTAACGTCCTCTACGGCGTGATCCAACCGCCCAAGGACGTGAACACCGTCCTCTTTGTGCCCAACGCGCCCGGTCATTTTGTCCGGCAAAAATACCTCGCGGGGGAAGGTGTCTACGGCTGCGTAGCGGTCGACCATGACGCCACCGGTAACGCCATGGCCATCGCCCTCGCCGTCGCCAAGGCCGTCGGCAGCACGCGGGCCGGCGTTGTCGAGATGTCGTTCCAGCACGAGACGGAAGGCGACAACTTCGAGGAACAGATCCTTTACGGGGGCGCCATTCACCTGATGAAGATGTGCTTCCGCGTCATGGTGGAAAACGGCTACCCGCCCAGCTTTGCCTACGCCAAGGCGATCCGCTCTCTCCGCAGCGTGATCGACGTCATGGACGAGGTCGGCATTGAGGAATACGTCAGCCGCCGCTGCAGCCGCACCGCCGAGTTCGCCATCCGCACCCGTGGTCCGCGCGTGATTAACGAGGAAGCGATCCGCGAAATTTTCCGCGAAACCGAGCGTGGGGAGTTCGCCCGCGACTGGATGCAGGAATGGTCCCTCGGCATGCCCACCCTCCACCGGCTCCGCCGCACCGCCGCCGACGGCCAGATGGAGAAGACCGGTCAGGCCTGGCGGCGCGACTTCGGTCGCTAGTCCATCCCGGGAATCCTGCGATGCCCGTGCACGCCGAGCGGATCGCGCGGGACATCCAAGCCATCGCCGCTTGCACCCCAAACCCCGGCCAGGGATCGGATCGCCCCACCTTCTCCCCGCACTGGCGCAAGGCCCGGGACTACGTCATCGCCGAGGCCGCCAAGGTGGGCTGCTACCATCGCGTCGATGCCGCAGGCAACGTCCACATCCGCCAGAAATCCGTAGATTGGTCTACCCCTTGTTGGCTCGCCGGGTCTCATCTCGACAGCGTTCCGGGCGGGGGCGACTACGACGGAGTCCTTGGCGTGGTTGCAGCCCTCGAGGTCTTGCGGACCGCTGCCGAAGAAGGAAAGAACTCTCTCCCCTTTGAAGCGATCATTTTTGCCGAGGAGGAAGGCACCACCTTTGGTTTGGGCATGCTCGGAAGCCGCGGTTGGGCGGGCACCCTGGATGCCAAAGCGCTCAGGGCCCTAAAAAACTCCCAGGGCGAAGACTACTGGCAGGCCGGGAAACCCCACGATACCGATCCCGCCAAACTGGAAGCCTCCCGCCTCAAGCCGTCCGACTGGCTTGGGTTTCTGGAACTGCACATCGAACAGGGCGTGGGTATGTGGAAGCGCGGAGAAAAGGTGGCCCTCGTCACCGGAATCAACGGCCGGCGGCAATATGCGGTCACCTTCGGCGGCGTCGCCAACCATGCGGGATCGACCGGCATGGGCGATCGTCACGACGCCTTGGCGGGCGCGGCCGAGGTGGTGGCCGGACTGGAATCCCTGGCCCCGGCCTTGGGAGCCCGGGTGGTCGCCACCGTCGGCCGGATCACGGTCGAGCCTAATGCCGTCAACGTCATTCCTTCCTCTGCCAGTTTAACCGTGGATGTGCGGGCCCCCGAGGATGGCCTTCTCACCGAAGCCGATGCCCGGGTTCGGAAACTAGTGAAGGACGCGGCTGCCAAGCGCGGCCTTTCCGCGGAAATCAAACAGACCGAGGCTCTCCCGGCCGTCGCCCTCAGCGCGAAGCTGGCCGATCAGATCCGCAGTGCAGCTGCCCGCCTCACCCTTCCCCCGCTTCCCGAAACCACCAGCGGCGCCCTGCACGACGCGGCCATCCTTGCCCCGCTCATTCCCACCATCATGCTTTTCGTCGCCAGCAAGGATGGGATCAGCCACAACCCGGGCGAATTCAGCCGGACCGAGGACATGGCCACCGCCACCCGCCTGCTCTACGAAGCCATCAGTCGTTCCTGACATATCGCTCCAAAAAAGACATTGATACTATCCAGCAGGGAACCAAACTATTCCCTATGCAGAATCCCCACCTCTCCAAAATTTCCCGCCGCCGCTTTTTTTACTACGGCTTTGCCGGCCTCGCCGGACTGACCGGAGCCGGACTCACCCGCTACCTCCCCGGGACCTCCTGGGCGGCCAAGACGGAGGACGGCATCATGGTGGAGGATGCGGTCTACCAGGGCATCCGGGAGTCCCTCGGTAAATACATCTACCTCACCCCGCAAAAACTTGGCGGCGGCACCCACGCCGTCGACCTCGGCACCCAAAAGACCCTTTCCTGGATCTCCTACTGGAACTACGGGGACTCCTGCCCGATCTCCCACCACCTGGCCGCTTTCTACGCCGACAGCGGCGACCCCTACAAGGGCTTCGAATTCATCAACTCCACCCAAGGCGGCGACAACGTCCTCATGTACGGCCTCAAGACCCGCATCAAGGAAAACGGGATGCTCGGCAAGCACGGCATGGGCAACAACATCTACCGTGTCGGCTACGACGGAAAGACCGGGCAGATGGAGCTTCTCGAAAACATTGCCGAAACCACCGGCATCGGCCTCGGCGTCCATACCGTCCCCTTTCCGGACGGCAACGGCTTCGCCTGTGGCGACGGCCAAAAGGACGTCGTCGGCTTTTTTTCCCGCGCCCGCGGGCAGGACAAGACCAAGGTCCTCACCGCCTTCCGGGGTGACTGGGCGCCGAACTCCAAAACCCTCGCCGACACCTGGACCAAGGGCGGCACCATCCGCCTCACCCGCCTCGCCCCCGGCAAGGACGGCAAGTACGACTACTTCGGCACCAAGGGCAACAAGATCAACTACGAGATGGCCCCCATGGCCGAGCTCCTCGTCGAGCGCGGCCAGACCCCCGGCGACAGCCCCCACACCCTCACCGGGCTCGATTTCTGCCTGCACGATCCCCGCAACCGCTACTCCATCGCCGCACTCCGCATGTGCGGCGGTGGCTTCGTCATCGATCGCACCACCATGGAGCCGATCTGCTACCTCATGGCCAACGAGGGCCTCGCCGACAACTGGCCCGTCAAAAAAGTCTCCGGCAACCCGGACGCATGGGAAGTCACCCTCCCCTCCGTCGGCAATCCCATCCACGAGACCGGCTTCAACCCCTCCGGCAACCACCTCGTCATGATGAACAACCTCCGCGCCAACAACGTGGCCGTCTTCGACAGCTCCTCCGACGATCCCCGCGCCTGGAAGCGCGTCACCTTCGTGAAGGACAAGGAATGGGTGGGCGAATATCCCTCCCCCTTCCACGTCAATTTCTCCATCGACGGCTCCAAATGCTTCTTCACCGTCCTGCGCCCCAAACCCATGAAGTCGGACGTCTACGTCGTCTCCACGAAGGACTGGAAGGTCATGAAGAAGTTCCGCAACGTCGGCGTCGACACCCAGACCACCGCCACCACCTACGACGGCAAGTACGCCCTCATCATCTTCTCCGGTTTCCAGCGGATGGAGTCCGGCGCCTTCGTCTTCCGCCAAGACACCCTCGAGCAGGTCGGCTACATGCCGAACTTCGGCGGCCATCACGACTGCGTCATCGTCCCCTCCAAGGTCGAGGAGATGAAGTTCAGCCGTAGCTGCACCGTCTAGCCCAACTCCGCCGGCGCTTGATCCTTTTCCCGCTCGGGCTGCGTCTACTTCTGCAGGAGGTCCGTCGCAGCCCCGGGCGCGTCTTTCTTCTCTCCTCCGCTGTCGCCGTCGGCGCCGCCTCCATCTTTCTTTCCCTCGTCTTCCGCCAGACTATCCAACAGGGCCTCGAAAACTCCCTCAACCGCCTGGGAGCTGACCTCATCATCCTGCCCCGCTCCGTCACCCACCATCTCACCGCCGCCCTGCTCGCGGGCGAACCCGGCGCCCCACCCCTCGACCCCGCCATCGTCCCCCTTCTCCGCACTCTCCCGGGCATCGAGCGCATCTGCCCCCAACGCTCCTTCACCGTGGCTTCCGACGAGGGCCACGGGGAGACGGAACTGGTCGCCTTCGACCCTGCCCACGACATCACGGTCCTGCCTTGGGTTCGCGAACGCCTTGACCGCCCCTTCCGTACCGGCGACGTCATCGTCGGCGCGCGCCGACCCGAAAGCGTCGGCTCCGCCATCTCCTTTCGCGGCCACTCGCTCGTTGTCTGGGGCAAGCTCGACCTCTCCGGCGTCGGCCCCATGGAGCGCTCCATCTTTGGCTCCTTCGCAACGTTTACTCACTCAATCGCCGGCGAATCCATCCTCAACGGTCCCGCCGATCCTTCCGCCCTTCTCATCCGTCTCCGCCCAGGCGCCCAAGCCGGCGCCATCCGCTTTGCCCTTGCCTCCCAACCCTCCATCCAGATCGCTGCCGGTTCCGGCCTTGGCATCCAGGTCCGTCAGGCCATCCGCACCATTCTTGCGGGATCGATTATCGCCACCCTCACCGGCCTAGCCATGGCCGGTCTCCTCACCCTCGGCGTCTACGCCGGGGTGGTCATGGAGCGCCGTTCGGAACTCGGCCTCCTTCTCGCCATGGGCCTTTCCCGTACCGGCCTCTCACTCTGGCTGGCCGCCGAGGCCGCCCTCTGCGCCTTGATCGGCGCGTTTTTTGGAATCCTGCTTGGTGCTGCCGGCCTCGCCCTCTTCGCCCGCTCTTTCGGTTACCTCCTTATCTCCCGGGGCATCGACTTCTCCTTTCCTCCGCTCACGTCCCTCTTTCTTCCCGCCGGACTCAGCCTGCTTCTCTGTTCAATCGTCGCCGGACTGGGTGCCCTACTCCCCGCCTGGCGCCTCGCCGGACGCGAGCTCTACCAACTCATCCGGGACAACCGCGAATGAACCCTGTTCTCCGCGCCCACAACCTCTCCCGCGTCTATCCCACCCGGCGCGGCACCGTCGCTGCCGTCGATGGAGTCTCTCTTGAAATCGGCAACACGGAGTTCGTCGCCGTCTGCGGCCGCTCCGGCTCCGGCAAATCCACCTTAATGGCCTTGCTCGGCACCCTTGCCCGACCGGACCAAGGTGCGCTGGAACTGGAAGGAACCGACCTGCTCAGCCTTTCCCCAGGGAAACTTTCCCGCCTCCGCGCCAAACGAATCGGTTTCCTTCTCCAAACCAACTCCCTTCTTCCCGGCCTCACCGCCCTCGATAACGCCGCCCTGCCGGGAATCCTAGCCGGGGAGAATCCCGACTCATCCTATGACCGCGCCCGCCAATGGCTTACCCGTCTCGGCATGGAGGGCCGTTGGGACGCTTTCCCGCAGGAACTGTCCGGAGGCCAGCAACGCCGCGTCGCCCTCGCCCGCGCCCTTCAACACAGCCCCGCTCTCCTCCTTCTCGACGAACCCACCAGCAACCTCGACCCGCGAGCGGAAGAAGAAATCCTCCATCTTCTCCGTGAGCTTCGGGACGAACGGAAGATTGCCATCTTTGCCGTCACCCACGGTGACAACCTCGCCTCCCTGGCCGATCGCGTCCTGCAGATGTCAGCCGGACGACTCACCGAAGGAGCCGTCCCCCGGGCCCCCGCCAAACGTTCTGAACACGCGGCTGTTTTGGTCCCGGTCTTTGAGGCCGTCCCGGCCGGACTCGCCCCCTCCGCCCCCACCGCCGCCCCGGAGAGCGACTGGCGCGGCCCGCTCTCCTTCTTCTTCGCCACGTTGGTGCTGGGTATCTCGCTCGTTTTTGGTTTCGACCGCGTGGTCGCCTGGACCCAAAGTCGCCAGCTCTGGGCCCGCGAAGAAAAGAAGCGGGTAGCGGAAGAGATCGCCTTCCGCCACCTCCGGGCCGATATGGAATCCGTCCAGGCCAAAGGCCAGGGCCGGGTGGAGGCGGATCTCTTCCTTCAAAACTACGATCCCACCCGCACCTTTTTTATCCTCGGACCGTCCCTGCGGGCCTTCTACCAAGCCGATGGACGCTGGGAGCCGATCCCGCTGGAGGATGGTTCCGGCAATGCGGAGACCATCCGGGAAGTGCTGCCCACCAAAACCCTCGTGCCTCTGGCCTTCACACTCCTGCCCGCCAAGTACGACGAGCTCATCCGCGGTTATTTTCACATTCGTTTCACCGGCACGATGGTCGTGAGCGAAACCCGCGACGCCACCGGCGACTTGTTCGAGCGGCAGGACGACTACTACATTTACCTAAAGGATCCGCGCCTGACGGACGACCAAGTCCGCCAACGCAACGGCTGGAAACCCGGCAGCGTGGTCCCACCCTGGATGGCCATGCCCTCCCATTAAGATGAAGTCCCCCTGGTTTTTCGCTCTGGCCGTGCTTTTCCTTGCCGGCGGTGCCTACTGGTTCACGCGTCCCGAAACATCCAAACCCGCTGCGGAACCGGAGAAGATTTCTCGCCGTCATCCCGCGCCTCCCGCGGATCTGCAAAACGTGAACCAGCAGATCGGCCAGTCCATTGCCAACGCCACCCTGGAAACGATGAATGCCCAAGCCGTTCCCCTTGGCTCCCTCCTGCAAGGGAAACCGATGGTGTTGGTTTTCTTTAGTCACGACTGCGACTGCAGCCTCGAGTTCGCACGTTACTTCGCCGCGGCAATGGAGAAGTCCAAACATAAGGCCGACTGGTACTTTGTTTTTCCCGATACGCCCGCTCAAATCGCCGCCTTCGAATCCAAGACCGGGCTTACTCTCCCTTCACTACGGGATCCAGGAACTGGTCTTTCCCGGAAACTGGAAATCAACAAGTCCGGTCCTTTTGTTCTGGTGGATCCCAAGGGAACGGTCTCCGCCATCTGGCCCGGAGTCTCGCTCGGCAGCTTCGAGGACCTTTTCACCCGGCTTGGACTTTCCCCGCTGTCCGTCCCCCAGCTCTCCGGCATCCCCCAGTCCCCCACCGCCGGCTGCCCACTGGCTTCCCCTTAATCTGTCTTCCTCCGCCGTCTCCCCATCCTTGCTTTGAGGTTCTGCCCAACCCTATAATTTTCTTCTTCCCCTACATGAAAAAATTCCCGGTCAGCATCTCACCCGATGAAATTCGCCGACAACTCAACCAGACCGATCCCTACTCCCGCCGCTTCGCCGAAACCTGTCTCCGCGGCCTTCTCGGCTTCCGCGACGTCCCCGGCACCCTCTCCAATCGCGAGAACGTCTTCCCGCCCGTCCCTTGGGAATTCGAAAAGCTCCGCCAACGCATTCACGACAAGATTTCCCCCCATATCTACGGCTGGTACGACGAGGCCGCATCGGCCGCCGGAGGCAGCACTTCCTCTAACGTCGCCGCCTTCTCCCGCTATCGTTTCGTGCCTCGCTACCTCCACCCCGACAAAACCTTTCGCTACGCCACCCCTGTCACCCTTTCTTCCCGCGAACTAGGCGTTACCCGCCTTGCCAGCCCCACCCCCATCTTCGCCTCTCCGTACGGCTCCGCCTCCCTTTATGGCGGTCTCTCGGATGAAATCTCCCTCGCCCAAGGCGTCACCGATGCCGACGTCGTCCACTCTCTAGGCACACTGACCCGCTACAGCCTGGAAGCCGACCGCCAGGCCGTCGTCACCAACCGCTACTACTTCCGCCCGGGCCTTCGCGCCCCCTCCGGCCCCGCCCCCTTCACCATGTTCCAGCTCTACCTCACGGAAGAAGACGACATCAACCGCTCGCTCATCGAGCGGGCCAAGCGGGCGGGCGTCTCCGTCATCCTCTTCACCATTGACGCCGGGGCCGGCCACGGCGGCGCCCCCATGATGGATCTTGCGGCGGATTTCACCTACTGCTCCGGCATCGCCGGCAATCTCCTCCACGACCCCGTCTTCCACGAGAAGTGCTACCGCCGGCGCGGCTGCGTCGGCACCCGCTCCCCCAAACTCCTCACCTACGCCTCCCGCCGTCTTGGCCTTTCCGTGAAAAAACTGGCCGACGCCTGCGATCCCGCTGCCGCGTTCGATTACGGCCGCACCATCCAGTTCGGCGGCATGGGCCGGCAAAACTCCGTCCGCAACTCCCGCTCACCAGCCTATCCGTGGTCGGTCGAACACATCGCCCGGCTGGCCCACTCCCGCAAAAATATCTCTCCTGCCCACCCCGCCTTCACCCACCGCCGCGGTCTCCCCTTGGCGGTCAAAGGCGTCATGAGCGTCGAGGACGCCCGCCACTGCCAGGATTCCGGGGCCGATGCCGTCTACGTCAGCAACCATGGCGGTCGCTTCGTCTTCAACTCCATCGCCCCAATCGAAGTCCTCCCCGAGATCCGTAAGGCCGTGAAAAAGAAGGACCGAAACTTCGGCGTCTGGTTGGACAGCGGCATCCGTAGCGCCGCCGATGTCCTTATCGCCTACGCCCGAGGCGCCGAGTTTGTCGGTATCGGCCGACCCGTCATCTACGCCTGCGTGGACAAAGGACGGGGCGGCGTCCGCCAGATCCTTCAGGGGCTCCTCTACACTATACGTGACCAGGCCCGTCTTTGCGGGCTTCAGTCCGCCACGGAGATCCACGCCAAAACGGATATTGTTCGGCCGGCCTGAATCTCCTTTACTCAATCTCTTATGATCAAAGTTGCCGACTATGTAATCAACCGTCTTGCGGATCTTGGAATCGACCATGCTTTCGGTGTCCCCGGGGACTACTCCTTCCCGATCGACGACGCCATCGAGTTAAACTCCCGCATCAAGTGGGTCGTCTGCTCCAACGAACTCAACGCCGCTTATGCTGCCGACGGCTACGCCCGCCGCCGCGGCGCCGCCCTCCTCACCACCACCTACGCCGTGGGGGAGCTGAGCGCCATCAACGGCGTGATGGGTGCCAAGGCCCACCGCGTCCCCGTCTTCCACGTGGTCGGAGCTCCCTCCACCCGGATCCAGCTTCGCCGCTTGGTGACCCATCACAGCCTTGGTGACGGCACCTATAACAATTTCTTTAACGTCTCCGCCGCCTCGGCCGGTGTCTTCGCCCACCTCACCCCTGATAATGTCGTGTCCGAACTGGAACGCCTCATCCGCGAGGCCTTCCGTCTCAGCCAGCCCGCCTACATGCTGATCCCCGAGGATTTTGCCCGGATGCCGATCCGGCAAACCCCGGTCAAAGGAACCCGGGTAGCCTCCATCACCCGCGGGAAAAGCAGCCCTTCGGAACTCCGGGCCGCCGTCCAAGCTATCGTTGCCCGGATGAAAAAAGCCCGCCGCGCCGTGGTCCTTCCCACCTTCCACGTCGGGCGTTACCAAGCCAAGGCGGAGCTTCTTTCCTTCCTCCAGCGTACGCGCCTGCCCTTTGCCCTGACCGATATGGATAAGGGTCTGCTCGATGAGACCCATCCGCAGTACCTCGGCATCTACGGCGGCAAATCTTCCTATCCCGCTTCCGTGGCCTCTGCGGTGGAACGGTCTGATCTCCTTCTCGATATCGGCGGAGTCATCCGGGAAGACTTCAACATGGGCCTATGGACCGACCACCTGGGCAAGGTTCCCCGGATCACCATCGGCACGGACTATGTGGAGGTCGGCGACCTGACCTTCACCGGCGTCCAAATCCGTGACGTGCTCCGATCCCTCGCCCGTCTGGCCCCCAAGGCCCGAACGGTCCGTCGGGCCTCTCCCCAGCTGTTCCCGATGCGCGGCTCGGCCCATGACCAGATCACCGCCGACTCCTTCTATCCCCGCCTGCAGCGTTTCCTGCGGCCGGGCGACACCCTCGTGGCGGAGACCGGCACCTGCATGCTCCACCTCGCCAAGATGTGGCTGCCCACGAACGTCGGATACGAATCCCAGCTTCTTTGGGGCTCGATCGGTTGGGCTACCCCCACCACCCTCGGCGTGGCCATCGCCGAACCCAAGCGCCGCACCATCTTGGTGACCGGCGACGGCTCCCACCAACTCACTGCCACGGAAATCGGGGTGATGGGCCGCTACGGCATCAACCCTATCGTCATCGTCCTCAACAACGGTTTGTACGGCGTGGAAGACGTCATCAGCGAACGTGGCCACGTCTATGACGATCTCGCCGGCTGGAATTACCACACCCTGCCCGCCGCCATGGGCTGCCGCGACTGGTTCTGCACGCGAATCGAAACCGTGGGCGACCTCGAATTGGCACTGGAAGAGGCCCGCAACCACAACGGGGGTTGTTACCTGGAAGTCATGATTCCGGAGACCGAAAGCCAACCTCTCTCCCGCTCCGCCATCGACAACATTTACAAAACCAACACCCCGCGCGCCTGAACCCTCGTTTGTTTTCGATTAGGTAGGGCGGCCTCTCCGAGGCCGCCTTGCTGAAAATTTAAAGTTCTAAATTTAGGCGGGCTCATCGAGCCCGCCCTACCCAGCTCGAGGCTGAAACATGGTAGCGGTGGTTGTCCCCAACCGCCCGAACCTCATCCTCATCCTTCCACCTAATCCCTATCCGGCTTCCTCAATAGCCTTAAGGCAGTAATACTTCACCGCCTCACTCATCGGAGGTTGGAGGCTCTCCAGATCCCTCCGGTTACACCAACGAATGTCGTGATGTTCCCCAGCGGCCAGGGTCACCTTCCCTGATTTCGGTCGGGCCAGAAAGATGATCCCAATGTGCTCATGGGTCGGGCTCACCCGGTGGATATCCAAAAACCTTGGACGGACCAGCGCCTTAGTGCCGGGCCCGGTGGTCGGTGGCCGTTCCCCGATCAGCTCAATCTCTAGTCCACACTCCTCCCTCGCCTCGCGGTACGCCGCCTGTTCGGGATCCTCATCCAGCTCGATGTGGCCCCCGATCGGTAGCCATGCATCCAGCTTCTTGTGGTGAATCAGCAAAACCTTACCGTCTTGGACGATGAAAAGGCTGACCGTGAAATCGATCTTCTCGTGGATGTGAGGCATAAGAATCACCTACGCTAACGCCTTACAAAAAGTCCACGATCTCCCTTTATTCAAAATTTTGACCTCTGACCCCAAAGCTTCTTTTTTTGCCTTATAAGCCACTGCTTCCCAATGTTTTGGATGACCTCTGACCCCAAACCCTATTTTTTAGCCTTTTTTTTAGTCTAGTTTGAAACACTCATGGATTCCCTGACCCAAATCGCCCTCGGGGCATGTGTCACCGCTGCCTTGGTCCCGCCGGGACAACGGCGGAAGGCCGCCGCCCTTGGGGCTTTTCTCGGCACGCTCCCCGATCTGGATGTGTTCCTGAACTACGGCGGCCCGGTCGAAAACTTCACCATGCACCGCGGCTTCAGTCATTCCCTCTTCGTCCTCGCCGGGGTCGGCACCCTCCTCTGGCTGGTTCTGCGCCGTTGGTGGAAACCAGTGCGAGAACATCCGCGCTCATGGCTGGCCGCCATCCTCGCGGCCCTGCTCACGCACCCGCTGCTCGACGCCCATACCGCCTACGGAACCCAACTCTTTTGGCCCATTCCCTCTCCTCCCGTGGCCTGGGCAACCCTGTTCATCATCGATCCGCTCTACACCCTGCCTCTTCTCATCGGCCTGATCGCCGTACTCATCCGCCCCGCCTCAAAGATCACCGGTCGCTTTCTGATGGCTGGCCTGCTGCTCAGCACGCTTTACCTCGGCTGGTCGTGGATCGCCCAAGGAATGGTCGCGCACCACGCCCGCCAGTCGCTCGCCGCCCAAGGACTCTCCGCACCCCGGATGTTCATCACTCCCTCTCCCCTTAACACCCTGCTGTGGCGGGTGGTCGCCCGCACGGAGAACGGATACTTCGAAGGTTTTGATTCTCTGGTGGCTGACGACAGCCCGATCCGATTTACCTTTCATCCTTCTGACGACCCAGCCATGGCCGCCGCCTCTGTCGACGTTCCCGCCGCCCGCCGGCTCCAGTGGTTCGCCGACGGTTTTGTCAGCGCGAACGTCGTGGACGGAACCCTCATCATCACCGATCTCCGCATGGGTGCCGGGGACAACTACATCTTCCGACACGCCGTCGCCCGGTACGGCAACCCCCATTGGCAACTCATCCCCGCTGAACGCCTCCCCATGCTCTCACGCTCCGGAATCCTCTCCGCCACTTGGGAAAGAATCTGGTCGGCCGAGCCGAATCTTTGATTACTTTCGGGAAGTAGTTCGTTTCTGGATCGCCATGAAGACAGCCTCGCCGGTGCTGGGGGAGGCCAACTCCACCGGACCTTCCCCGCCGAAAGCTGCCACGGCGTCCTTGATCGCTTCCCGCACGCTGATCGCCAGCATCAGCGGCGGTTCCCCCACCGCCTTGGAACCCTTCACCGCCGCCGTTGGCCCGGTCGGACCGTCATAGAACTTCACCCGGAAATCCTTGGGCACATCGCCGATGGCCGGGATCTTGTAGGTGTCGGGCGAGTGGGTCAGCAGCCGCCCCTCCGCATTCCAAACCAGTTGCTCGGTCGTCAGCCAGCCCATCCCCTGCACAAACCCTCCCTCAATCTGCCCCCGGTTCACCCCCTCGTTGATCGATTTCCCCACGTCATGGAGGATGTCCACCCGCCGCACCCGCGTGAACCCGGTGAAGCCGTCCACCTCCACCTCGGTCACCGCTGCCCCCACCGCAAAATAATAGAACGGACGGCCAAACCCCTTAGCCCGGTCCCAGTGAATCTCCGGCGTCCGGTAGTAACCGGTGGCCGAAAGCGAAACCCGCTGGGCAATCGCCGCTGCCGCCACATGATCAAACTCCACCCAGCTCGACCCGGCTCCCACCTTGCCGTCGCGAAACTCGACCTTCTTCGGGTCATCCAACTTTAACAGCCCCGCCGCCACCGGCCGCATCCGCTCCTTCAGCGTCTCCAACGCGTTCCGGACCGCCGCCCCGTTCAGGTCAGTCCCCGAGGAGGCGGCCGTGGCCGAGGTGTTGGGCACCTTGTCGGTGGATGTGGTCATCACCCGCACCTGCTCCGCCGACAACCCTAATTCATGACACGCAATCGTTCGGATGTTGGTATGGATCCCCTGCCCCATCTCCGTTCCCCCGTGGTTCACCTGGACCGATCCGTCCTTATACACATGTACCAGCGCTCCGGCCTGGTTGTACATCGTCAGGGTGAAGGAGATGCCGAACATCACGGGCGTCATCCCGATCCCCCGCTTGTGCATCGGATTCTTCGAATTCCACGCCGCGATCTCCTTCCGCCGCTTCGCCACCTCGGCATCGGCCTGCAACTGCTTCCAGATCCGACTGATGCGGTCATCCTCCACCACTTGGCCGTAATGCGTGGTCATGCTCTCGCCGGAACCGCGGTAGAAGTTCCGCTCCCGCACAGTCTCGGGCGAAAGTTTCAGCGACCGGGCGATCCGATCCATGATCTCCTCGATCACCAGCATCCCCTGCGGACCACCGAATCCACGAAAGGCGGTGTTGGAAACCAGGTTCGTCTTGGCCACCCGGCCGCTGACCTCCACGTCCCGGATGAAATAACAGTTGTTGGAGTGGAACATCGCCCGGTCCGTCACCGGCGTGGAAAGGTCGAGCGACCAGCCTCCGTTGGAGAAGAGCTCAAGCTTCATCGCGGTCAACACCCCCTGCTGGTCGTAGCCCGCCTCGAACTTCGCCAGAAACGGGTGCCGTTTTCCGGTGAACACCATGTCTTGGTCGCGATTGAACCGGACCCGGACCGGCCGGCCGGTCTTCATCGCCGCCAGCGCCGCCAAAGCCGCCGGTCCCGCTGCCTGGGTCTCCTTCCCGCCAAAACCCCCACCCATCCGCGGCACGGTCACCACCACTTTGTTGGCCGGGATAGCTAGAATGTGTGCCAGACACTGCTGCACCTCGGTCGGATGCTGGGTGGAGGAAGTGATTTGCACGGCCCCGTCCTCTCCCGGTTCGGCGAACGCCGCGTTCATCTCCAAATAGAAATGCTCCTGTCCGCCGAAGCTGAAGGTTCCCTTCATGGTCTTGGGGGCCGCCTTTAACCCCTTCGCCGCATCCCCCCGGCGCATGAAGTTGGGCGAGGTGTGGTAGCTGCCGGCCTGGATGGCCTCCTCCACCGTCAGGATCGGCTTCTGCTTCTCGTACTCCACCACCACCTTGGCGGCCGCCTCCCGGCAAATCTCCGCCGTCTCCCCCACCACCAGCGCCACCAGCTGACCGTGGAAACAGACCTCCTTATCGGCAAAGAGCGGCTCGTCGTGGACGACCGGCCCCGTGTCGTTCAACCCGGGCACATCCTCCGCCATCAACACCGCCCGCACTCCCGGCACCTTCCGCGCCTCGGTGGCGTCCCGCCGCTTGATCCGGGCCTTGGCGTGCGGCGAGGTAACGTACCAAACCTCCAGCGCGTTCTCCCGCCGTAGCGAGACATCATCAGCATAGACCGCGTCCCCGGAGACATGTTTGTGCCCACTCTCGTGCGGGGGCGGCAGGGTCTTGGGTTCGGCAACCGACGGCAGGGTCGCGTCGTAATCGATTCCGTCGCTCTCCCCCGCAAAGAACTTCCGTAACAGCGAAACCAGCACGCCCGATCGGTACTCCTTGGTCCCCCGCGCATCCGTGAGCGGATTAAACTCCGTCGCCAAAATCTTGCAGGCCGCTTCCAGCGTCTTCGCATCCCAAAGTTTGCCCACCAGCGCCTTCTCGGTCTTTTTCGCCCGGATCGGGGTCGCCGCTACCCCCCCGAAAGCCAGCCTCGCTGCTTCCACCTTCCCGCCCTTGCCCAGATGAACCACGAAACAGGCCGAGACCGTGCTGATGTCCATCTCCCGCCGCTTCGAAACCTTGTACCACTCTTGTAGCACCCTTCCGCCGGGTTTGCCCAAAGGAAGGGGCACGATGACCTCCTGCAAAATCTCTCCGGCCTTCAGACATGTCTTACGGTAACCGACAAAAAACTCATCGATGGCAACTTTCCTCCCCCCCTTGGCCGAGGCGCAAACGATCGTTGCCCCGTGCGCCAAGAGGATGGGGGCGGTGTCTCCGATCGGGGAGGCTGTGACGAGGTTCCCTCCCAACGTGGCCCGATTGCGGATTTGCCGGGAACCAAATACCCACAGCATCCGCGCCCATTCGGGAAAATCCTTTTCCACCGCCTCAGCCAGATCGGTGAGCTTGAGGCCGGCCCCTAGATGCCACCCATCCTTGGTCTTCTTGGCCTTGGCCAACTCCGCCACTGCCTCAATCGAAACCAAAATGGGAAACTTTTTGAATCGCTTGGCAATCTCCACGCCCATCTCCGTGGCCCCGGCAATCAGCCGCGCCCCGGGATGCTGCTTCATGATCGAGAAGAGCTCTCTCAACGCGCTGGGCCGGAAAAACTTTTCCCCGTTCTGCTGGTACTCGAGGCCTTTGAGTCGGACGGGTGCTTTGGCGAGCGAGCGGTCAAACCGGTCGGCCCTATTCTTCTTCCTCTCCTTCAGCGAGACCAATGCCGCATCCCGGATCGGACGGTAGCCGGTGCAGCGGCACAGGTTTCCGCATAGCTGGTCGTCCA
>Ga0194124_10002840_pt1 | contig 18933 bp, 11 predicted proteins | sample TA2KigCas0mmetaG_FD_148605 | JGI IMG/M metagenome (GOLD analysis project Ga0194124, IMG submission 148605) | Freshwater microbial communities from Lake Tanganyika, Tanzania - TA2015031 Kigoma Deep Cast 0m | ecosystem: Environmental > Aquatic > Freshwater > Lake | place: Tanzania: Lake...
CAAATTCAATTTCTACATCTGATGGCATACCCACAAAGTCCGATTGGACCGTTGCTGTATCAGGATTCAACTTCCTAAAATCCCTATTCAATATTTCCACTGCATTGTAGATTTGTTCATCCGAAATATTCTCAACTCCGTTGTTGTGAAGCACATGGAAAACGACCGGGATTTTGTAGACGACGCCCTTCGGAACGGCTTTATTTTTTAATTTATCAAACGCTATTTTATCCTGTTCATAAATCGCTGCAAACTCGGGATTTTGCATGAGTTGAGCCATCTTTTTATGTTGATGACAAAATTCTACTTTTTCTCCCTCTCGCGCATTTGTTGGATCGAAGCTCCCTTTACTTTGCCCATATGATTGGAAAAAGCCCAAAATTGAAAACAAAAAAGCCCAAAAAAAATTAGTTCGCATGGGTAGTATAATTATATTTAGTGTATCATCTTTGAACTACAAAATTACCACTTTATTTAGTAATTCTTCACGCACTGAGAAAATATTTTTAGTAAAAAGTGAGGGGGTAATAAATCAAAATTTTTTGAGATAATTTTCCACATCTGAAAATTCAATTTTAAATTCGCCTAAGATAAATCGATCTTCTACTTTTTTAATAAAGAATTCATATTTTTTTCCATTCCAAAATTGTACTCCAGAATTTTCGTTTGATTCAACAATTTTTGGGAATTGATCGCCAGAATTAAAAACCGTATAATTTTTATATTCCTTCTTATGTAATAGAGGAGATGTTAAAAAACGATAACCTGTACCGTCTACAGTGAGAATTCCTTTTTGGCTTAAGAGAGTAAAAAAGGAATATTTTTTATCATTCATGGATAACATAATTGAATATTTTGGAACCGAAATAAACTTTACTTTTCTTACTTCAATTGGGTTGAACTCTTCATCTAGTTCGGTTTCGATATAAGTTTCGCTAGCACTTGTCAACCCTCCTTGAATGAATGAAATATCTCCTTCCCAGGCATCCATGAATTCTTTGGTTGGAAAGGCAACTTTTTGGGCATAGCTATTCAAAGCTCTGATGAATTCATCATCTGGATTTTCTCTAAAACGCGATATATCGAAATGAAGGTTTAAAAAACTTGAGGTTTCATCATTTTTCTCAAAACAAAATCCTTTTTCTTTTAGCAATAGATTGTGAGGGTATTTCCGATTGACTCCAGTTTTAATTAAAAAATGAGTTGAATCGCTGTGAACAGAAAGAAGCACTCTATTTAAGCCAAATTGATTTAATTTATTTGTATTCGTGGTTAATACGCAAAATTCCTTCTTAAACAGTGTTTCTGATAAAAATTCTTTCCATTTTTTTGATTGACTTCCTGCTTTTGCATTTGCAATTCGATTAAATACCGCAGTAAATTTTTTACCTGAATAGATAAATGCATAATTTTTATCATAGTAAAAGTAGAGATTTTCATTTTTAAAAATAAATACTTTGCGAGACTCAATCGTTGAATCTTTAATTTGGTATGCAATCTTTAAACGATTGATTCCGGTCATAATTTTTGAGCTATCTGATAACTCGACAAGTAAGCCAAATTCATTTGCAGTATTTCCAAAAATGTAGGCATTTTTTTGAAAGTCAATCCCGTAATTTTTACTTTGACTTAGAAGAAATTCATAAGACAGGAAATCCTTGGAAGTAACCTTATTTTTTTCGGTGATTTTTTGAGATTCTCTTGCAAATGAGAGGACGTTTACTCTCCCGATGAATTCATCGTCTGGCAGTCTATCCAAAATTGACGGTTCTGGCTGCTTTGCGAATAAAAAAGGTCTTAAAATAAGAAATGCTGCAAGCGCGATAGCCAGTAAAATTATAACTACTACTTTCTTCGCCATGAAATTATCTACTTATAACATAGATTGCATTGATCAAATCCAAAATGTGTTTTCCTGGCCCATCATTTTCCGACTTAAAGTCATAAACAAGATTCAAATCAGTACACTGCTCATTTGTTTTTGTTGTGGTTATTTCGATTTTCCCAGATTTACCTCTTAATGCATCAATGAGTTCATTTTCTTTGGCCGAGAGGATATCACGTGGAAAAAGATTTACAGTGGAGTTCAAGTCTATTTTACCGTACAGAATTCCTCCTTTTTCAGTCTTTTTAAGTTCTTTGGTTGATATAGCCAAATCCTCGTAACCATTCGAGTAATTTTTGGCAAGATCTTCATCATTAGTCATTATAAATAAACCATTTTTATTTATCATATATAATGGAGCAGAATTAAATATTGCCTTCTCCATAATGTAGTATTCTTTCCCCTTTTGATTATTGATATATCTCAATTGCTTGTATTTTCGTGAGGATGCAATTTTCGATAAATAATTTAATATTTTTTCTGGAACTTCGTGCCGTTTAGTACTGATTCCTACGGTGAAAATAGGCATATCCTCTTCCGCTTCTGTTTCCTTCTCGTAATAGTCAAAAGTCTCTTCATCGTAAATAAACTCAATTTTTGTTGTACTAATTTTTTTGACACCATTAAAACAACCAAAAAAACTCCCTTTATAAGTATCAAATAATGCATCCTTATCAATAAATTCATTGAGTAAATCTAATACTAAAGCATTCGTAATTAAATCCACATTTTTGGTTTCCTTTTCTAGGATGGGCATTACAATTTCAAAAGCTTTTTCGTAGGCTTCTTTAAGATTTATTTTATATACAAAAAAAGCGGGACAATTTTTATGGATATATTTTTTTACATTTTTATCCATTTTGGTATCACCAAGTTTTGTATATATTGCTCCAAGTTTTTCATTATATTTTGTCTCCATTCGAAACTCCAAATGATCATCGATCAGGACCAAATCGCCTAGAATAATATTTTCAGAATACAGCTCATCTATATTATTGTAAATAGTAGGCATAATACCTTTAAAATAGAATGAATCTCCCGATTTCTCTATCTTTCGTGAATAATCAAAATAAAAGGATCCTTCCGTTTCATGGGATAATTGGTTGGCAAATCTATTGTCCGTCATAATAAGTCTTTTGTTTTGAATGAATATTTCATCCAAAACTTGCTTTTCATAAAACTGTTGAAGCGAGAATTGTATGCTATCACGCAATTCGTAATAGTTTTTCATATTGATTTCACTATCGTAAGTATCATTATTCATCTCTTCCTCGGGGTTCGAAACTAAAGCTGAGTCCTCGACATAAATAGACGCTTCTTTATAATCTTCATCCCAATATTCCCAGGGACTTGAATTTCCTTGAGCATACCAAATAGAATCTGTAATAAAATCTACTTTTTGAGAATTAGGTTCAACTCTTAAAAGAATAGCGATATTATTTTTTATAAGCAGACTGTTAATGTAGGAATCATACCATTTTATATCTTTATAGTAAGATTCAACAGGTTTGAAATCATCAAAAACAGCGAATAAGTTAGATTCGTTTGAGACACCAAAAGTTATCCCGGACAACAAATAATTCCGGTTTTTACCGAAAAAGACATTTAGTTTTTGGTCAAAATCCAGTCCTGAATCTCGTATTGTTTTTTCCTTGGTTGATCCATCAAATAATTCTTGTTGTAATTCTTCCATAAATTCATATTGAACTAACTGGTCCAATGAAATCTTTTGAAGAAGTTTAATATTGTTTAAGCTAAAAACAGTTACTGCCTCACTGGGTATAAGTTCCTCCGATTTTTGGGAATAACTATAAATTCCAAAAACAAAGATATAAATGAAGAAAAGAATGATTTTCATTAAGGCAAATTAAAAAATATGATTCACGAAGTTAATCATTTTACAATTTATCATTTACTTTTGATCGAGGTAAATCGTATTTTCAAGAATTTTAGTATTTTTCGTAAGAGAATATGTATTTGCTTTAAGCATTACAGCCGTTCTACTTTTTGAAATGCTCGCGCCTTGGTTATCACATTTGTTAATTGGCTTATAAAATCTTGAAATGAGAGTGTAACTTCCATTATTCAATAAATTAAGATCCTCTGCTTTAAGGTCTTTTAGCTGGTTTTGAGAGAAATCAGGAATTGAGCGCTCAAATTTGGAACCATTCCACGAAACCCAATTAAAAGAGAAGTCAGAGGAATTTTTAATTTCAGAATCAATGCTGGCCAATGAATTTTTTATTGATTCTTGAAGTTTTTCGATATTCTTGAAATCACAACTCAATTTGATAATAAACTCAATATCGTTAGTTTCAATTTTTACATTTGAAATTCCAGGTTGTGACGCCAAGGCTGTTTTAAACTGGTTAATCTTAGTTTTAATTTCAGGTAATTTCATCATTTTTTTTCCATTCAGACTATCAAGTTTTAGAAGCGTATTAACTTTAACTTTACTCGAACTTAAATTGATTGTGTATTTAAAAGTCCCTGAGCCATCTGCATTTAAAGATAAATCGTCAATGATTTCGATACACGATGTTAAAAATAGGGGAAGGAATAAAAGTATATAAAGTATTTTTCTCATTTAAAAATCTGCTTTGACCAAAGTCCAAAAGTATGCCAAAAAAAATATTTGAATCCTAAAACTAAATTTAATACTATCTAAATGAACTAAGATCAGGCTTTTTATTCAATATAATTGATGTAACCTTTCCTGTCATTAAAAAAGAACTAAAGCTAATTGAAGTTGAATGAGGGAACAAAAATCCACCGACATCTTTGTAATCGCTATAAGAAATAGTAGTTTCCGAGGTTTCCTCGCCTAGCTTTCTGATAGAAACTATTTTTTCTTTCAGAAAATTGGTTTTATTGTAATAAATAAAAGATTCTTCCTCGTCTTCAATTTGTTTAACAACATACATTTCTTTTCCATCGATGTTTTCAATTCCCGTTAATGTATAATTTAGTTCAGTATGATTTAATTCAGGAAAAACACCCGACGATTTACTCTTTTTAGCAATTTCCTCTGCTTTCATTTCTGTTCTTTTGCCTTGATTAAAAGTATATCCCGATTTCCCGTCTGAATATGACTTTTGCATTACCGTTCCCATACCTTCAATCTTTTGAGCTTCAATGTTGGGAGAAACCCAGTAATCTGTTAAAATAAACGGGACAGGAATTTGTGGATTGGAAAGTTCTGTTTTTGATTCATAGCTTTTGAATTTCTTTAATTTCTTTGCAAGTTCTTTCGCATTTCTTGTTTGGGTTACCACTGAAATATATTTCTCAAATAACTGTTCTTTCGATATATCTGCCGGCTTTCCGTCTTTGACTGGGTTGCCAAATGGGTCTAAAAATTGAATTTTACCGTCCGAATCAAATGCAGTTAATTTACCCACTATTTCTTCGTTTCCTACAACGATTATATTACAATTTTTTGAAGTAAAGTATTTCTTTGCCATCGAAAGGACATCTTCTTTAGTTACCCCATCTAACCGTTGTAAGTAACTCTTATAATAATCAGCATCGAGTTTATTTTTTATGATGTTAAGTGCAAAACGAGCGATCGTTTGTGGTCTCTCTAAGGATCTTCCAAAATTGCCAGACATAGATGATTTTGTAAGACTTAACTCTTCATCCTTAACAAGTTCTGTTGTTATAATTTCGAATTCTTTGAGAATTTCAGTAATTGCCGAATCTGTGACCGCATTTCTAAAATTTCCCCCTGCAGACATCCAAGAGCCATTTTCGGTCACATTAATATTTGAATAGCATCCATATGTGAAGGCTTTATCCTCCCTTAAGTTTTGAAACAATCTTGTGCCAAAGCCACCACCACCTAATATTCCATTTAAAACTGATAGGGCAAGCTGATCTTTATCTCCAGTTTTAATATTCATAGGGAATGTTATGTATACAACAGACTGAACCGCGCCTGGTTTCTTGACAAAATATACTTGATTTCCATTCGCAGATTTTCCATTTCCCAATTCTGCCAAATATGGCTCAACGCCATTCCAAGATCCAAAATATAGGTCAACATATTTAGTTGCTTCTTCCTTTGTTATATCTCCAACGATTACCAAGTAACTGCCTTGTGGGGTAAAGTTTGATTTGTAATAATTTAAAATATCTTCACGAGTAATAGAATTAAGTGATTCTTCGGTCATCACTTCTCCATAAGGGTGTTTTGGGAAGTTTATTTTCACAGTAGCATTTGTCGCCATACTTGAGGCATCAGATTTTGTAGAAGTTAAATTATTTTGATTTTGCTTTCTAATTCTTTCAACTTCACTGTCCGGAAAATTGGCGTTAAATAAAACGTCAGACATTAATTCCAACCCCTTGTTCATATGTTTAGTTAAACACGAAAGCGTTAGAGAAGAATTATCTGCGGATAAACTTGCACCAATATAATCTACTTCTTTATCTAACTGATCTTTTGTTCTGTTTGTTGTGCCTGACATAATCAATGAGCCCGCCATTTCGGAAAGACCTGCTTTCTCCATCCTTGGGTCAGACCCCATAACAAGATCAAAAGAAACACGAGGAAGTTTGTGATTTTCAGAAAGAATTACTGTAATACCATTATTGGTTTTAAAAACTTCAGAGTCTTTGATATTTATTACCGGGGCTTTTCCGGGAGTAGGTTGTTTTGATCTATCAATTTGTGCCGAACCAAAAAATGGTGAAAGAGCGATAAATACGATAAGAATTTTTTTCATCTCTGTTTTATTTAGATTTTGGAACATAGTGTAAAATGATGCGAGCCTCCTGAGTAAGATACTTTTGAGCGACGCGCTGAATATCCTCTCTTGTAACTTTCATATATTCGTCCAAAAGAGTATTTACTCTATTTGCGCTTTTATAATAGACATGGTTATCGGCGAGATTTTCAGAAATACCGGCAATAGATGAATTTGAAGAAACAAAGTCATTTTCGTATTTATTTCTCACTTTTTCAAATTCTTCTTGAGAAATTAACTCAGTTTTGATTAACTCAATTTGATTATCAAATTCAAATTGAAGATCATCTAGACGAACACTATCCGACGCAATAGCGGCAAAAATTCCCATTCCAGCATCCTCTAAACCAAAATTGAATGAAAAAGCAAAGTTGGCCATCTCTTTTTTCTCAACAATTGTTTTATTGATTCGAGATGAGCTTCCTCCTGATAAAACTTCATTCATCATTTCAAGTGCATAGCTATCGGTACTTGTTTGTTCTGGAAATTTATACCCCATAAAAAGGGCAGAAAGTTGAATATTATCCTCGATTTGATCTTTAATTATACCTTGAATTGCTTCCCTATCTTTTGTTGTTCTTTTGATTTCAATTGGTATTGACTGATATTTAAAAATCATTTTCTTTGCATCTGCATTGGTTGAAGCCATGAAATTGTTTGCATCAAATTTGGTTTTTGAAATTTGGTATTTCTTTTCAAACTCGAGATCAGAGTAATTTATAAAATCACGATATAGATTCAATGCTTGTCCTTTAGGTATAGAAGTAAAATAAGCATCAATTAGTTTTTTGGTTTGATTGATATCTATATCACCAGCAATGGACAAGGTTGCGTTGGCCGGAACGTAATAGTTTTTATAAAAATTAACGTAATCTTCTTCTTGCGCGGCGTCTAAATGTTCCATACTTCCTATGGGGACCCAATTGTAGGGATGATTTTGGAACATGCGCTTACTCATTTCTGTGAGAAATGATCCGTAAGGTTGATTATCAACACGTTGTCTTTTTTCTTCTTTTACAACAGACCTTTGTGTTTCAATCCCTTTTGTATCAACTTTGGCATGAAGTAACCTTTCGCTTTCCAACCAAAGACCTAGTTCAAGTTTGTTTGAAGGAAGAAGTTCGAAATAGAATGTTCGATCTTGAGAGGTATTTGCGTTTAAGGTTCCACCATTTCTTTCAACAATTTTACTGTATTCTCCTCTTTCGATATTAACAGTACCCTCAAATAAAAGATGCTCAAAAAAATGTGCGAAGCCTGTTCTATCGGGATTTTCGTTTTTGGATCCAACATGGTAAAGAACAGATACTGCAACTATTGGTGTAGCATGCTCTTCATGTAAAATAACGTGCATACCATTTGGTAAATCATATTCAACGAATTCGATTTTTCGCTGGCCATAAATGGCATGTATACCGATTAGCAAAGTAGTGGTTACGATTAATTTCCTCATTCAATTAATTTTTGATTGATAAAAATACAATTTTCGAATAGATATTTTTCATTTCGGTAAAATAAAAAAACCGACCTAATAGATCGGTTTTTTTATTTAATCAGTTGTATTTACAATTTGATGAATTTCGAAGTTGCAATTTTTTCACCTGCAACTAATCGAACAACATAAATTCCTTTTCCTAAATCTTGAACATCTAAATCGATATTATTTTTTCCTGAGTTTAAATTTTTGAAATCCATCGACTTAACCTTGGTTCCATTGATTGTATAAATTTCAATTTCAACATTTGTGGAATTATCGAGGTCAACGGAAATAGACGTACTTAAAGTTGTAGGATTCGGGTATAAAGTAAACTTAAATTTATCTTTAGAACTATTGTTGAATTCAGATTCATCAATTCCAAGGTATGAGGCAGAACTCCAAATTCCACGTCCATAGGTTCCAATGTAAATCTCCCCAGGTCTTCCATTGCCTTCGTCCCATTCTCTCCAAGACTGACGAACTTCGAATACAGGTGTTCCTTCAAAACCAGCGGAAGAATTAGTCCATGCGTTAGTACCTAATCCACCGGTGGTTGAAACCAGAACACCAGCGGCAGTTCCTAAAACGATGATGTCTGGATTTTCTCTATCAATTATTCCATCGTAACATGCGATTCCAGGGCTTGACAAATTTGTGGTAGTAACACCATTTGCTCCTGCTGTAGATGCGTTGGTTGCCCTTTTCAATGAACCGCTGAAGCCGGGTAAAAATAATAAATCATCTGCATCATTGGGGTTCAGGGCGATTCCTTCATAACCCGTGTTGGATATTTTTGTGGCGGATGTGTACGTTGGACTCGTTCCCGTTGCTCCCGAACCTACGAAAGCGACTTTTGCCACAAAGTTTGGATCAGAGGTATAAACTGAACCCAATCCATCAATTCTCCATACACCGTTAGTTCCAGCACTTACATAGCAATGCTCTAAATCTCGCGAAAATTCAATATCAATACTGGAGAAAAGTCCTCCACCAATTCCTCGTGCCACGCAAACCCATTGCGGATTAGTAACGGACAAGCGTAAGGCATTTCGCGTTCCCCATAGTTCACCGCCATTAGCATTTACATAAACTAAAAACCATGATTGGTAGGGATCTTGAACCCTTAGCGTATCCCATGATACATTGTATATGATCGTGTCTGTTCCCATTGCGACAGTTTCTCCTGTCGCTGGATTTACTCCATAATTTACACCATTCACAGTCAGAGCTGGATCATACGACAGTTCTGCATCGAAATAGTAATTTGAGGAAGCAACAAAGGATATACTATCGCCCGAAGAAAGGCTAGCAACCCGAACTAAGTCTCCCGCTAAAATATCCTTCTTCGGAATGAAAGTAACAGAGTCTTGTGAGTTTTCGTCATAATATTCGGCAAGAACCAACTCAGTATGGAAAGGGTGATATGTGCTACCTTCAGTTCCTGGATCATCATACGTTCCAGGTAAGTTTGGAACAAAACTTGTCCAAGTTTGACCTTTATCTCCAGAACGCGAAATTGAGTTGTAGTAGACTGAGGAGAACATAACTCTTTCATTGAAGAATGAAATTTCACACTCAAAACCGTCTCCGCCATTTACTTCTCTAAACTCCTGATAGGTATTCATCGTGTGATCGTTATACAAAGTACCATTATCTTGCGTCCCTCCCATCACAGCACCAAATTTATCAAAGGCAATTCCATAAAATTGGGTGACATTATAACCTCTGTTTGCAACGTACCACTGTATATTATCCGCATCAAAGTCATCAACATTATTCGAAATACTTATTCCACCATCATTTCCAGCGTAAAAGCGATCATTGTTGGCCCACTTCATTTCATGATTATCCGCGTGGACATAAATATCAGAGCTAGGCTGAACAAACCATTGACTTATTTTCTGAAAGCCCCCGGAGGGAGGATTATTAACCGTTTGCTTCCATCTCCAAACATCAATTCCACCTATCAATATCATCTCAGGATCATTTGGAGTTACAGAAACAATTGAGTTGTAGGTTCCCTGATCTCTGTAGATGTCGAACTCCGATGGCGCAGGATTCCCGGGATTACCTACGAATTGCGACCAAGTCGAACCACTGTTGTGTGAAACATGCATGCCAAGTAAACTTGAATTTGTTCGAACTGCGTAGATGGAGTATTCTCCTGAGGAGTTTGGTTCGTGAGAAATGGCATATTCAATTCTTGGGGCATTTCCAGGTACAAGGTTGCTTGTTATCGTTCCAGACCGATCAGTGAAATTTTCTCCACCATTTGTTGAAACATAGGTTTTATTTGCTCCGAACGCAGTGACTATTACTTGTTCGTTTCCAGAAACTTTCAATGCTGAGCAAGCACCGGATGCTACTGTAAGTGATGTTAAACTCGCATCTCCAACCTTCCACTTTTTTAAGCCTCCACTTGTTGCAAGCCACACAAAATCGGATTCGTTACCGCTTTCTACTTCAGTACAACTTGTTGTATTCGGAATCTTCGCCCACGTTAACCCGAGGTCTTCGGAATACCATACGCCATTTCCAGCCCAGTTTTCTTCATTTGAACCTGTTGCAACGTAAAGTGTACCATCTTTTGTCATCGTCATACTCGAGATATAAGGATTAGCTCCTGCATCGATGTAGGAATCAACACGACTCCAAGTGTCACCACCGTTTGAAGAATGAAATAAACCGCCGGAAACTCCGCCAGCCCATACGTCATCATTATTGGAACGATGGACTGCAACTGCCCGAGTACGCCCTCCAATGTTATCAGGACCTTCCTCTTGCCAAAGCATTGATTTTTCTTTTGGCAACTTTTTTACATATTCTAAAATTTGAGACAACTTTTCTTGCGTAATCGGCTGACCTGTCTCTAAATCAACGTAGCGCGCCCTTAACCACGCCGCAGCATCATCTGAACTTTTTGGTTGTAAAGAACCTAATTCTAACTTTTCATATTCCCCTTTGGAGGTATTAAAGGTAGAGAGAGAAGACCAAAAGACTACACTCGTTAGACCGAGCATTCCTAGACAATATAAAGCTTTTTTCATAAAATCTTGACTGTATAAATTGAATTACAAATATAATAATTAATTAGATTAAAGAACACATGAAAAAACTATTTTGTTTTCAAAATTTCTATTTTTTTTATCTAGAAAATATGTTTTTCTGCGTGATAGGAGGAACGTACAAGGGGACCGCTTTCAACATACCGAAATCCCATTTTTAGACCCTCTTCTTTTAGTTCATAGAATAGCTCCGGATGAATAAATTCTGCTATGGGAAGGTGTTTTGAGCTTGGCTGTAAATATTGACCCAATGTAAGAATATCAACTCCAACTTGACGCAAATCTGTCATTGTCTCATAAATTTCCTCCTTCAATTCTCCGAGACCCAACATTAAACCAGATTTCGTTTTCATACCCCCTTTTTTTAGCCTAAATAGGACTTCTAAACTCCTGTCATATTTCGCCTGGATCCTTACCTGCTTGGTCAAACGCCTAACGGTTTCCATATTGTGAGAAACAATTTCGGGGGCAACCTCTATTATTTTTTCAAGGTTATCCCATTTTCCAGCAAAATCGGGAATCAGCGTTTCCAACGTCGTTCCGGGCGATTTTTGGCGAATTGCGCGAACGGTCTGAACCCATATTCCCGCTCCACCATCCTTTAAATCATCTCTGTCGACGGAAGTTATTACGGCATGTTTCACACCCATAATTTTGACACTTTCTGCTACTCGTCCCGGTTCAAATTCATCGACCGCCTCAGGCTTGCCGGTAATCACAGCGCAAAATCCACAGGAACGGGTACAAATATTACCCAAGATCATAAATGTGGCAGTCCCTTCTCCCCAACATTCGCCCATATTAGGACAACTTCCACTTTCACAAATGGTATGCAACTTGTGTTGGTCGACCAAACCTCTTACTTTGCGGTAATTTTCACCAATCGGCAACTTCACACGCAACCAATGAGGTTTCTTTATTCGAATTGATTGAGTCATTTTCCTTGTAGACAATTAATGCATAAAATTAGTTCAAAATACGTTTTGAAAAAAATGATGCTAATAACTTTTACGGATTATCCACTCTATAAAATTTACAAACGCTAAGTTCGAATCCAACAAAGCATGCGCAATGAATAAAAATGTTGGTATATTTTGTGGAGGATTTTCATCCGAATTTGAAATATCAATTAAAAGTGCCAAAAATATTGCAAAGAACTTCCCAGCAGGGTACGAGGTCTATCTGATTATCGTGACAAGATCGCACTGGTTTGCAATGAAAGATGAAGAATCACTTACCTTTTCTCGAGAAGACCTATGCATTCAAAAAGAAAATCTAACAATCAAACTCGATTTAGCCCTTGTTTACATTCACGGAGAGCCCGGCGAAAATGGTAAAATACAAGCCCTTTTGGACCTTCATGGCATTCCTTACTTGAATTCAGGAGTTCTCGCTTCATCCTTGTCTTTTGATAAATGGTACTGCAATCAATTTCTTAAATCCTTTGGTTTTCATGTGGCTCAATCTATTCGTTTAGTTAAGGACCAGGTTTACCAAACTGCAGATATTCTCAAAAAATTACAATTGCCTGTTTTTGTGAAACCTTGTGACTCTGGTTCGAGTTACGGGATTTCAAAAGTAAATAAGCATGAGGAGCTCGAACCGGCAATTGATATAGCTTTTTCTGAAGGTTCTTCGCTGGTCATTGAATCTTTCTTAAAGGGTGTTGAAGTGACCTGTGGAGTTTACCGAAATAAATCCGGATTGGTGGCCCTACCACTTACGGAAATCGTTACAGAAAATGACTTCTTTGACTATGACGCCAAATACAACGGTAAATCAGAGGAAATTACCCCAGCACGCATCTCCCCAGAAAACACCGAAAACATTCAAAAATGTGCCAAAGAAATTTACTACTTACTTCAACTCAAGTCTATTGCTCGAATCGACTTTATGTTGGTTGATAACATTCCTTATGTCATTGAGGTGAATACAACACCCGGATTCTCAGATGCCTCTATTGTTCCAAAAATGTTGTTGAGTGCAAAAATTTCTGTTCGCAACTTTTGGAATGAAATTCTAGTGGTAGAAAGTTAATACTGAGCCATTTCGACCAATATTTTTTCCATCTTATCGGATATTTGTGTTGAACTGCAATTGAAGTTATTGACTGTTATGGCAAAAGCCAGTTTTTTTCCAGTTGTACTTTCCACATAACCGGCATAAGATTTAACCCCACTGATTGTTCCGCTCTTTGCGACAACCTTTCCCTCACAAACTTTCTCTTTACATAAATTTTTTAGAGTCCCACTTACGCCAGCAACTGGCAAAGTTTTTTTGAAACTATCAATATTTTTTGAATGCCACATGTAATTGAGTAAACTTGTAAAATGCGAGGCGCTTATGGCATTTGACCTCGACAAACCGCTCCCATCGGTGAGTACCAGACCCTTTGTATCAATATTTTTCTCCAAAAATTTATAAATATGTTGTAGGGAAGTGGCGGTGCATCCATCGCCGGATAAATAATAACCTAATTGATTCAAAAGTCCTTCTGCAAAAAGATTAACACTTTTCAGATTGGTCCAATAGGCTATTTCATCTACGGTTTTGCCGAAATATTCAATTAACAAATTCATTTTATTGTAGTTGCGATTACTCAATATTGAATTTGTTCTAACCGTCCTACAACCGTCTTCTGTTTGTATGCCAACATTTGCTAAAGCTTTTTGAAGCTCGAATGCAGTTTGTAGTTCTGGGTCAGGAAGACTTCCTTTTACCTCAAAAGAGGATTGATGAGCGGGTAGTTTACCCTCTGCCGATCTGTCAAGAGAAAAAGGAGCTCCGTACAAATAGGAATTATCGCCATTTACATTTGCCGAATACACATTGTTCTTGTAACGAAGCCCAGATACTTCCGGGAAAATGGAAACTATCGCAGACTTTGTCCCCGGGGAAAATGTTCTAAAATTGACCTTCACAAGATTATCGTAGATATTCAGTCCTCGTGCTGGGGATCCATAATAATTCCCGATGTCGTTCCAATCCCACCCGTCTGGCACTCCTGCATAACCAAAATCAGAAGCATCCGCGATGAGTGCTCCTTGAATAAATTTTATTCCAAGTTTACTTAATGAATCCGCCCACGAATTCAAAAAGTCAAGTTCCTTTTTAGGTTGATTGAAATACTTACTGCCCAAACTAACATCCCCACCACCCCTTAGCCATAAATTTCCTTGAAGTATTCCATCACTCGTAATATTACCATCAGTGTAAATTCTCGTGCTAGCGCGGTATTGAGGACCTAATAATTCATATGCTGCTGCTGTCGAGAATAATTTTGTCGTTGATGCACTTGTGATGGCTAAATCGGATTTATAGGCAGCAATCTCATTGCCATTTTCTAGATTTATCACGTGGATTGAAATGGCAGCATTTTTATTCACCGGATCCTCAACAAAGATTTCAATCGCTTTTTGAATATTTTGTTGTGCCTCAACGTTAGAGGCAATACTCAAAAAAATCAGAAATAAAATGTAAATTTGAATAATTTTCATACCGACTAAGTTCACTGAAAATTTGTTCTTGTTGGAGCCTAAATCGAAGGAGTTATGAATAACGTGCTATTCAAAACTCAAGAATTATACCGAAGCCGAATGCAAGGTCGAAAAATTAGGGTTTTAAGAATTATAAATAGATTCAACATTGGTGGACCTACCTACAATGCCACGCTGCTCACAAAGTTTTTATCTAAAGATTTTGAAACCTTACTTATCGGCGGTCTTCCTGAGGAGGGCGAGTCAGACTCGCTTTTTATTCCGAGAAGTTATGGTATCGAACCCCTCTTGCTCCATGAATTGAAGAGAGAACCAAATTTTTTTAGTGATCGACAGGCTTTAAAAAAAATCAAGTCCATCATCAGAGAATTTAAACCTGACATTGTACACACACATGCATCAAAAGCCGGAGCATTGGGTAGAAAGGCTGCCATTGATTGCAATGTGCCCGTGATTGTCCATACTTTTCATGGGCATGTTTTTCACTCTTATTTTGGCGCGCTTAAAACATGGATTTTCAAAATGATAGAACGTCGCCTAGCTTCAAAAACAAATGGAATAATTGCAATATCACCAACCCAAAAGAAGGAATTATGTAACATATACAGGATTGCTCCGGAGCGCAAAACCACGGTTATTTCCCTTGGATTTGATTTAGAGAAATTTCAAAGAGATCTAAAATTAAAACGTGAAGAAACGAGGAGAAATTTTGATATCGGAAAAGATGAGCTGGCCATTGCTATAATCGGCAGACTATCAGCTGTTAAAAACCATATTTTTTTTATTCAAGTTATTTCAGACTTATATTTAAAAACAAAAAATAAGTTTAAAGTTTTCATAGTAGGCGATGGTGAGGAACGTCCCAAAATTGAACAAAAAATTAAAACTTTGTGTCCTGCTGCTCCCATTGTTTTCACCTCATGGATTAAAGATATTTCATCTTTCAATCCTGGAATGGATATTATTTGCCTCACTTCCCTCAACGAAGGAACTCCAGTAAGTTTAATTGAGGCTCAAGCAAGCAATGTACCTATAATTTGCACGGATGTCGGTGGTGTTTGCGATATCATGAAAGATGGTGAGACAGGGTATATTTGCCCATCAAATAATTTAGAATATTTCGTAGAGAAGCTTCTTTTTTTGATTGAAAATGAAAATATTCGAAAAAAAATGTCACAAAACGGCTGGTCTTTCGTAAGAGACAAATATACATATGAAATACTTGTGAAAAAAACAGAAAAATATTACCGAGAAAAACTTAAAGAAATAAATTATCTATAAATAAATGTTCCGATTCATATTTCAATTCTCGCCTCTTCTAATTTTCATTATTTTATTGAATTCCTCGTGTAAGTCTTTAAATTCTAATGCCTTATTTCAAATACCTAAGGGCGAAGAGTTTTCATTCGATAGTATACCACTAATTCCAAAAGATGATTATAAAATTGGCCCAGGAGATCGTTTCAGTTTTGTATTTGCCGCTAACAACGGGGAACGATTTATCAACAACTTATCTGGATTCAATGACGGCGAGTCAGGCAATATAAGATCGGCACAGGGTTCTTCAAACATAAATGATTATTTGGTTAGGCAAGATGGTACAGTGGAGATACCCATCATTGGAAATTATCCGGTTGCAGGTTTAACGATTATTGAATTAGAAGACTCCTTGAGTAAAATTTTAGCCAAAACTTATAACAACCCATTCGTGCAAATTAGAATCACAAACCAGAGAGTTATCGTATTTCCTGGCAGAGGACAAGCAAAAGTTGTTTATTTACAAAATGTTAATACCTCCTTACTAGAGGCAATTGCTCTTTCGGGGGGTATTTCGAACGAGGGTAAGGCAAATTCAATTAAACTCATGAGAAAAAAGCCTTCGGGTAAAAGAGAAATATATAAAATCGATTTATCATCCATTCATAGCATGCAACAGGCAGAAATGATAGTTCAATGCAATGACTACATTTACATTGACTACCGACCTAGGTATGCTTCTTCGATTTCAGAAAGAGTTGGGCCATGGGTTGGTCTTATAACGTCATCTTTGGCAATAATTGCTATTTTCAGGTAAATGCTATTTTATGTCAACAGGTTCAGGTAAAAAAATTTTAAATAAAGAATTTAATCCACTTATTCTAGAGGTAATTTTAGCTAGACACTGGAAAAAACCTTTTTTTTATCTCACTCTATTTTTAATTTTTGCTTTTTTTTATCTTCGTTATTCCACCCCTGTTTATCAAACGAAAGCACTTATTCAAGTGATTCTGGAAAATAAGGTCAGCGATATTCTTGGTAAAGATATTGTCAACGTTGACAAAGGAGTCAACTTAGATCAGGAGGTAGAGTTGATTCGATCTGATTTTATAATTGGCAAATCAATTGAAAATTTAGGCCTTTACACAAGTTTTTATTCTGAGGGGACAATTTTGACCCGAAATCTTTACAGGGATGTTCAATTTTCAATAACAGTCTATTCCCTGAACGATTCAAGCCTTTGTGAAAAAGATATTGATATTACTGTGGCTAGAGACGGAAAACTTATTCTAAACTATGAGAGTAACATCGGAAAAAACACAATTCAATTATCCTTAAATAAAAGATTTAAAAATAAAGAGTTTGACATAATTATCAAAGGGAAAAATATTGAAGAAATAATTGAATTATGTAATGAATCGCGTTTATATTTTAGATTTAACTCTAAATCAAAACTGATAGAAGATATAAAGAATAAACTAACCGTAATAGCTGTAAATCCTGAAGCCCAAACAATAGAAATTACCTATGAAAATTCAAATGCCAAGCTATCCCATGACATAACAAAATCACTTATCGATTCCTATTTAATTTTTCAGAAGGAAAACACTGTTAAAAATGCTCAAAAAACAATTGCCTTTATCGATTATCAATTGGACTCATTATCGCATATTTTGGAAGGTTCAAAGGAAACTCTTGCACAATTTCAAAAGAAGGAACAATTGCCAAATATCGAAAAGTTAGGTGACAATTTAGCCGAAGAATTGACAGAAAATTCAAAAAAAGTTACTGAATTAGAGGAGGAATTGAGCACCCTAAATTTGGTTCAATCCAAGATAACAAGTAACCCAAATCGGATTGAAATTTATAAGGTTATTCCAGAAATGATAGGCAAAAAAAGTTTTGAAGGTACTGTTATTAGACAAATAGAGGAACTTAATGATCTTCTTGAGAAAAAAGAAGAATTACTAAAAGATGTAACACTTGAAAATGAATCAATAAAAAGGATCGAAGTAAAAATTCAGAATAAAATAGCCAATATAAGGAGAAGTATGATGGTTATTGAAGAGAGAATAGATTCGGATAAGGTCATATATTCGAGAAAACTTGGTGAAATCGAACAAGAATATTTTAATCTCCCGACTAAATCGATGGAATTGGACCGTCTGAAGTACATTCAGGATTTAAACAATAAATATTTCTCACTTTTTACGGAGAAAAAAGTGGCCTTAGAATTAAGTAGTGCAGGTTATTCATCTTCTACAAGAATTTTGACCCCACCAATTATGCCAACTTCACCAATTAGACCGAATAAAATGTTAGTTTATGCTTTAGCATGCACTTTTGCATTACTCATCGGTCTTGGGAGAATGTTATGGCTATATTTAACTTACAACGACATTATTAATGCAAATGATCTGCAAAAAATATTACCCCCACAAACTAACTTTATTGGGATTATTCCAAAATTTAAAAGAAAAATGAAGTTTTCACAAATGGTTGTTAATGAATCCTCAAAATCTAGGATGGCAGAAGCTGTGAGGACTATCCGAACAAACATGAGTTTCATAAATAAGGATGCAAAAGTTGTGGCAATATCGTCATCCATTTCTGGAGAAGGAAAAACTTTTGTGATGTTAAATCTAGCCGGTTTGGTCGCTGCAAACGGAAAACGAACTATACTGGTAGATCTTGACTTACGCAAACCAAAAATTCATCATGGATTTAATGCGGAAAACACTTTTGGAATGAGTAATTTAATTTCGGGATTGGCTTCGTTGGAAGAGGTAATAAACAAATCAGAATTCCATAATTTAGATTACATCACCGCTGGACCAATCCCTCCTAATCCATCGGAATTAGTTCAGGGGCAAAAAGTAAAGGATGTGATTGAAAAACTGAAAAGCATATACGATATGATTCTCATCGATCTCCCACCAGTCGGTATTGTATCAGACGGGGTTGAGATTTTAGCAATTTCCGATATTCCCCTCTATGTTTTCAA
>Ga0194124_10002855_pt1 | contig 18866 bp, 20 predicted proteins | sample TA2KigCas0mmetaG_FD_148605 | JGI IMG/M metagenome (GOLD analysis project Ga0194124, IMG submission 148605) | Freshwater microbial communities from Lake Tanganyika, Tanzania - TA2015031 Kigoma Deep Cast 0m | ecosystem: Environmental > Aquatic > Freshwater > Lake | place: Tanzania: Lake...
CCCCGTGGTGATGTACCTGCCAAGCGATGCGCTCTGGGCTGCCGCAGTCGACCGCGACCCGTTATTGATCGAGTTGGCCAATAGCAAAGATGTCATAATCGCCACACCCATGACGATGCTCTTCATGCTGCGCGTGGCAGAGAAAGCATGGCGTGAGCAGCAGTTGGCCGAGAACGCTGAAATAATTCGCGTTGCCGGGGCCGAAATGTTAGGAAGATTGAGCGTTTTAGCTGATCACCTAACCAAAATGCGACGGGGGCTTAATGGAGCGCTCGAAAGCTGGAACGACTTCATCGGAAGCCTGGAACAAAGAGTCATTCCGTCGGTTCGCCGAATGAACGAACTGGGTGTTTCGGGTGATGTCAACTTGCCCGCTGAAATAGACACGGCAGTGCGGCGCCCCCAAGCACCAGAGCTACTAGATCAGCGAAAACTGTTAGACGATGAATAAACCAGTTGCTACCAAAGCAAATAAGGGCCGGTTGTATCGCTCGATTGGTGCATCAGGGGCGCAGGCAGATCAGGCAAGGCAAGCAGTCGCCAAACGCGGTGACTTAGCAGACGGGGTGGCGGTAGACGACTTGGTCAAATCAAGACGAAAGCCAAAAGATAAGAAGAAGTCCAAGAAGACGACGAAGACCAAAAGTGCTGGCAATCGATTAAGCCTCTTATCGGTTGTCTTTGCCGTGGTCTTGATTCCCATCGCGGTCGCATTCGTCGAGACTTTGGTTACCGGTCAAATTGGGTTGGTGGCCAACATAACTTTCGCTGCATTGGTAGTTCTTTCTGCCGTCTTCGTCGCTAAAGACGGTTTGTTCGCCCCGGCCGTGGCTGCCCCCATCGGCTATTTCTTGATGCTGGTCGCAGTTAGCTTTCTAGAAGTCTCAGGAACAAACCTGATCCCACGGGTGGCAGCATGGGTCGTTCTCGAGTTAGGCACTAACGCGCTGTGGCTGTTGCTGCCAACCGCAGCTGCCGCTGGGCTAGGGGTGCTTAGAGCAGTACTTACCCGACGGGCTGAGCAGCAGCCTTAAGTTCGCGCCGCAATTCGGGCGGTAATGCAAAGGTAAGTCGTTCTTCTGCCGTCGTCACCTCTGTCACATCAGCGTAACCGCGCTCGGCAAGCCAAGCCAACGTGTCTTGCACCAAGTTCTCAGGCACCGATGCACCGCTGGTCAAGCCAACAGTGGTAGCACCCTCGAACCATTCATCTTTGAGCTCATGTGCACCGTCAACTCGATAAGAACTCTTAGCACCAGCTTCGAGACCCACCTCGACTAATCGAACCGAGTTCGAGGAATTGCCTGAGCCAACCACGATCAACACGTCACATTCAGGGGCAATCTTCTTCACGGCCACTTGCCTGTTTTGAGTTGCGTAACAAATGTCATCACTGGGCGGATCGATCAAGTCAGGTTGGCGTTCTCGCAACTTGTCCACGGTTGCCAGGGTTTCGTCAACCGAAAGGGTGGTTTGCGAAAGCCAAGCAACGGGGCGATTCGGGTCTATCGAAACGGAATCGACCTCATCAGGGCTCTGCACCAACGTCATGTTCTCTGGCGCTTCACCCATGGTGCCCTCGACCTCTTCGTGACCAGCGTGACCTATCAGCAGAATCTGGTAGCCGTCGGCCGCGAAGCGCTTTGCCTCTTGATGCACCTTGGTGACCAACGGGCAAGTTGCATCAACCGTCTTTAAGTTTCGCTCTTTGGCTTCGGCATGCACGGCAGGCGAGACGCCGTGCGCAGAACACACGACTATCGCCCCGTCTGGCACCTCACTTAGTTCTTCGACAAAAACCACACCCTTTGCCTCAAGGGTCTCGACCACATGCTTGTTATGCACGATTTGCTTTCGGACGTAGACGGGCGCACCGTGTAGGGCAAGAGTCTTTTCGACGGTAATCACTGCTCGATCAACACCCGCGCAATAACCGCGCGGGGCGGCCAATAACACTCGTTTTTGTGCGCTTGTCACCGATGCAGTCTAACGTCATGGCGTGGTCAGAGGTACAGACAAGACGAACCCGGTATCAGTTCAAGAAATCTCGACCGATCTTGCCGAATTGATGCGATCACTACCTGAGATTTGGGTCGAGGGTCAGTTGACGGAAGTAAAGATTCGCCCAGGGTCAAACCTCGCATTTCTTTCATTACGCGATTTAGATTCCGAGATGTCGCTGCAGATCGCCTGTTTGCCTTCGGTCTTAAAGGGCTTAGGCAACGACACATCTGAGGGCCAGCGAGTAGTCATAAGGGCCAAAACCGAGTTCTGGACTAAACGGGGTTCGCTGATGATGCGGGCATCTGCAATAGAAAGCTTCGGCGTCGGTGATTATTTGGCTCGCCTGGCCGAGTTGCAAGAACGTCTTCGCAAAGAAGGTCTATTTGACATTGCGCGTAAAAAGAGCCCACCGCTGGTGCCAAAGAAAGTTGGGCTGATCTGCGGGCGGGCAAGTGACGCCATGCACGATGTGATTAACAACTCAAGAAGACGGTGGCCAAGCGTGCAATTCGAGGTTCGTGAGGTGGCCGTCCAAGGGGTTAGTGCGGTTAGAGAAGTAAGCGACGCACTACTAGAGCTTGACGACTACCCAGAAGTCGAAGTCATAGTTATCGCTCGTGGCGGTGGGGCCTTCGAAGACCTAATGGTCTTTTCAGATGAGTCAATGTTGCGGGTAGTAGCGGAATGTCAAACACCCGTGGTTTCAGCGATAGGGCACGAAGAAGACTCACCCCTGCTCGACTTGGTGGCTGACTTGCGCGCTTCGACCCCAACTGACGCGGCTCGCTTGATCGTTCCCGATGTAGACATCGAGTTAGACAACCTTGACTCACTTCGTGCGCGCGCTGGCCGAGTAATCGGCGAGGTGATCGACCGGGCTTTCGATGAGATAGATCGCACCCGCGAACAAGCGAGAAGGGCCGTCACTTCTTTGGTTAGCAGAGAAGCTGAGTGGTTGGCAGGGGCTAGAGGTCAGTTACGAGCGCTCTCGCCTCTAGCGACCTTGGCGCGGGGTTATGCAATCTTGCGAACCCCTGACGGACACGTAGTTACCTCGCGTGTCGGCATCGCTTCAGGTCAAGCGATGACAGCGACCCTTACCGATGGTGAACTCGACGTGGTGACTCAATGAGAGAATCAAGTCATGGCTAAAACTCGAGCTAGCGTCGAGTTTTCTGATGCCCAGATCGCGAAAATGTCTTACGAAGAAGCACGCGAAAGCCTGCAAGAAATCGTTGGCCTGCTTGAAACCGGTGGCGCCGCGCTTGAAGAATCGCTCGCTTTGTTCGAACTTAGTGAAAAACTCGCCGACAGGTGTGAAGAGATTCTTGACGCAGTCGCCGACAAGATCGAATCTGACGACGAATGAACACTGAATCACGCTGGCACAACCCGCTACCTATCGACCCAAAAGACATCCCCTATCGCTTAATCACTAAGAGCGGGGTCGCAACGAAAACGCTTGGCGATCGCACCTTTCTAACCGTCGAGCCACAAGCTCTGACTCAGCTCATGAAAGAAGCCATCAAAGACATCAGCTTCTATTTGCGAACCGAACACCTGCGGCAACTACGCAGCATCATTGACGACCCCGAGGCAAGCCCTAACGACAGGTTCGTGGCTCTTGACCTACTAAAGAACGTCAACATCTCAGCAGGTGGGGTGCTGCCTATGTGCCAAGACACCGGCACCGCGCTGGTTCTTGCCAAGCGTGGTGCGAACGTCATTACTGACGGCCCCGATGAAGAACCCATAACAGAGGGCATCTATCAGGCGTATCACGACTTGAACTTGCGGTATTCCCAGCTTGCGCCACTAACGATGTGGAACGAGAAGAACACTGGCACCAATTTGCCGGCACAAATCGAAATCACGGCTGAGACCTCACCAGAGAAGGCAAATGAGTACTCGTTCTTGATAATCGCCAAAGGGGGCGGCAGCGCAAACAAATCTTTGCTCTACCAGCAAACCAAGGCCGTGCTAAACCCCGAAAAGATGAAGGCCTTCTTGGACGAAAAACTGCGGCTGATCGGCACATCGGCTTGCCCGCCTTATCACTTAGCAATCGTCATTGGTGGCACGACGGCTGAATTCGCCTTAAAAGTCGCAAAGCTTGCATCTACCAAATACCTAGACACACTGCCCACCCACGGCAACGAACTCGGGCAAGCTTTTCGCGACGAAGAGATGGAATCTCAAGTCTTGGCACAAACTCGAGAGTTCGGTATCGGTGCGCAATTCGGCGGCAAATACTTCTGCCATGACGTGCGCGTGATTCGACTCCCACGTCACAATGCTTCTTTGCCGATTGCCATCGCCGTCTCTTGTGCCGCCGACCGCCAGGCCCTGGCAAAAATCACAGCTGACGGGGTATTTCTAGAAGAACTAGAAACAGACCCAGCAAAGTTCTTGCCCGAAACTAAGCCAGATGACCTAGAAGACTTTTACGTTTCACTTGATCTAAACCGGCCGATGCCAGAGATATTGGCTGAGCTGTCTAAACACCCAGTCAAGACGCGTGTACACCTAACCGGCACTTTGATCGTTGCTAGAGACATGGCTCACGCCCGCGTGCAAGAGATGCTTGATCGCGGCGAACCGATGCCAGATTTCTTCAAGAACCACCCGATCTATTACGCGGGCCCGGCAAAAACCCCAACCGGTTTGCCCTCGGGTTCGTTTGGCCCGACAACCGCCGGCCGAATGGACAGTTACGTGGCACCTTTTCAAGCCAAAGGTGGCTCGCTCATCACGTTAGCTAAGGGCAACAGAAGTGCAGAGGTCACAAAAGCTTGTGAAAAATTCGGTGGCTTTTACCTGGGCACAGTCGGTGGCCCGGGGGCGCGCATAGCTCACGACTGCATAAAACACATCGAAGTTATCGCCTTTCCCGATCTCGGGATGGAGGCTGTCTGGAAGATCGAAGTAGAAGACTTCCCGGCCTTTATCGTGGTCGACGACAAAGGCAACGACTTCTTTGAAGACCGACTAAGGCCTATTGCTACGAATATTTCAGTAGGTGTGCCCGCTTAAGGGCGTGATTCCTCGAGCATTTCGGTAACAAGTGCTGCGACTGGTGAGCGCTCTGATCTATTGAGGGTCATGTGAGCAAAAAGTGGATGGCCCTTTAATCGTTCGACGACTGCAGCTACCCCGTCATGGCGCCCAACGCGCAAGTTGTCTCGTTGACCAACGTCGTGAGTCAAGATCACTCGCGACCCCTCGCCAATTCGCGACAAAACCGTGAGTAGAACGTTTCGCTCGAGGCTTTGGGCCTCGTCCACTATCACGAATGAGTCGTGCAACGAACGCCCACGAATATGAGTAAGCGGCAAGACTTCGAACATGTCGCGCGCCATGATTTCTTGTACCACGTCTGGCGTGGTTACGGCATCGAGTGTGTCGTGAACGGCCTGAGCCCAAGGTGACATCTTTTCGCTTTCTGACCCGGGCAAATAACCAAGATCTTGGCCGCCTACGGCGTAGAGCGGACGAAACACCATGAGTTTTCGGTGACTGCGCTTTTCAATCACGGCCTCTAGCCCGGCGCACATGGCCAACGCCGACTTACCCGTACCGGCGCGCCCGCCTAGCGAAACGATTCCGATTGTTTCATCGAGTAAGAGATCGAGTGCCAGTCTTTGTTCAGCGCTTCGCCCGCGTAGCCCAAAAACTTCTGTCTCGCCCCGAACAAGCTTCACGCGCTTATCTGGCATTACTCGTCCAAGCGCGCTCGAGGTGGGTGCAGAAAGAACTAGACCCGTATGACAAATCAACTGCCTTGCTTCGTCATGCTCTAGCCAACCTGTCGAGAACAATGTGTCGAGCTGGTCTTGACTTACTGCCAAGTCGGCCATACCAGTCCAACCTGAGAGTGGTACGTCGTCTGCTCGATATTCCTCAGTCGGCAACCCAATGGCAGAGGCTTTGACTCGCATTGGCACGTCTTTGCTGACCAAGACGACGTTCTTCTTTGATTGCGCCAACGAAAAGGCCGTTGCCAATATGCGCGCGTCGTTGTCTATTGGTGCAAATGACTTCGGTAGCAAGCTCGGGTCAGAATGTGAAAGCTCGACCCAGAGGTGAGCGCCCTCGTCGCCTATTGGCACAGGTTCGTCTAAGTTTCCGTACTTAGTTCGTAAGTCATCTAGTTGACGCAATGCTTCGCGAGCGAAAAACCCAAGCTCTGGGTGAGTGCGCTTGCCTTCAAGCTCGACGACCACCGTTAGCGGTATGACGACGTCGTGGCCGTTGAAGCGAAGCAGGGCGTGTGGGTCAGAAAGTAAAACGCTGGTGTCTAGCACGACAGTTCGCTGCAAAGAGTCCGTCACTTGCTAGTCGCTATTTAGCGATTCGTCTGTCTTGGGGAATCGGTCATCTGGAAGTCATCACGGTAAAGCGTCTTGGTTACTACCGCAGCACGACGCGCCGAACTAAACCCCGAATCGCCTTTGGCGCTGCGCATAGTCACGCAACGCTCTTAAGAAATCGACGCGGCGAAAGTCCGGCCAATAGGCCTCACAAAACCAGAATTCCGAGTAGGCGCTCTGCCACATCAAGAAACCCGAGAGGCGCTGCTCACCTGAAGTCCTGATGACGAGATCTGGGTCAGGCTGACCACCGGTGTAGAGGTGGCGGCCTATTTCATCTGCATCTAGGGTGGCGGCCACTGAACTAAGCGTCTCGCCTTTGTTGTTTCTCTCAACAAGTAGCGACTTGACTGCGTCAACGACCTCTTGTCTGCCGCCATAACCGACTGCGATGTTTACCACCATGCCCGTGCAATTCGCGGTATCTAATTCAGCCTTTTTCACTACTTCACGCATCGAATCAGGTAAGAGCTCAACCGAGCCAACGAGCTTTAGTCGCCACTTACCCGTTGCCGCCAACTCGACCACGGTCTCATTGATGATTTCGACTAGAGCTGCAAGCTGTCGTTCGGGTCGATGCAAGTTCTCAGTGCTTAGTAGCCACAGGGTTACCAGTGGTATTCCGACCTCGTCACACCATTCCAAGAACTCTTTGATGTGGCGCGCACCTGCTAGGTGGCCGACTTCAGTGCTACTGCCCTGATCTAGTGCCCAACGACGATTGCCGTCCAAAATGACTCCGACATGTTTTGGCAGGCGATCGGCTGGCAGTTTCGAAAGAAGTCTTCTCTCATAGAGCGCATATAGGGGGCTTCTCACGTGCACCCCGTAATCGAACACGCTGTGGCCCTCGTATCTTCAAGTGCCGTCAACCAAGAGCCTGCAAAGCGCGGTGCAGTTGCCATCAAGCCGAAGCCACCAGCCAGAGCCAGGCGAGCTAGCTCGGGGGGGTCGGTGGAATACAAGAGTGCTCGTGCCATCGCAGCGCTACCCGACGGTGTTGCGTTATCGCTTAGATCTTGCGGTCTCTTAAACAAACGTTCTGAATAGTCAGAAGTGTCATAGAACGTCAACTTTTCTTTACTTTGTTCGGCTACGAAATGCTTGAGTGCATGCGCAACTAGCTGGTTGCCGAGCTTTCGCCAATTCGACGATTCGGCCGCGTCATTGCCTTCGACATCGGCCAAGGCGAAAAATGCAAGTGCCACGAGGGCATAATCTTCAAGCACGCCATCTGGTGAGCCGACCTCACCATCAAGAGATACCCGTTTAAGTAAGCCTGTGTCACTTAAATGCAAATCACGAAGCAGGGTTGCAGATCTCTTCGCGGCCTCTAAATACTCGACTTTTGAAGTCACCTGATAGGCAGTAACCAGACTCGCGATAGCCATTCCGTTCCAGGCGGCGATCACCTTGTCGTCTCGGGCAGGGGCTATTCGTGTATCTCTAGCCTCGCTGAGTTTGTCCTTAATCACGCGCCATCTCGGTTGGTCGGCCGGGTCGACCAATAGTTGCAACGTAGATAGGCCGTGCTCGAATGTGCCGTGCTTGGTTACCGATAACAGTTCTGCAGCCCACTGGCCGTCTTCTTGGCCTAGTGCCTCGACTAGTTGCTTTAGGTTCCATGCGTAATAAAGCCCCTCGACACCTTCAGAATCCGCATCGAAGCTCGCTACAAAACCGCCCTGAGCCGTCGTCATATCTCGAAGCAAGAAATCCGCCGTCTCTTGACAGACTCGAAGAGCCAATTGATTACCAGTTTGTGCGTGCAACCGCGCATAAAGACCGAGCAGCAAAGCGTTGTCGTAGAGCATCTTCTCGAAATGTGGCACGACCCAATTGGCATCAACTGAATATCTAGCGAAGCCACCGCCTAATTGGTCGTAGATCCCGCCTCTGGCCATCGCCTCGCACGTTTGTCGAACTATCTCTAACGCACGCTCATTCGAAGTGTTCTTGTGATGCAACAGCAAGAAGTCAAGAACCATGGACGGGGGAAACTTCGGTGCCCCCCCAAAGCCAGCCGAATTCTCATCGAACTGACGGCTAAGTTTTTCGACTGCGCCGCGAGCGAGGTTCGCATAATTAGGGTTACCCAACAGATCGATCTCGACCAAGGCGCTCGTGGCCACCCCACCAGAATTTGCTCGAGGTGATGAATCACTAAGCGCCGCAGATATTCGAGCTGCAGCCTGTTCAACTTCTGCGCGCCGCTCTCGCCAGGTTTGGGTAATCGCGGTCAATAAGTCTTTAAAAGATGTCATTCCACCGCGCGCTGTTGGTGGAAAATACGTGCCCGCATAGAAGGGGCGCCCGTCTGGTGTCAAGAAGACTGACATCGGCCAACCACCGTGCCCAGTCAAAGCGGTAGTTGCCTCCATATATATAGAGTCAATGTCTGGCCGTTCTTCGCGATCTACCTTGATTGATACGAAGTTTTCATTGATTAATCGCGCGGTTGACTCGTCCTCGAAAGACTCGTGCGCCATGACATGACACCAATGACAGGCGGCATAGCCAATGCTCAAAAAAATCGGCACATCACGTTCTCTCGCCTGAGCAAAAGCATCAGGTGACCACTCAAACCAATGAACTGGGTTATCGCGATGCTGCAGCAGGTAGGGCGACTTAGCGCTCGCCAGTCTGTTAAGCGAAGTGTTCATCAATTTGGTACTGCCCGCCAAATCGTTACTGCTCAGGCGGTTTGAGTAAGCCCTCTTTGCCTGGCTCGAAGTTGTCGTCGGTAGTCCGCAAACTCTTTCGCATGGTGAACCAGATGACTACGACTGCCAACAATAAGAACAAAATGAAAAGAAGGCCTAATAGGCCAGGGGTTACTCGCGAGGGGTCGATCATTTCTTCTACGCCAGGCATTGGGTTCATGAATACCCGACTCTAGGGTCTGATCTGCATTGGTAGCGACTCGGCGATCGAATCGGCGGCCACTTGGAACGGCCGCATCACATTTACGCCCTCGTGTTCTTCAAGGGCTTGGGCTGCTTGATTGTCCAAAGCCGTGACACAAATCTGCCCAGAAAAACCCAAACCCCTTAACTCATTTACCAACATGAGATTGGTAGAAAATGTGGGAACGGCGCAAATCACAGTGTCGGTTTCGTGCAGAGGTAAGCCTGCAACAAGTTCAGGTTCATTCACGTCGCCATAAAGCGTGTCGACGTCACCAGAAGCCACCGCCGACAAAAGCCTAGGGTCTTGATCAACCACGAACAGGCTGGCACCTTTCGCAACTAGACCACTAATGATCGCGCCGCCGAAGCGACCGGCACCGATGACAATGGCGTCATAAGGCTTCGACTCACGACTGTCTGCCGCGCCCTTGGTCGGGCGCTTTCGCTCGAAAATAGAAAGCGCTGGCGCCAAACGGTCGTAGATCCAATCTGAATAGATGATCAAGTAAGTAGATAACGTGATAGTTATCACCCCGACGAGGGTGACCAGACCAACCACTTGTTCGTTTAGTTGGTTAAGCGAATAGCCGAGTGCGATCAAGATCAGCGAGAACTCACTAATTTGTGCAACAGCTAAACCAGCCTTGAACGAGACTTTCTTTCGATAGCCCATCAACCCCATGATGATCATCACGATGATCGGATTACCGATTAGAACGAACAACGACAAGATAACCGCTGGCACGATCTGTGAACTGGCGTCGGTGAAGGTGAGTGTGGCACCGAGTTCTAAGAAGAAGAAAAGCAACAAGACATCTCGCAAGCTCACTAACCGTGCACCTAGGTAATCGCGGTAAGGCGTCGAGGCCAAAGACACGCCTGCGATGAAGGCCCCGATTTCCATGCTTAGGCCAAGCGAAGCTGAGACGGCTGCCAACGCGATGGCCCAAGAAACGCCAAAAAGCAAAGTGAGTTCTTGGCTGCGCGCAAACCACTCGAGCACTTTTGGTAGGACAAATCGAGAAAGCAAGCCCACCACAAGCAACATCACTAAACCGCCGCCAAACGTGACTGCCAGACCACTTGTGGTGTTAGTGGTATCGGCGTCTCCGATTGCGACTATGACGATCATTGCGACGATGACCAAAATGTCTTGCACGATCAAGAAACCGACTGCGATTCGACCGTAGAGCTCGTCTATCTCACGCTTGTCCGACAAAAGCTTCACGATGATGATCGTCGAAGAGAAGGTAAGGGCTACCGCTATGTAGAGAGCCGGAATGGAATCAAACCCGAGGGCGATCAAAATGAAGTAACCAACCACTGAAGTGAAGATCACTTGGCCCACACCGGTTGCTAGGGCAACTGGGCCAGTCGAGCGAATCAGGTGAAAATCGAGTTTCAACCCGACCAGAAACAACAAGATCGCAATTCCGACTTTGGCCAGTAGTTCGATTTGCTCTGTGCTTTCGAACACACCCAAAACCGCTGGCCCGGCGATGACCCCTACCAAAATGTAAGAAACGATCAAGGGTTGCTTGAGAAACTTTGCACCCGCGCCAATTACCACGGCGAGAAAAAGCACCGCGGCTAGCTGGGCGAAATCTGAGTCCAGCATTTCGAAAGTTTACGCTGTTAGCAGTGTCGTCACCATTTAAAGACTTAAGCCCCGAAATGCAACAGCGCTACGGCAAAAGAAGGCGTCCTTGGCTGTTAATCGTGTTTGGTTCGGCGTTGATCGTTGGCACCAGCGCGGCTCTAATCGCGATCTTGGCGCAGTTCATCAACCCACCGGTACGAGGCAAGTTGCTCGCTTTCGACGTAATTTCGCCAGACAAAGCGCGCATAACTTGGGAGGTTCGTCGACAACCCGATCAAGATGTGGTGTGTGCCCTGCGAGCACAAGACTTTTATCGAGGTGACGTTGCTTATGCGTTGATTCCACTACCCGCAGACGGTGATGATTACCTGCAAACTAGTTTTACGTTAAATACCAACGATGAGGCCTTCACCGTCGAGGTTCTAGCTTGCGTAGAAGAAGGTGAATTGTTGCCAACTTCTGGGCTGCAGTTCCCACCAGGTGCAACTGCGCCGAGTCAACCTTTGCCCGCAATTGTGCCTACCGTTACTAATCAGACCTTGGTCGCACCAATGGTCGAATCAAATGAATTTGCCAAATAAGCCTTGCGAAATAGAATCTTGAATCACTAATGAGCACCGAAACGAATTTCTTGACACAAGAGGCCTATGACCGACTAGCCAACGAACTTGCTGAACGCGAAGGCCCTACGAGAGATGAGATCAAGAAGAAGATTGCAGCGGCCCGTGAAGAAGGCGACCTAAGTGAGAACGCGGGCTATCACGCGGCTAGAGACGCCCAAGGCAAAAACGAAGCGCGCATCAAGGTTCTAAAGCACAAACTAGAAAACTCCACGATCGGCCTACCCACCGCTGAAGACGGGCTAATTGCGGTCGGGCACAAGGTCACCGTCAAATACGACGACGGCGAACACGAAACGTTCTTGCTGGGCTCTAGAGAAGAAGCTGCCCACGTCGAAATAGATGTTTACTCGCCAGAATCACCTCTTGGCCAGGCACTTATCGGGCGAGCAGTCGGTGACAGCGCGACCTATGAACTGCCCAACGGTCGCGGCACGCTAACCGTCACTGTGGTTGAGGCGGTTAGTTACTACTAGCGAGTCGTGGCTGTGCGATAACGCCTAACTGCTAGCGGCATGAAAATCACTAAGAGCAAGACGATCCACATTATTGAAAAACATATTGGGTACTGCTGAGGCAACGTAGAGCCGTCAGCAAACGGGTTTGGGTTTCCGAAAAGTTGGCGCTCAGCAGCCACGATGGCAGAGACCGGGTTCCATTCGGCGATGGGCTGCAACCAATCGGGCATCCCTTGGGTTGGCACGAAAGCGTTCGACAAGAAGGTTAACGGGAAGAGCCAAATGAAACCTGCCGTCTGCGCTACTTCTGGGCTACCGACTGAGAGCCCGATGGTCGCACCCACCCAGCTCATGGCATAACCAAAAGCAAGCAAGAGCGCATAAGCCATCACTGCGTTGTCAAAGCCCCCTTCTATGCGCCACCCGATTAGCAGACCCGTCAAGCTCATCAACGCAATGGTTATCGACCCGCGCACAAGGTCTGCCAACGTTCTACCAACCAACACTGCCGAACGTGCCATTGGCAGCGACCTAAATCTGTCGACTAGACCTTTTGTCATGTCAGTACTGATGCCGACAGAAGTCGCAGCACCGGCAAATGCAATCGTCTGTACGAAAACACCCGGCATCAAGTACGACCGGTAGTCCCCACCACCCGGTATCGCAATAGCGCCACCGAAGACGAAAGCAAAAAGCAAGACGAAGATGATCGGTTGAATCAGCCCGAACACCAGCAAGTCGGGCGAGCGCGGAAGTTTAATGAGATCTCGCCATGTAACTACAAGACCGTCATGAATCGCCCAATAGACCTTCGAGTGGGCAGCCGTATAGCGAGACGATTCACTCACTTTTGCGCTAAGGCTCATGCGGCTTTGCGCCTTCTACCAAATCGTGGGCGCGGCGCTTCAGCTTCTTCTGATGCAGCCGTGTGGCCGGTGAGCGATAAGAAGACATCGTCGAGTGTTGGACGACGCAGACCAATCTCAGATATGCCTATGCCATCTGCATCTAGCGCTCTTACCGCTTCAACTACTGATGATCCCCCGCCAGTCACCGGCACCATCACGCAGTCTTCTCTGCTGGTAATCGGTGCGGTAGCCAGAAACTGCAAAGCACTCGTGGCCTGTTGAATCTGATCGACTTTAAGAAGGTGAACCTCAACTCTTTCTCCGCCGACCTCGCGCTTGAGCTGATCTGGCGTGCCCTTTGCAATCACGCGACCGTGATCTATTACGACTATTTGGTCAGCCAGCGAATCAGCCTCGTCGAGATATTGAGTCGTCAACAACACGGTTGTTCCGTCTTTTACTAGGTCTTTTATGACTTGCCACATCGAGATGCGTGCGCGTGGGTCTAGGCCCGTTGTGGGTTCGTCCAAGAACAAGACTTCGGGGTTAGCAACCAAGCTTGCAGCCAAATCAAGGCGACGCCGCATACCACCGGAATAGCCCTTCGCCGGGCGATCACCTGCTTGCTCGAGATCAAAGCGCACCAGTAATTCGTTAGCTCTCGCACGAGCCACCGCGCGCGGCATGTGAAAGAGCATGCCCACCATCTCGAGGTTTTCGCGGCCTGTTAGGTCTTCATCGATTGCCGCATATTGGCCTGATAAACCGATTCGCCCGCGCACTTCGTCAGGTTGAGTGACCACGTTTAGGCCCGCAACTTCGGCCTCGCCAGCATTTGGCTTCAAAAGCGTGGTGAGAATGCGAACTGCTGTCGTTTTGCCAGCACCGTTAGGGCCGAGCAAACCAGTGACCGTGCCCTTTTCGACTTCGAAGCTGACCCCGTCCAACGCTGTCACCGAACCAAAACGCTTGACTAAGTCGGTAGCGCGCACGGCCAGGTTGCTCACACGCAGAACGTAGTCTGTGAAGCCGATGTCCGCTTCGAAAAATCGATTAGCTGGTCTTTCTCGACTGGTTCGAAACAGTCCATGGCTAGAAGGCATGCCTCGTGAAGTAGGCGTCGTCGCACTGATCGCATTTTTCGTCGCTCTGGGGTTCGGGCTATTGGCCCCGGCGATACCTTTGTTTGCAAACACTTTTGGTGTGAGCGTGTTCGCCGCAGGCAGCATCGTTTCGGTGTTTGCCCTGATGCGTCTTGTTTCAACCCCGGCCGTTGGTAGCTCGGTTAATCGTTTCGGTGAACGGATGATCTTGACGTCAGGCCTTGCTTTTGTCGGGGTCTCGAGCTTCTTGGCTGGGTTCTCGCAGAATTACACGCAGCTTCTGGTGTTACGAGGTCTAGGTGGTATCGGCTCGGCCATGTTCAGTGTCTCGGCTTTTACGTTGTTATTGCGAGTAGTCAGGCCAGACCAACGAGGCAGGGCAGCCAATGCCTTTCAGGGTGGGTTCTTAGTTGGTGGGTTAGCCGGGCCAGCTGTCGGCGGGGTGATTTTGGCGTGGTCGGTTCGTGCGCCATTTTTCATCTACGGGGTTTGTTTGATGTTTGCAACTGTGGTTGCTGCCAGCATGCTCAATAAGAATCGAATCGCTCGTTTGGAAGCCCAAGCTGCAAAAGATTCGGGCACAGAAGACTCGGCTAAAGAAACACTAACTTGGCGATCTGTAGCTAGGGCAGCAAGAATTCGCGCGTATCAGTCTGCATTGGTAAACAATTTTGCGACCGGATTCATTAGTTTTGGGTTGCGGGCCTCGGTCTTGCCGTTGTTCGTCGTGGTTGCCCTTGGTGCGAGCCCCGCCATGGTGGGGGTTGGTTTCTTAGTTTCGTCATTAACGCAAGTTGCATTGCTCTTACCTGGTGGGCGCATGGCAGACAACATCGGCCGAAAGCCAGCCATGTTGCTCGGTTCTGGTCTTAATGCGCTGGGCATGCTGGTGCTGCTTGGTTGGGAAACGACCCCCGGATTCTTCGCGAGCATGGTGTTGTTCGGGACCGGTGGCGCGTTCTTAGGTGCGGCACCGGCTGCGGTAGTCGGCGATGTCATTGGCGGGCGAAAAGGTGGCCCGGTGTTGGCACTTTCGCAAATGATGATGGATATCGGAACCATCGCAGGCCCACTCTTAGCAGGGTTGATCGCTGATAAGGCTGGGTTTCCAGCAGCGTTCGGGTTAACGGCCGTTCTGGCCGTCATAGTTTTTGCGTTTACTGCAAGCATGAAAGAAACTCGGGGGCTACCCGCGCCAAAACTCGCCTAAACTTTAAGCGTGATGTTCTTTGGCAGGCCGACGACATTGGTAGACGAAGAAGAAGCACTTGTGGGTCGAGATGGTTTGGCTTTCGAAGTTCCCCTCAGGCACGAGGTTCTAAATGCCGATCTGCTGGCTGAGCCGAAAGATGGCCAAGAAGTCGCCTACTTCGCACTGGGTTGCTTCTGGGGTGCCGAACGATTGTTCTGGCAAATACCTGGGGTGATTTCGACTGCTGTCGGTTATATGGGCGGGTTCACCAAGTTCCCGACCTACGAAGAGGTGTGCACGGGAATGACAGGCCATGCCGAAGTAGTCCGCGTGGTCTTTGACCCGAAGATCGTTAGCTTCGAAGAGCTACTAAAGGTCTTTTGGGAAGAACACGACCCAACCCAAGGAATGCGCCAAGGAAACGACGTAGGCACGCAATACCGAAGTGCTGTTTTCACCTCGACTAACGAACAAGCACGAGTGGTTGAGAAGTCGCGAGACAAATATCAGGCAGCACTAAGTCGAGCCCAAAAGGGCCAAATCACCACCGAGTTGGTGTCGACTCAAACACCAATTACTGGTGTCTTCTACCCAGCTGAGGCTTACCACCAGCAGTACTTGCACAAAGTGCCCAACGGGTATTGCGGCCTGCAAGGCACCGGCGTCACCTGCCCCGGGGCCTAAACGACTAGGGAGATCTTCCCGCCGGGGCGCTTTTCTTTTAAGTAGGCAAGGGCAGCAACTGCGTCGCTTAGTTGAAATTGCTTGGTGATGACTGGTTTGACTTGACCGCTTTCTAGCAAGCCGGACATTTCTGCAATGCCGTCATTGGGTTTAGCGGTCACGATCGCTAACCGCCGACCATGTTTTTTAGCAAGCATCAACTTCAGATATGCGCCTGCGGGCCCGGCAAAGCGCCCTAGTAAGGAATTCATATTGATAGTTGCACCAACCACTACATAAACCCCACCCTCGGCCAGCCACGGCAGCACTTCAGCAAAGTTGCGACTGCACACGGTGTCAATCACTACGTCGCACGGCGCGATTGATTTCAACGACTCAGGTTCTTCATAGTCTTCAACTTGTGCCGCGCCTAAGCCTCTAACCATCTCAAGGTTACGCGTGCTAGCAATTCCAACTACTTGTGCGCCCATACTCGCGGCTAACTGCACTGCGAAGGTGCCAACACCACCAGATGCTCCAACGACTAGAACGCGCTTGCCGGCCACAGTCGGTGCTTTCTTGATTGCCTGCAGCGCTGTTAGCCCAGCAAGTGGCGCACACGCAGTTGCGTCGAAACTCAAACTAACCGGCTTTCGATAAGCGTTCTTCGCCTTCACACAGACAAAGCCCGCCCAGGTCTGGGTTGCCTCGCCATAGATCTCATCGCCGACCGCGAAACCAGTGATCTCGTTGCCAACTTCGACAATCACCCCGGCGTAATCACGACCAATCACTGCCTTACGTGGGCGACCAACACCTTCGACTAAGCGAACCAGCCAAGGCACACCCATCGCAATGTAAAGGTCAGCGGGGTTTACAGAACTAGCACGAACTTCAACTAGTAATTCATCTCGTTTAGGTTTTGGACGGGGCCGTTCGTCGATTTCTAGATTCTCGATACCCCCGTACTTTTCACGAAAGACGGCTTTCAATTTTTGAAGTTAATCGGTGAGAGTGCGGGGTGGGCCTACGCCCCATGCAATGTAATTCCAAGCCCAGTCGGCCACGACACTTAATCTATTACGGCCACCGGCTAAGTAAGCAACGTGCAATAGCAACCAAGCCAACCAAGCGGGGGTGCCGGTGAGCTTTAAGCCATTTGGTAACTCAACGACCGCACGCCTGCGCCCGATAGTTGCCATTTGCCCTTTGTCTTTATAGCGAAACCTCTCTCGCTCTAACCCATCGCGCATGCGCAAAATCTGTTTGGCGACATGTCTGCCACCTTGCATTGCAACCGGTGCGACTTGTGGCAACGGTCGGCCGGCTTCGTCACGCAAAAAAGACGCATCACCAATGACCCAGATGCCGTCTTTTAAGTACAACGTGTCGTCAACCATTAGTCGATTACCTGCAGCGGTTTCGCCAAGCTTTGACCAGACCTTCGGTGCAGCAACGCCAGCGGCCCAAATGATCACCCCGGCCGGCAAAACTCGTCCGTCTGAAAGAAGCACTTCTTGAGGCCCAACCTTGGTAACTCCAACCCCAGTAAAGACGTTAACACCAAGTTGTTTGAGATCTCTTAGAGCGGTCGAGCTGGACTTTTCAGAAAAAGACGGCAACAACCGTGGGCCCGCCTCGACTAATTCGACGCCAGCTTCTTTGGCGATCTCAGAGAACTCTCTAGCTAACCCGCGCTGAAGCTCAGCAACCGCACCAGCCAACTCGACACCAGTCGGGCCACCGCCAATCACGACAGTGTGCAACGCCTCTGGCGTCAGATGGCCGGCAGCAACTTCTTCATAGGTGCCAAGCAATGCCTTACGAATTTCTCTGGCCTCAGCCAAACTCTTCATCTGTAGGGCGTTCTCAGCAACACCGGGGATTCCAAAGTCGTTGCCCTCGGTGCCAACTGCTAGCACCAACGCGTCGTAAGCAAGACGTTTGCCGTCCAAAAGAACTAACTGCTTGCCAGTTGCGTCGACGTCTATTGCTTCACCGCGTTGGTAGTGCGCACCGCGAACGGCAGCCCTAACTGGGTAGGCAATGTCATCGTCTGGCAACCCGGCTGTCGAAACTTGATACAAGAGTGGTGAGAAAAGATGGTACGAATGGCGATCGACGATGGTGACATCAACTTCGGGTTTACCCAGAAGCTCTCGCGCACAGGCGATTCCACCAAAACCTGCCCCGACTATCACGACGCGCAACTTTTGGGGGGATTTTTTGTTTATTTCAGACATGACCCCCGAACTCTACTTAGTTTTTACTTGGCCACCACGTAAAGACTCTGACCGTCGTCTCTTGACCGTACTCGAAGTGTTCAACCCTTAGACCCGCAGCACTGCACATCTGCTCGAAGTGCGCTCGCTGAAAACGCACACAGTGCAAGGGCACCTTCCATTCGATGGGGCCGTAGTCAGCAGGGTTTTCACTCTCTGGCGGTACGTCGTCTTCTACGAACAACGTGAACCACCCCCTGCCCCCAGGTACTAACGCAGAATTAATGGCTCGTAAATAAACCTCGACGTCCTTACCGTCTAAGTGCGAGAAGACTGAATAGGCATAAACGATGTCAACCGATGAATCGGGGGTAGGCAAAGCACTTGGGCTAGTCGCACCATCTGGGTTGTAGTAGCGATGGGTTACATCTATCAAGGTGAATCGGTAACCCGGTGCCGTTAGGTTCTTGCTTGCCCAATTAAGAAGGCGGGGTTGTACGTCAACGCCGTGGTAGTCAGCGATTCGACCGAACTTGTATCGAATACCCACAGCAAGACGCCCAGCGCCACAACCCCAGTCGAGTAAGCGCGAATTTTTGTTTAAGCCGGCGAACTCGACCAAACTTTTCACGTCTTTTTCAGCGCCCGCGATGAAGTGACTGTCGGAGCGAAAGTGCACACCACCCATGCGTAATTTCTCGGGGGGCAGAGGCACTTTCTTGTTGCCGAATAAGCCAAGCACGGCCCAATAGTCATACAAGCCTCATAGATTCGCGCTTGAGCGATGCGCAGTAACATGGGGGTGCCCAATTCGTTCGAGACGCTGGGGAAGGCGCCGCACGAACGATTGGGGGTAGAACGTGATTTCTGGACGGGG
>Ga0194124_10002872_pt1 | contig 18794 bp, 19 predicted proteins | sample TA2KigCas0mmetaG_FD_148605 | JGI IMG/M metagenome (GOLD analysis project Ga0194124, IMG submission 148605) | Freshwater microbial communities from Lake Tanganyika, Tanzania - TA2015031 Kigoma Deep Cast 0m | ecosystem: Environmental > Aquatic > Freshwater > Lake | place: Tanzania: Lake...
TTTTTCAAGGGCAAGCCACGTAGCAACGACACCCATGCCTCAAGGAGCGATGACGATGCGAGGCTCTACAGCAAAGGAAACACGGGCAGTGAGCTGCGCTACATGGGCCACACCCTCAGTGACAACCGCGCGGCGGCTGATCGCCGCGCGCTCGTCAGTCAAACGTAAAGCGTCGCCGGGCAAAACGCTGTCGCTGTTTGCAGACCATCGGGACCTTTAGGGCTGGCGCCATGGGGCCTTCGTGACGACGCTCGATCTTCCCACGATGGAGGTATGGCGCACCGACCGTGGCAGAGCCGGCTGCGGGAACCGCATCAAGGAACTCATACCCGATTTCGGTCTGAACGCCTTCAACATGCGCGACTTCCGGGCAACGGAGGCCGCTTTGGGCTTTGCCATCCTGGCTTGCAAACTGATGAGCCTTGTTTCGTCAGGCGGTGCTGCGTTCCCGCATTCAGCACACCCTCTCCGCCCTGCAGGGCCTGGTGCTGGCCATCGGTGGCGCGTGGCACCAGGACGCCAGTAAGAACAAACGGATGTTGTCCGCGCCTCGTCGAAACTGTGGCTGGGTTCTCGGACTCTGGGCAAGCGCTTCGGATCCGCCTGTTATTCAGGGCTTCAAAAATGGCTAATGGACAATCTGGGTTAATACCTGACTTGGCTAAAGGAACGCTCCCATGAGCCTTGGCGTGCTCGTCATCCTGGCATTTTTCGCGCTCTTCGTGCTAGGCGTTCCGGTCGCCTTTGCCATCCTGCTGCCCGCTATCGCCTACATCCTCTGGGAGGCGATCCCGCTTGCTACCGTCGCTCAGCGCACGCTCTATGCGCTTGACAGCTTTCCGCTCGTGGCGGTCCCGGTGTTCATCTTCGTGGGCAACCTGATGAACGCGGCCGGCATCACTGAGAAGCTTTTCCGCTTCGCCGAGGTGCTAGTCGGTCGTTTGTATGGCGGCCTTGCCCAGGTCAACATCTTCGCCAGCCTCATCTTCTCCGGCGTCTCGGGGGCGGCCCTCGCGGATGTGGGCGGACTGGGCCGGATTGAGATCAAGGCCATGCGGGACCGCGGGTTTCCCCTGCCTTTCGCCGCTGCAGTGACAGGGGCTTCGGCGATCGTGGGCCCCATCTTTCCGCCTTCCATCCCGATCATTATCTATGCGTCGGTCACGTCGGTCTCGGCGCTGCAGATGCTGATTGCCGGCATCGTGCCTGCGCTGGTGTGTGTGGCCATGCTTATGATCGCCGTGGCGCTCATCGCCGGGCGCACGGGCATGCCCCGAGCCGGTCGCTGGCCGACACTCGGGGAATTGTGGCTGGCATTCGGACCTGCCGCACCAGCCTTGTTCGCACCGGTGATCCTAATCGGAGGCATGCTGTCGGGCAGCTTCACGCCCACCGAGGCTTCGGCGGTCGCGGTGGTCTACGTGCTTGGCATCGGCCTGTTCTATTACCGCGCCATGAACTGGGCCTTCATCCGGACCGCGTCCGTCGAGACCGTTCGCAGCACGGCGGCGATCCTGTTCATCGTCGCGGCTGCTTCCATGCTCGGCTGGATCCTCGCCGTCGAGCAGGTTCCCCAGGTGGTCTCGGCCTGGTTCGCCGACCTGACAACCAACCCGTACATGATGCTAGCTATAGTCAACCTGATCTTCTTCCTTGCGGGCATGTTCATCGACTCGACCACAGCGACGCTCCTACTCGTGCCGATCATTGCGCCACCCGTGGTCGCGGCCGGCGTCGATCCGGTGCACCTCGGCATCGTCGTCATCTTCAACCTGATGATTGGAACGGTGACACCACCTTTCGGACTATCGCTTTTCCTGCTTTGCAATATGACTGGACTAGGTTTCGCGCAGCTGGTGAGGGCGATGGTGCCGCTCTATCCGCCGCTGCTGATGACCCTGTTCCTGCTCACCGTGTTTCCCGAATTCTCGCTTTTCCTTCCCGGCATGCTGCGATGAATATGAAACGCTTTCAAGGGGACGTTATCGGAATGATCGGCCTGGGGCTGCTGGGGAGTACGATCGCCCGGCGCCTGCTCGCTTGCGGCCACCGATTGGTGGGCCATGACCTCGACGCCGCGCGCGTCCACGCAATGAGCGCACCGGGGTTCACATCGGCGTCATCGGCCGCCGGGGTGGCAGCGCAATGCGAGATCGTGCTGATCTGCGTGACGCACAGCGACGCCGTCCATGATGTCGCGGTCGGCGCGAACGGCATCCTGCGAAGCGATCGCCCACCGAAGGTGGTGGTGGATCACTCGACTACCGAAATATCTGTGACGCAGGAGCTGGCACTTGCCCTAGCTTCGGTATCGATCGACTGGGTGGACGCGCCGGTGTCCGGCGGTCCGGGCGCTGCTGAAGCCGGCACGCTTGCGATCATGGCTGGCGGCGAAGTACGAGCGATCGATCGCATCCAAACGACGATGCTCGAGCTTGGCCGATTTACGCATATGGGGGCGGTCGGTGCAGGTCAGGCAACCAAGCTGGTCAACCAGGCCCTCGTTCTCACTAACTACTGCGTCATTGCCGAGGCGCTGCGCTTGGCCCAGGCCTATGGGGTCGAGGCGCAGAAGATCCCGCACGCGCTGGAGACTGGACATGCCGGCTCGAACCTGTTGCCGATCCTCTTCAAACGGATGATTGCCGAGGACTTCGCGCCGCGGGGCTACGCCCGACAAGTGCTCAAGGACCTGGAGATGCTCAACAAGGCGGCGGCCGCGCACGGGCTCGCACTTCCAATGACAGGGCAGGCGTTGACCCTGTTCAGGATGTTGGTTGGGCAGGGGGAGGGCGAGCGCGACGGCGCGGCAGTGGTAAACCTGATCCCGCGAACGCGCTGTTGACCCCGGACTCAGATCGCGTCAGACCCCCAACCGAAGAGCGGTCGCCCGCCGGTTGGTCCTATGTTCGCCATTATCCTAGCTAACAACGTTCGCACCGTCACCACAAGGGATCGCCGGTGGCCGCGCAGGCCTGGCAGTAGGCTCGTCGGCTCAAGGCGCGAGCCACCGCCAGCCGTCTGCACGCAGATTCGCACGTCGGTGGCCATTTCGGCTCAGCTCCAGCCAATCCATCTCCAAAACCTGGGCGCTCAGAAGCGCAAAGTGATGGACAGCGTCGGAAGACATGGCCTCGCCTTGCGCCGATTCCAAGCCATCGCCTGGTGCGATAGGTCCGAGGTAATCGGTCGCTGACGCCGACTGCCGCACGCGCTGCCAGCGGGCTTGTACCTCGGACCCTTCGGTTTCGGCGGAAATGGCCACATGTGCCCGCAGCTGCCAGTTCAGCCGATCGCTCCAGAAGACGAATACCGCGTGGGGCTCGTGCGAAATTTCGCGGACCTTGGGACTCCGCGCATCCGCGTAGACGCGCAGCGTTTGGTGGACCACATCCACCTCGCGCAGCACGATCACACGTGCATTTGCAAGGCCATCACCGCCCACGGTAGCCAGCACGGGGGTACGCCAGGCGTGGTGGCGGTCCTGGCTGGCCCGGGTCAGTTCCCGCCAGATCTGTTCGCGGATCTCGTGGGGGGTCTGCAGGGGGGTTCTCATCCGCTCAGCGAACGAGGGGCCGGACCGTGGTGAACCCGCCGTCCACGGCGAGGACCTGTCCGGTCAGCCGGGCGGCGCCGTCGCCCAGCAGGAAGGCCATCACGTCGGCCACCTGCTCGGCCGACTGGATCCCACCCAGGGGGTACTGTCGCGCGGCGCCCTCGCGCATCGCCGGCATCTTGAGCATATTGGCCGTCATCGGCGTTTCGGTCATTCCGGGCGCGACCGCGTTGATGCGCAGCCCCTGGGCGGCATAGGTGGCTGCCGTGCTGCGCACCAGGGCCTCGAGACCGCCCTTGGCCGCCGCAATGGCCTCGTGGTTAGCCACGCCGATACGTGCGACCACCGAGCTGGCCACCACGGCGACGCCGGGCGCCCCCTGCAGCGCCGCGATCCAGGCGTGCAGCATGAAGAATGCACTGTCTAGGTTGATCCGCATCACCTCGCGGTAAGCCTGTGCTTGCGTGCGATGCAGCGGGGCAATCAAGGTGCTGCCCACGCAGTGCGCCAGCAACGCGGGCGAAGCGCCCATCAGGTCCTCGCAGGCGGACACCGCCTGTGCGGCTCCTTCCGGCGTGGTGGTGTCGGCCACGATCCGCGCGTGGGCCTCGACGCTGGCCAGGCGGTTGGCATCACGCCCGACCGCGGCGACCCGCAGGCCCTGGGCATGGGACTGCCGCGACAAGGCTCGGCCGATGCCCCCGGTGGCACCCGTGATGAGAACGGTAGATGTCATGGTGGGAGTTCTAAGTCAACAGTAAAGAAGGGGAAGTCTCGGGGCAGGACCGCTCGGCATCGGCCGGGCATGCGCAGCTCAGTCGAGGCGCGAGGCCCAGCGCTGCAACATGGGCCGTACGCGAAGAAAGAGCCGGTAACAGCGTTCCATTAGCCAAGCTGCTCCCGGCAGGCGACCGGCTACGGCCAACCAACGCCAGCCAGGCAGGACCGCCCACAAGGCCAGGAAGGCCTGGGCACCACTGAGCAGCTCACCGTCATGGCGTTGCACGTGGAAACGCGCAAGCAGCTGTTGCCGTGTGGTGCCGCTCGGCAAGGACACCCCGCCGTCGCTCACATCGGCAAAGCACACAGGGGTGTCGGACCGAAGGTGGCGGTAGACGCCGATCTCGCGCCGGCACAAAGGACAGGCGCCGTCGTACAGCACGGTCAGAGCCGCAGGCATCTGGGTCGTTTCGGTCGTTGATGAAGTCGCCATGCGCAGCCCCCGGTCGCACTTAGTAGCGGTAGGTTCGGCCGCTTGCCAGTGCGTCGCGCAATGACACTTCCGCCCATGTTCCCTTGCCCCCCCTAGCCAGGATTTCATCGTGCTGGCGGCGTGCCGCGGCAAGGTCGCCCGACGCCACGAAGCCTTGGCCCATGTAGGAGCGAACCAGGAGGTTGTTCGGGTTCTTGTCAATCGCCGCCTGGTAGGTGCGAATCGCCTGGTCCATCTGCCCGAGCTTACGCTGCAGGAAACCACGGTAGGCGAGCACGCGGTCGTCGCCTTGATCGGACATGGCGTCGAGCACCTGTGCCGCCGATGTGTACCTTTCAAGGTATGCCAATTCCCGAACCGCCAGGTAGCGATCCTCGTCGTTCAGGGCGCTGGACTTCACCGGCACGCACTTGCCGGCCTTGCGATCATGGATCTGGCCTTCAGGGCAGCGGGGCGTGGGCGTGGGCGCAGGCGGCGTGGTCACGTCATCACCCGCTGCAAATGCAAGCGGAATCAGAAGCGCCCAGACTCCCAAGGCAAGCACACAGCGGGTATAGAGACGGGCTGGGATCAGCATCGGAAGAGCTCCTTCAGCCAAGGTATGGAAATGGACCCGGCGCTACATCACGTCTTGCGGCGTGGTGAGACGAGGTCATATCGCCAGCCTGATCAGCACCACAGCGGAGGCGATGATGTGGGACAGCGTCAACAGCACGGACACGCCGTGCAGCCAGGCAAAACGCCGTTTTTCGCCGCGATCGGTCGCAGCATTGATCGCAGGCATCAGGACTTGCCGCGCAGAGACGGTGGTAATGGCGATCAGCCCTAGGACGAGCGCACTCCAGCGATCCACGGTCCAGCAAAGTGCGGTGGCGATGGCGGCTAAGCCTAGCACGAACAGGTAGAACGGCGGAAACGCTTGGCGGATCAGGAATCGTGCTTCTGCGACAGGCAGCACTTTGAAGACGAAGGCAGCAAAGCCCGCAGAAAAAAGAAACATGCCACCGAACAGCCACGCTGTCACGAGCAGCGCTGCGCCCGGTAGGAGGGAGTCGAGCATAGGGAGGGCCCTCCTTCAGGACCTACAGTTTCCGCGAGATGCAGACCGCGGCTCCAGAGCCCGCACTAACGCAAAGAAGCCAGGCACCAAGCAAGCTGCCAGCCCGGCCACTCCAGCGGTGAGCCGCGTCGTCCCGGTGGGCGACTTCATCGAGCCGGCACTGCTCCAGCCGCTCGCGCACTGAAACGAGGGCATCCATCGCCTCATGCGAACACTCGGGTGAAGACTCACCGGTTTGCCGCAGGTGCAACCAGCCGTCGATCAATTCGATTTGAGCCGCGTAGTGCTGGTTGACGAAGGTTTCGACAGCCTGGATCGTTGCGTAAACGGCCTGCGCGCCCACCATTGCGGGCATAGCACCCGTCAGCCACCCCGCGACGCGCCACAGGGGCAGCAGCTCGCTTCGCCAGCGGGCGGGAATGATTCGTTCGATGCATGCGAGATGCCGAGACTCGGTGGCGAGATGTTCGCTCGCGAAGGCTTTGAGCACCGGGTCGCGGGCTACCGCGAGAATGCCGCGGTAGATCATCACCGCACCCGACTCACCGGCGTGGTCTGTGCGCAGTTCCACGACCAAGGCAGGTGGCAGCAGGCGCGCTAGTGAGTCCGGGTCGGACTCGGACGACCCAGCTTGCGGCCGGGTCGAACCCGGAGTCCAGTCAGGAGCAGGAAACTCCCTGCCGATCAACCTTTCTTCGCCCATGCGTTACGCCAGCCCTTGCCTGCGACCTGCCGGGCGCCAAACGGAGGGCATCCGCCCCAGGCATCGGCAGCCTTGCCCTGGAACAAGGCGCAGTTGTTGCAAACCTGCCCCGCCGCGTACTTGAGCTGCTTCTTGGGGTCCACCGTGGTGGCGTCGGGCAAGTACCCCAGAACGACCGCCTGCGGGTCTTTCTCGTCCAGGCGGGCTTAGGCCTGGACGGCTCCCGCCAGCGTGGCACCGCCAGCAGCTACGGTCATAACGAATGCGCTTCGCGTATTCATGAATGTCCTCGTGAGTTGCACAGGCCGGTGTAATGGAGATCGGCAAGGACTTGGGATCTGAGCTGCGTTGTTGGTAAGCGAAAAGCATGCCTTACTATAGCAAAAATAATTCACACTCAACTCAAAAGGGATTTATTCGCAATCTTAGCCTTTAATGTAACTCAAACTCAACTCATTTAGAGCCATGCCGACGCAGGAAACGAAGGTATCCAGCGCCCGAGCCGAAGCACACAGGCCCCTTTTCCGGAGCGCAGCGGTCGCACGGATGACGCTGATGCCTGTGGCCACACTACGGGTCTGGGAACAACGCTATCAAGCGGTGAGACCCGCCACCATGGAATCCGGTCACCGGCTCTATGAATTGGAGGATGTACAGCGCGTCCTGCTCCTGAGACAGCTGACGCAGCACGGACATGCCATCAGCTTGCTGGCACCGCTCAATTCTGCACAACTACAGGCATTGGCACGGCAGTGCGCCGGAATTGCGCAAGAACCACCCCTCGAAAACAAGACAAGAGGTGAAGCGCTGAGGCTAGTTGTCGTTGGGGAAAATCTCGCCGAACGCTTGCGGCGCCCCGTGATCACTCATCACGCGGCGGCAACCATCGATGTGGTGGCAGGGTTCGCTACGCTGGCGGACGCAATACAGGCGCAATGCATTGCAAGCCGCAGCCGGCAATCGCGAGTGGACGCGCTGCTCTGGCAATCCCCGGGCCTGCAGCCAAACGCAACCGCAGAGTTGGAGGAAGCTCGTGCAGCATGGGCGGCTAGCCGGGTGGCTGTGCTCTACCGCTATGCTGGGGCTGCTGCCAGAAAAGCCGCTTGACCACCGCATGGGCATGAGCGGCCTGGACGACTGAGGGCAAGCCAGGGGCTCAGAGCATCGATTGCATGGGGTGGCCGGCGTAGAGGGTTTCGCGCACATAGCGGGTGTGCACCCGGCCCGCCAAAAAGTCTTCGTTGTCCATCAACTGCTGATGAAAGGGCACCGTGGTCGGAATGCCCTCGATCGAGCACTCGGCCAGGGCCCGGCGCATGCGCTCGATGGCTTGAGGACGGTCTTCCCCCCACGTGAGCAGCTTGCCGATGAGCGAGTCGTAAAATGGCGGTAGGGCATAGCCCTCATAGGCGTGGCTGTCCATACGCACCCAGGGCCCAGAGGGCAGCACGCAGGCCGAGATGCGGCCCGGTTTGGGCATGAAGCCTTTCCTGGGATCTTCGGCATTGATGCGGCACTCGATGGCATGACCTGAAAAGCGGATGTCTTCCTGTCGAAGGGCAAGCGGCTCGCCCGCGGCAATCCGCAGTTGCATCGCCACGAGATCGACCCCGGTCACCAGTTCGGTCACCGGGTGTTCGACCTGGATCCGGGTGTTCATTTCGATAAAGAAACATTCCTGGCGGCTGGCATCGACGATGTACTCGACCGTGCCGGCGCCGCGATAGCCCACGTTTGCGGCGAGCGAAACCGCTGACTCGACCAGGTGCTGCCTGAGTCCGGGCGACAGGGCCGAGGACGGACTTTCCTCGAGGAGCTTCTGATGGCGACGCTGTACGGAACAGTCGCGCTCACCCAGGTGCACCACCCGTTTGCCATCACCAAGCACCTGCACCTCGACATGTCGTACCGGTGACAGAAAGCGCTCGAGGTAAACCGCGCCATTTCCAAACGACGACGAGGCCTCGGCCGAAGCCCGCTCGAGACTCTCGCGCAGTCCCGCCTCCTCGTGCACCGCCCGCATGCCGCGCCCGCCGCCGCCGGCCACCGCCTTGATCAGCAGCGGAAAGCCAATCTGCCGCGCGACCGCCAGCGCGCGCTCGGGGTCTGCGATGGGCTCTTCGGTACCATGACTGACCGGCACACCGGCCTTCACCGCCTGACGGCGCGCAGCCGCCTTGTCACCCATCAGCCGGATCACCTCGGGCTGGGTACCGACATAGATGAGCCCGGCTGCCTCGATACGGGCCGCGAAGTCTGCGTTTTCAGACAGAAAGCCATAGCCCGGGTGCACGCCGTCGGCGCCGGTGCGCACAGCCGCCTCGATGAGCGCCGTCTGGTCGAGATAGCTCTCGCGCGCAGGCCCCGGCCCAACGCACACCGCTTCGTTGGCCAGCCGTACCGGCAACGACTCGGCATCAGCCTCGGAATGCGCCACGACCGAGTCCAGCCCCAGATCCTTGCAGGCGCGGATGATCCGAAGCGCGATTTCGCCCCGGTTGGCGATGAAGACCTTTTGAAGCTTTCTCATGGCTTGGAGCGGCGAGCGCGTGATTGGGGTGCTTTCGGTTGGGATGCTTTCGGTTGGGACGCGTGGTCAGCAGCGCTGGCCCTGATCTCCTCCTCCAGAATCGGAATAGCCAGATTGCAGGCGTGAATCCCCAGCACCGTGGTGAGTTCGATGGTCTCGAGGATTTCCTGCGGTGTTGCGCCATGGCCCAGCGCGTTGCGGATGCGGCGCCTCACGCCCGGCGCATACAGATTCGTGGTGGCTGCGTTGATCGCAGTGAGGATCAGCTCCTTGTACTTGGCCGGCAAGTAGCCCTTCCGGAATAGCACGCTGCGCAGGTTCAGGTAGGCCTCGAGAAACTCGGGATCCCAGTGCTCGAAGGTATCCCACAGGAGATTCCAGTACCCGAATACGGATCCATGCCCTGCCCCGGACTTCGCGAATAGCGATCACGACCGCTGAAGTGATAGATCTGCACCATGACATCGGCACGTGTCCGCGCCGGGGTGCTGCGTGTGATGGCCTGCGCAGTCGACGAAGTGCCGGTCAGAAGCCCCTTGCGCGTGAATACGTAGCGCAGTCCGGCCATGAGGCGAATCCAGGGACTGCGCACCCGATCATTGGTCGTGATCGGCAGCCGGGTCTCATAGGTGCAGCGCACCTGCAGGTGCTCGACCAGGTTTTCGCTCACTTCTGGGCAGGTCGCCACGACCGGAATGCCCAGCGTCTGGAGCCTTGCCGGATCACCCACGCCCGTAGTCACAAACTCGACGCCGTCGGCGCGTGACTCGGGAAAGAGGACGCACGAGCCAAGCGCATGGGTACGAATCTGGGAATTGGGCCGGCTGCGGGCAGAGCGCAGATAGGCCACTGCATGGGTCCAGCGCCGACCCCGGTGCACCGTCTGCTCGAGGTAAAGCACGCCTTCAAAGGAGAGTGCGTTGTAGTCCGCGGTCGGTGCAATGCCCGCTCCGATACAGGATTCGATCAACGCAGCCGAAAGCGGATCTGGCTCGCCAAGGGCCCGGTCGGTCACCCGAAGCGGCCCACCGGTACCGCGGCGTTCGGGATCGGCAGTGGGCAGATTCTCGAGCCGCCTGAAATAAGGCACGACCGCCTCGTATGCCCAGCCAGGACCCGCACACGAGAATGTCTGCATCGGACTCGACCCCTGCGATGAGCGCCGCCACGCTCACCACCAACACCCACGCTGAGGTGCTGGCCAGCGGCGAACCAGCAGCCGGACTTAATGCTGCATGCCCCACTTACGAACCGTGCGCTGCTCAATGACCCGAAAAATAAGGCTTTCCACCAGCAGACCAATGATGATCACCGAGAAAAGCCCGGAGAAAACGGCCGGGATATCGAGAAGATTCTTGTTCTCGTAGATGAACCAGCCCAAGCCGCCCGAGCCCGAGGTGGTACCAAAAACGAGTTCGGCCGCAATGAGGGTGCGCCAGGCAAAGGCCCAGCCCACCTTGAGACCCGAAAGAATGCTCGGAAAAGCGGCCGGGACCAGAATGCGGATCACGTAGTTCATGCCCGTGAGCCCGTAATTGCGCCCCACCATGCGCAGGGTCTGCGAAACCGCGCGAAAGCCGCTGTGGGTGTTCAGGGCCACCGGCCAAAGCACGGCATGCACGAGCACAAAGACAATGCTGGGGCTGCCGAGGCCAAACCAGATGAGCGCGAGCGGCAAGAGTGCGATCGCCGGCAGCGGATTGAACATGGCCGTGAGCGTCTCAAGCAGATCGTTACCCAGCTGCCGGGTCATCGCGAGGACGGTAAAGAAAAACGCCAGTGCAAGCCCGATCACGTAGCCCTGCAGCAGCACATGAATCGATACCCAGGCGCGCGACAGCAACTCTCCGCTTGCGATGCGCTCGAGAAAGCTCGCCATGGTCTCTCCGAAGGTGGGCAGCACCAGCGAATTGCCCAGGTAGCGCGCATAGGCCTCCCAGATCGCGGCGAGCGCCACCAGAATGAAGAGCTTGCGCACCAGGGCATTACCATAGACACGCTCCCAGACCGTGAGCGGCTGCTCGACCACACCAAAATTCTGTTCCGCGACCCGATCGCGTACAAACTCTTCGCGAATCGGGGGTGAACTAGACATGGGTGGGCTCCTCTCCCAGATCCTCTTCGCTAAAGAGCATGTTGTGTATCCGCTCGGAAAGGCGCAAACCCGTGGCAGGATCCTCGGGATCGCTGCCGTCGCTGTTGAGCTCGGCCTTGACCTGCCCCGGGTGCGGCGACAGGAGCAGGATGCGGTTACCGATCCGTACGGCTTCGGGTATTGAATGAGTCACAAAAAGAACGGTAAAGCGGGTTTCTTCCCAGAGCTGCATGAGCTCGTCTTGCATCTTTCGGCGTGTCAGGGCATCGAGCGCGGCAAAGGGCTCGTCCATGAGCAGGATGTCGGGCTCCATGGCCATACCCCGGGCAATCGCCACACGCTGCTTCATGCCTCCCGACAGGGTATGCGGATAGGCGTCGGCAAAGCGGGCGAGGTTGACCTTCTCGATATAGCTCATGGCCCGCTCCTCGGCCTGCCGGCCCTTGAGACGGGCCGAAGACTCGAGGGCGAACATCGCATTTTCCTTGACTGTCTTCCAGGGCAATAGCTGGTCGAACTCCTGAAACACCATCACGCGATCGGGACCGGGCTTGCTGATGCGCTGGCCCTTGAGCCGCAACTCGCCTTCAACCGGGGCGATATAGCCCCCGGCCGCCTTTAGCAGCGTGGACTTGCCACAGCCCGAGGGGCCCAGCAGCACGAACCGGTCCGAGGAATAGACATCGAAACTGACCCGGTAGGTCGCCGTGACGAGGTGCTCCTTGGTCTTGTACTGCAGCGTGACGCCGTTTACCGACAGCAGGGGTTCTACCGCTACGCCCATCGTGTTCCTTTCGATTGAAGCTCGGACGCAGACTCAGCTCCCTGCCAGATCGTGGACGTCGGGGAAGAAAAGGTCCTTCCACGAGGCGGGCTTGTTCTTGAGCGTGCCGATGGTGTACATGAACTCGGCGTACCGCAGCACACGCTCAGGCGCGAGCGTGTAGCGCACCTGGGGATCACTCATGAGTGCCAGAATGCGATCGACGTTTTCCTTGCCGCCACCCTCGGCCACATACATTTCCGCGGCCCGGCGCTTGTCGGTGTTGATGAGATCAGTGGCCTCCTTGAGCGCAGCCACGATCGCGCCATAGCTCTTGGGGTTTTCGTTTCGGAACTTGCTGGTGGTCCACACCATCAGGAAGGTGTTCGGCCCACCCATGATGTCGTAGGAGTTAAGCACCACCTTGGCTCCCTGATCGAGTGCCGTGTTTTGAAAAGGCGGCGAGGTGAACTGCGATCGAATCTCACCCGAACCCGACAGCATGGCGCGCAACCCCTCGGGGTGCGGAAGATTGACCATCAGGGGATTGAGTTTGCGGAAATTTTCCTGGCCGAACTCCTTGGCCACCGCCATCTGCAGATAGATGGTCTGCACCGACGAACCCGCTCCGGCCATCGCAATCCGGTCCTTTTCGGTGAAGTCCTTGATGTTCTGGATGCGAGGGTCCCGCGTCACCAGCATGTTGGGCATGGAGGCAAGCGCTGCGATGCCGCGCACATCGAGGTTTGCGCGGGTACGGTCCCACAGGATAAAGGCCGGACCGGTTCCGCCTGCCGCCATGTGCAGACTGCCTGAGAGCAGCGCGTCGTTGGCGGCCGCCCCGGCACCCAGCGTCGCCCAGGTGACCTTGGTCGCCGGCAACCCGGCCCGGGCCAGGTTCTTTTCGACCAGTTTTTCTGCCTTCATGACCGTCAGCTGCATGTAGCCAATGCCAAACTGCGACATCAGCCTCAATTCACTGACCTCGGCGTTTGCCGTGGCGGCAAACGTCATCGCGGCGGCAAGGGCCGCGACTTTACCCAGCACTGTCTTCATGTCTCCGTCTCCTTGTGTTCGGCTCGATGCGCCTGGCGGCACTCGGGCCCGGGGTTGCAAAGCCTGTGTCGGTTCACCTGATCGACTCCTGGGTTAGGGGCGAACGCCGTATTTGGGTTTCGGGCCCACGCTCGTAGCCAGACGACCCCGCGCGGCATTGATGAAGGTGCACAGTAAGGGCCGGGTCTCGCGCGGGTCAATAACTTCCTCGACCCCGAAGGCCTCAGCGGTGCGAAACGGTGAGGCCGAAGCCCGCAGCTCGGCTTCGATCTCGGCCTCGCGCCGCTTGGGATCGGTCGCGGCCTCGATCTCGCGGCGAAACGCCGCAGCCACCCCGCCTTCGATAGGCAGCGAGCCCCACTCGGCCGAAGGCCAGGCGACCTTAAAATCCAGGCCATTCTTGTCGGTGGTGGCCATGCCGGCCATGCCATAGCACTTGCGCACCACGACCGCAAAGATCGGCACGGTGGCCTGCAGACCGACATAGACTACGCGCATCCCTTCGCGCAGGGTGGCTGCAGCCTCGGCGTCCTTGCCCACCATGAACCCCGGCACATCGACCAGAAAGACCAGCGGAATGTGGAAGCAGTCGCACAACTCGATGAAATGCGACTGCTTGCGCGCCGCCTTCACATCCATGGCCCCGCCGTTGACCATGGGGTTGTTGGCAATAAAGCCCACCACGGTGCCATTCATGCGGGCCAGACTGGTGATGACCGCCTTGCCAAAGGTGGGCTGAATTTCAAAAATCGAGCCCTGATCGGCGATTGCACGGATCACCCGGCGCATGTCGTAGGGCTGGCGACGGTTCTCGGGCACGATGGTGCGCAGCAACTCGTCGCGGCGATCGACCGGATCGGTCTGATCGCCCAAGGGGGGCAACTCCCAGACGTTTTGCGGCATGTAGGAGAGGTAGCGCTTGACCAGGGCAAAGCACTCCTGCTCGCTTGCCGCCACATTGTCGATGGTGCCTGCGGTCGCCACCGCAAGGTCGGCGCCCCCGAGCTCTTCCTTGGTGATTTTTTGCCCCAGCGAGCGTTGCACCACGGGTGGCCCGGCGGCGAACACATGGCTCGTGTCCTTGACCATGACCGACCAGTGCGACAGGATCGCGCGGCCTGCCGGCCCGCCGGCCGCCGTGCCCATCACGGCGCACACCACCGGCACCTCACCGAGCAGCTGCACCGAGCGCTCAAAGCCGTGCACACCCGGAAAAACCGAGTGTCCGCGCCGCTGAATGGAGGTGACACTGCCCCCGGCCCCGTCGATGAGGTTGACCAGGGGAATGCGGTATTGGTGTGCCAGATCCTCGACAAAACCGCCCTGGCCGCCTTTCTTGCGGTCACCACTCCAGCTGGTCCCGCCGCGCACCGTGAAATCCTCGCCGCCGATGGCGACCGGCCTGCCATCGATCCGGGCCATGCCCATCACATAAGGTGCAGGCGTGAGCGAGTTGAGGTGCGCACCCTCATAGCGTCCCTGCCCGGTCAGTCGCCCGACCTCCTGGAACGAGCCTTCGTCAACCACGCCGGCAATGCGCTCGCGAATCGTGAGCCGCCCCTGGGCGTGATGCTTTGCAACCGCCTCCGGGCCACCTAGGCCCGCGGCAAACCGCCTTCGGGCTGCAAGCTCGTCGAGTTGAGCCGCCCAGGGGGCGGCCGCTTTCGGGTCGGATCCGGACTGACTCACAGCTTGATCCGTGCCAGCACCTGACCCTCGGCGACTGCGTCGGTCTCGGTCACGCACACCTCGACGAGTTCGCCCCCGTGTTCGGCCACGACCGGGATCTCCATCTTCATGGATTCCAGGATCATCACCACCTCACCAGCCTCCAGCGTCTGACCCGGTGTCGCAAGAATCTTCCAGACCGAACCGGTCACCTCTGCCTTTAAATCCATCATACGTCCCCTTTTTTCCGGCTCAAACCGCTTCCCGGCTCAAACCGCTCGTTGATTCAGAAACTCGTGGGCCATGCCCGCATCAGGTGCTGCCCGACACCGCGAGTCAGGCGAAGCTCGTGCACCTCGAGCATACGCAGCAGATAGTCACGCGTGTCCTGCGGACGGATGACCGACTGCACCGCATGGATCGAGGCGATGTCCCAGACCTCATTGCCCCGGTTCATCTCGGCCAGCCTCGCCTCGAAGCCCTCGTCCGAGGGCTCAAGCCCGTGCACGACCTTCACCGCGAACTGCGGATCCATGAAGCTGATCTCTGCCGTGGGCCAGGCCGCCATCTCGTCAGAATTACGGCCGCCACCCATATTGAGATACGCCTGACCATAGCTCTTGCGCAACACGACCGAGAGCTTGGGCACAGTCACCAGCGACAGCGCGTTCATGAAATTCATGATCTTGCCGGGGGCGCGGCGGCGCTCGGCCTCGGTGCCAATCACAAAGCCCGGGGTGTCGACCAGAAAGATGAGCGGAATGTTGAACGAGTCGCACAGCACCAGGAAGCTCGTGATCTTCTCGCAGGCATCGACATCGAGTGCCCCGCCCTTGACCAGGGGGTTGTTGGCGATGACGCCGATAGTCTTTCCGCCCAGCCGCGCCAGACCGGTGACACCGACCTTGCCAAAACGTGCCTTGAGTTCGAAAAAGCTGTCCTCGTCGACCACCGTGCGGATGATCTTGCGCACGTCATAAACCTGGGTGCGGCTCGCCGGAAGACACTCCAGAATGTTCGGCATGCCCCGCCCCGAGCCCGCTGGCACCGCCCGCGTGGGCGGCGCCTCGTTGTGATGGCTTGGCAGATAGTCCAGAAAACGCTTGATGGCATCGAGCGCTTCCTCGTCGGTATCGACCACGAGATCGGCAAACCCGGTGGTCTCGGCATGCAAGCGCCAGCCGCCCAGCTCCTGCGGGTCGACCTCTTCGCGAATGGCCAGTGAGGCGAGCAGCGAACTCGAGACGGCCAGCACGGCGCCCTTTCGCATCACGTGAAAATCCGACATGACCGAGTACCACGACGACGAGCCGTAGGAAAGCCCAAGCGTGGCCGAAGCCCAGGGAATCTCGCGCAGGCGCTGGTACTGCGCCCCATCGTTACCGAGCAGCGTGCCCATGCCGCGTGAGCCCATGTGATCGGGCATGCGCGCTCCCGAGGACTCGCCCAGAAACACCAGCGGCATGCCCCGCTGGGTGGCCACCCGCTTCATATGACCGATCTTGCGACCGTTGGTGGCCCCGCTGGAGGCGCCCATCACGGTGAAATCGTTGGCTACGATCGCAGCGTCGCGCCCCTGGATCCGGCCGAAGCCGGCGATCTTACCGTCGGCGGGCGAACGCTCGCGGTCGGCCGGATTAGCCGAAGTTGAAAAAAGGCCCGACTCGAGAAAGCTGCCCGCGTCACAGAGGTAGTCAACGCGCTCGCGGGCGTCGAGCACCCCGGCCGCCTTGCGACGGGCGAGCTTTTCGGCGCCCCCCATGGCCAGCGCCTGGTCGCGACGCCGGGCATAGTCCTCATCGAGACGGGCCTGGCGAGTCTGCGCGGGACTGGGTTCGGTCGTGTCCTTGTCCAAGATGCCTGATCCTTTACGACTGCGCCTGAGCCTTGGACGGGGACTGCGCGGCGGGAATAACACCCTCGCGTGCCAGCGCGTCCAGCCGCTCTTCCGAAAAACCCAGCCATTGCGACAGCACCCGCCGGGTGTCTTCTCCGGTGGCATGACCGGCGTGCTGGATACGGCCGGGCGTTCGCGACAGCCGCGGCACGACATTGGCCATGGCAACCGTTCCGAAATCGGAGTCGGGTGCGGGAAAGATTGATCCACGCGCCTGGTAGTGCGGGTCCTGGAAGATGTCGGCAATGGTGAAGATACGGGTTGCCGGGACCCCCGCCTGGGCAAGCAGCGGCTCGAGCTCGGCCAAAGGCTTGGTGGAGGTCCAGCGAGCAATGCAGTCGTCGATGGCCTCCTGGTGCTCGGAGCGGGCCCGGGCGGTTGAAAACCGCCCGTCGTTGGCGAGTTCGGGTTGCCCCATGGCGGCGGTCAGTCGCCTGAAGACCGCCTCGCCCATCGCCGTGATGTGAATGAACTGGGCATCACCCGTCGGGTAGAGGTTATTCGGTGTGCTCTCGGGCAGCCGCGAGCCACTGCGGGTCGCGATATGACCGGTTTTTTCATAGGCCGGAATCCAGGGCTCCATGAAACTGAAGGCGCATTCATAAAGCGCCGCATCGATCACCTGGCCACGGCCCGTGCGGCCCCGCGCAAGCAAGGCGAGCGTGGCGCCAAAGGCGGCATAAAGCCCGGTGATGTAGTCGGTCATCGAGACGGCGACCCGGGTGGGCGGCCGGTCGACATCGCCGGTCAGATGGCGAAGGCCGCTGACCGCCTCGCACACCACGCCATAGCCCGCACGCTGGCTGTAGGGGCCGTCCTGGCCAAAGCCGCTGATACGCACCATGATGAGGCCCGGATTGCGTTCGGACAGCGCCTCATAGCCCAGGCCCCAGCGCTCGAGGGCACCGGGCCTGAAATTTTCGACTAGCACATCGCACTCGGAGGCCAGTTCGGCAGCCACCTGCTGGCCCTCGGGCTTTCTGAGATCCAGCGTGATGAGCGACTTGTTGCGAAAGATGCTGGCCGCGTAGAGCGACTTGCCGTGGTAGGACTTACCCATCGTGCGCACCGCGTCGCCTTCTGCGGGCTCGACCTTGATGACTTCGGCGCCGAAATCGGCGAGCAGGCGACCGCAGAAGGGGCCGGCCACGGTCGAGCCGAGCTCCAGGACCCGATAGCCCGCCAGTGGGCCGGCACTGCGACGCTCGGAGGGTTTGGGAGGTTCTTTCGACATGATCAGAGAATGTATTTTTGATAGCGATCGAGATAGGCCTTGGCGCTTCGCATGTTGAGGCGGCGCAAGCGCTCGGCCTCATCGGCATCGCCGCGGCACATGGCCTGCAGCAGGTTTGTGTGCTCCTGCAGGCCTGCCGCGGCGCGGCCCGGCAGGATGATGATCCGGCGAATCAGCGCCTGGGTCTTGTCGAGGATGCTGTCGAGCATCTCCGAGAGCACCTGATTGCCAGCGCTTTCAACCATCTGGCGCCGGAACGCTTCATAGCCTGCAATGTAGGAATCGATATCACCACCGGCGACATAACGCGCCATGGGACCCTCGAAAAAACTCAAGGTCTGCTGCCAGCGTGTGCGCTCGCCATGAATCGTGGCCATCCGGGCGCACAAACCCTCGAGCACCTCACGCACTTCGTAGAGTTGGGCCAAATCGGCGATCTCGAGGCGGACGACCACGGCGCCGCGGTTGGGAATGCGCTCGACCAGACCACGCTGCTCGAGCACGGCAAGCGCCTCGCGTGCCCGCGTGCGAGATACGCCAAACTCGGACGCCAGTTCGTTTTCGTTCAGCTTGGAGCCGGGCGGGATCTGCTGTGGCGCAATACGCTCGCGCAGAACGCGAGCGATATCGGAAGGCGACAACGTGGGGGCGAGAGTGGCCTGCGCAGCCGAACTTCGGGGCGTGCGGGTGCTCGGGCGCTCACGGGGCTCACCGGCCTCACCGGGCTTACGTTTCCTGTTCATTTATAGCGGACGTTACTCAGTTATCAACACTTAGGTCAACAAAAATGTTGAAAGTAGTGGTTCCGGACCCCTCAATTCCTGAACTGGCCGGGGCGACCCAACGGGCCAGAGGCCGTCCAGCCGTAACATGCACTGCATGTGCAACCGCTACTAGCAGGCTGCTGAAATACTTCCCGGATAGTGTCAACGACTTAGGATTTGAAGCGTTATAGGTCATAAGCTACTTACCTTACCCGGGATCCACCAATGCGCGCATCCGACACCTACACAGAGGGG
>Ga0194124_10002884_pt1 | contig 18743 bp, 24 predicted proteins | sample TA2KigCas0mmetaG_FD_148605 | JGI IMG/M metagenome (GOLD analysis project Ga0194124, IMG submission 148605) | Freshwater microbial communities from Lake Tanganyika, Tanzania - TA2015031 Kigoma Deep Cast 0m | ecosystem: Environmental > Aquatic > Freshwater > Lake | place: Tanzania: Lake...
CAGGTAGGCAGTGGGGAACAGGAGCAGACCCGACCACCCGACAAAAACGAAGCGGTCGCGCTTGAGCCAGTCATCGAGGACGTCGAACCATCCCCGCTGCGGCGCGCGCCCTACAGCGATCGTCATGGGTGGGAAAAACCGCGGGCTGTGGGTTACCGGGGGATCGTAACAACGTTGATTGGCACTGCGAGGCGGGTTTTGACGGGCTGACACGGCCCGTCACCATTGCGTTTTGGGTATTTGTGCTCAGGCCTGGTCAGCCCTGGCGGGAGGCGCGCCAAGATGGCAGGCCATTGGTTGATCTGCCCATATGGCCTCGGCATCCGCAGCACAGGCTGCCTCCTCCTCCCAGTTGCTGGAGCAGGACGTGCTGGGCTCCCGCCGCCTCTCCAATGTGCTGGTGGCAGCCGTGGTGAGCACGGGTGGCCTGGGCTTCCTGCTCACCAGTGCCTCTAGCTATCTCGGCACTGATCTGCTGCCGATCGGCCACCCCGCTGCCCTGAGCTGGGTGCCGCAGGGCTTGGTGATGGGGCTCTATGGCATCGCCGCTGCCCTGCTCTCCACCTATCTCTGGGCGGTGATCGCCATTGATGTGGGCTCCGGTGCCAATCGCTTTGATAAATCCGCCGGCACCCTCACCGTCACGCGCCGTGGCTTCCGCCAGCAGATCAGCGTGACCACGCCTCTCAAAGACATCCAGGCCGTGAAGGTGGATGTGCGCGATGGCCTCAACCCTCGCCGCCGCCTGGCCCTGCGGGTGCAGGGTCGCCGCGATCTGCCCCTCACCCGCGTGGGTGAGCCCATGCCCCTGGCTGATCTCGAGCGTGGCGGCGCTGAACTGGCCCGCTTCCTGGGTGTGCCCCTCGAGGGCGTTTGAGCACCGTGTTGAGCATGACCTTCTCCCGTTCCGGCTCCCTGCGCGGCCTGCTGCTGGCCCTGCTGCTGTTGCTCAGCCCGCTGGGCCCCGTGGCCTGCGCCGCCCCTGGCCCCTCCACCAGCTTTGGCTGCGGCACCTCCGGTGTGCCCTGCCTCAAGGGCACGGCCCTTGTGGAGCTCACCACCAGCAAGGGCACCGTGGAGCTGAGCCTCGATGGCAGCGCTGCACCGCTCACCGCCGGCAACTTCGTGGATCTGGTGCGGCGCGGTGCCTACAACGGCACCCTGTTTCACCGTGTGGTGAAGGAGCCCATTCCGTTTGTGGTGCAGGGCGGCGATCCCCAGAGCGCCAACCCGAACACCCCAGTGGATCTGCTCGGCACCGGCAGTTTCGTGGATCCGGCCACCGGCCAGCCCCGCCTGATTCCGCTGGAGCTCTTCCTCAATGGTGAGGGCAGCCCCCGCTACGGCGAAATCACCGTTGGTCCAGGCCAGGCCGAGAAGCTGAAGCTGCAGCACCAGCGCGGTGCCCTGGCGATGGCCCGATCCAACGATCCCAACTCCGCCAGCGCGCAGTTCTATATCGCGCTGCGCGCTCTGCCTGAGCTGGATGGCCGCTATGCGGTGTTTGGCCGGGTGACCAAGGGTATGGATGTGGTCGACCGGATCAGCCAGGGCGACAAGCTGATCAGTGCCAAGGTGCTGCAGGGCGGCACCTTGGTGCAGGACGCGAAGTAGCCCTCAACTAGCCCAACGATGCGTCCCGGCTCAGGCCGGGACGCGCTTATCGAGGCTGGTGACTTTCAGATAAGGAGTGCTCACGCCGGAGGCACGCTCCAGGGAGATGCGGCCGGTGCGGGCAATCTCCAGGATCCCGTAGGGCTCGAGCACGTTTTCCAGGGCCACGAGTTTGCCGGGATCACCCACCACCTCCACGGTGAGGGCTTCGCTGCCCAGATCCACCACGCGGGCGCGGAACACCTGCACCAGATCGAGAATCGCGGCTCGCTGGCTTTCCGGTGCCGACACCTTCACCAGCATCAGCTCGCGCTCCACGGCGGGGATGCGGGTGAGGTCGGTGACCTCGAGCACGTTGATCAGCTTGTCGAGCTGCTTGCTCATCTGAGCCAGGGTGCGCTCATCACCCTCCACCACCATCGTGAGCCGCGACACGCCTCTGCGCTCAGCAGGGCCAACGGCCAGGCTCTCGATGTTGAAACCACGGCGGGCGAACAGGCCGGAGATGCGGCTCAGCACGCCCGATTCGTCTTCCACCAGCACCGACAGGGTGTGCTTCATGCCCAGGGCTGTTCGTGTGGCTGACGTGTGCCCAAATTACGCGCCAGCCAGCCCAACACGTGGCGGTTGAACAGTTCGGGCTTCTCGTCGTGGGGGCAATGCCCAAGCTGCGGCAGCAATTGCAGCTCCAGATCACTCTTGTGGCGGTGCAGGCGCTCGCTGATCTGGGGTGGCACCAGGCGGTCGTGGCTGCCCCAGAGCACCAGCAGCGGCTGGCGCATCTGCTCCAGCAGCACCGCCGCTGTGGCGCCATGGGGCCGCAGGGCCATGCCGATGCTCATCGCCCGCAATGCCCGGGCCGCCCGCGGCCGCAGCGCCGGGCGGGCGATCAGCCGGCGCAGTTCTCGGTCCACCGCGCGCTGGTCGCTGTAGGCGCTGCGCAGCCCCAGATCCAGGAGCGGCGTACGGGCGATCAGCGGCACCAGCAGCTCCAAGGGGAGCAGGCGCCAGAGCACCACCACCAGCTGGCGTTTGGCTTGCCGGCGCCAGGGCCGGCGCCGCCGCCGCTGCGGCATCAACAGCGTGGGATCGGGCAGCGGTGCCGCCACCACGCCATGCACCCACACCGGGAAAAACACTGCGCAGGTGATCGCCACCAGGCTGCCGAGGGAATTGCCCACCAGCACCGCCGGCCCCTGCACCACCTGCTCAAGGAAGCCCTGCAGCTGCCGCGCCCAAAGCCGGTTATCCAGCGGGCGATCGCGCCGGTGGCCGGGCTGGCTCGAGGCCCCGAAGCCCACCAGATCAATGGCATACACGCACCAGCCAGCCGCCGCCAGATCCGCGGCGTTGTGGCGCCAGTGGCCGCTGGCCGCGCCGAAGCCATGGATCAGCACCAGGGCCGGATGGCTGCGGTCGCCCAGCACGCGCCAGTGGCAGCGGTGCTCCTGCCACTGCCAGTGGCCGTGCTCGCCCCACTGGGCGCCTGCGGGGGCAGGCTGGGGGGCTAACGCAGCGGCTTGGGAAGCAGTGGTGGCCGACACGGCGGAGCTCTCGGGGCAGGCGGACGGCGGCGCTGCTGAAGCAGCGGACTGCCTTCACTATTGCGAAGGTGCCGCAGCCCTGCAGCTTGGCGCCGGTTTCTTTCGGCCGGAATCCCGCCCATCGCGTGATCTGGGCGTGCTGCTGGCGGCTCTTCTCGCCCGCGGCGAACTGGAGCTGGCGCAGCCGCTGGCGGTGCTCGATCTGATGGCGGGCTGCGGCATCCGCGCCCTGCGCTACGGCCTGGAAGCCGGCGCCAGTGCCGTGTGGGGCAACGATGCCGATGCCGATCGGCTGCCTGTGCTCCAGCGCAACCTCACCCCCCTTGCGGTTGCCGGAACGTCCCTGGACATCACCGCCCAAACAGCCCAGAAGCTCTTGGCGGGCTGCCTGCTGGAGGAGCGCCGTTTCGGGCTGCTCGATCTCGATGCCTTCGGCTGCCCCACGGCGTTAGTGCCCGCCGCCCTCGAAGCACTGCAATTTGAAGGGGTGCTCTATCTGGCCAGCACCGATGGCCGCTCCCCTACCGGCCACGACCGCCCCGCCGCGATTCGTTCCCTGGGCGCTGCAGCCCGGGCCCATCCCGCCAGTTGGGAGTTGGCCCTGCGCCTGCAGATCGCCGTGGTGGCCCGCGCCGCCTGGGCGATGGGCCGGGGGATCCGGCCGCTGTTCAGCTTCAGCGAGGGGCGCACCTTCCGCACGGCCATTCAGCTGCAGCGCCGCGCCGATAAGCGCCAGGAACGCCAGTTAGGGCTGCTGGCCCACTGCCACGCCTGCGGCGAGCAGCTGGAGCAGAGCCTGTTGCAGCTGCGCCAGTGGCCCACCTGCGCCTGCGCCGGTGAGCCGCCGCCGCTGGCCATTTCGGGGCCGCTGTGGCTGGGGCCTTTGCAGCACGCCCCAACCCTGGCGGCGATGCAGCGGCTGGTGCCCCAGCTGCCCGCCAACACCGTGGCCCGCAGCAGTGAGCGCCTGCTGGCCCGCCTGCTGGCGGATCCCGGCCTGCCGGCGCGCTGCTGGCCAAGCGCTGAGCTGGGGCGGCGCCTGGGGGGCGGCCCTCCCGCCATCCAGGCACTGCTGCAGTCCCTGGAGGCCGAGGGCTACACCGCCCTGCGTTCCGGCGTGATGGATGGCATGTTTCGCTGCAATGCCCCCTGGCAGCGCGTGTTGGAGCTGGCGGCTGCGCTAAACAGGTAGCCGTTACGCCACCTGGCTATGGCCTCGGAGATCTTCGGCACTGCAGCGCTGTTCTGGGTTCTGATCCCCATTGGTCTGGTGGGTGGTGCGCTGCTGCTCAAGCTCCAGGGCGATAGCTGAGCTCGGGCTAGGCCCCAAATTTCGGCTTGGAGCGCGACCCAGCAGGCACACCACTAGGCTCGTGCCTCGCTGAACAAGCCTCATGCAGGTGCTGGTGATCGGTGCTACGGGCACGCTGGGCAGGCAGATCGCCCGCCAGGCCCTTGATGCCGGCCACCAGGTGCGCTGCATGGTGCGATCGCCTCGCAAGGCGGCCTTCCTGCAGGAGTGGGGCTGTGAGCTCACCCGCGGCGACCTGCTCGAGCCCGACAGCCTCGATTACGCCCTGGAGGGTCAGGAGGCTGTGATCGATGCCGCCACGGCCCGGGCCAGTGATCCCGGCAGCAGCTACGACACCGACTGGACCGGCAAGCTCAACCTGCTCAATGCCTGCGAGCGTGCTGGCGTGAAGCGGTTTGTGTTCGTGTCGCTGCTGGGCGCTGAACAGCACCGCGACGTGCCCTTGATGGATATCAAGTACTGCACCGAGCAGGCGCTGATCCAGTCCGACTTCGACTACACAATCCTGCGCTGCGTGGCCTTCATGCAGGGCCTGATCAGCCAGATCGCCATTCCGGTGCTGGAAAACCAAACGGTGTGGGTGAGCGGCACCCCAACGCCGATCGCCTACATGAACACCCAGGACGTGGCCCGTTTTGCGGTGGCGGCCCTCACCCGCAGCGAAACGATCCGCAAGGCCTTGCCTGTGGTGGGTCCCCGCGCCTGGAGCACCGGTGAAATCACCCAGCTCTGCGAGAAATACTGCGGCAAGAGCTCGCGGGTGTTCCGCGTGCGGCCCTTCCTGCTGCGCCTGATGCAGGGTGTGGCGTCGTTCTTTGAGCCGGCCGTGAACGTGGCCGAACGCCTCGCCTTCGACAAGGTGATCGGAGGTGGTACCCCCCTCGATGCACCGATGGAGGAGAGCTACGCGGCCTTTGGCCTTGATCCAGCCGACACCACCAGTCTCGAGAGCTACCTGCGCGAGTACTACGACACCATCCTCAAGCGCCTGCGTGAGATGGAAGCCGATCTCGACAAAGACGCGAAGAAAAAGCTGCCCTTCTGAGGATTTTCACGGATGGCACCAGATGTGGTGCGCCTGTACTATTGATTGAAGTGATGGCGCCTGCGGCGCAGTGGATATGGGGATTGCGCAAACCAAAAACCTGCAGCGTCGCCTTGGCGTGTTGGAGCAGGAAGCGGTGGAGGAGATCACCCGCGCCTGCGGCAACGAGCTCTGGCAGAGCGTGGGCTTCGATGCGCTCGACAGCCTCACCGATTCCGACCGCCGCGCCAGGGCCAACTACTACTACGGGCAGTTGCAGGTGGTGCGTGAGCTCAAAGACGCGCTCGGCTGAAGCCAAGCCGCCTTACCCGCCGCCACCACCTTGGCCAGACTTTCCACCACCTGCCCGTCCGCCCCGACCCGGTGAGCGCCGCAGCAACGCCTGAAGGCGGCGCTCTTCCTGCGGTGATACCGCTCTCCATTGGCCTGGCTCCAGGCCCTCGAGGCTCAGCTGCGGGTCGCCATCCATCAGATCGATGGCGACCCGCAGCAGCCTCAGGGTGGGGAGCCCGACGGCGGCCGTCATACGCCGCACCTGCCGGTTGCGGCCTTCGCGGAGCTCGATCGCCAGCCAGCTGGTGGCAATCGCTTTGCGTTCGCGGATCGGTGGATCCCGAGGCGGCAGGCTTGGCTCGGCGATGCAGCTGGCCCGTGCCGGCAGGGTGCGTTGCCCCTGAATCACCAGCCCCTGCTCGAGCTGCGCCAACTGCTCGGGGCTGGCGATGCCTTCCACCTGCACCCAGTAGCGGCGCCAGTGGCCCCAGGCTGGATCGGTGAGCCGTTGCTGCAGGCGTCCGTTGGCGGTGAGCAGCAACAGGCCTTCACTGTCGGCATCCAGTCGGCCAGCGGCGTAGACATCGGGCACCGGGATGTGATCGGCCAGGCACCCCCAACGGCTCCCCGGCTCAGGGGTGAACTGGCTCAGTACCCCGTAGGGCTTGTGGAACAGCAGCGTGCTCAGGAGGCCTGACGCGCGCGCCACAGGTTCACCACCCCAATGGAGATCAGCAGCAGGCCCAGATCCATCGACACAGGAGGCAGGACCATCGAAACCTTGCTCAGTTGGGCTTTGTGAGGGCCGACCCTAGCGGTTTAAGGGCGCGAACTAGACTGATCCAAGCAGTACGACTTTTCAGCGGCAGCGACGCATGATCGAGACCTCCGGCGTGATCGAGAAGGAGCAGGGCAACGGGTTCTACCTGGTCACCCTCGAGCAGCCTGCAGGCCACCAATGCCTCTGCCGGGCCGCTGGAAAGCTCACCAAGTTCCGCATCAAGCTCCTCGCCGGTGACAAGGTGCTGGTGGAGATCAGCCCTTACGACCTCAGCCGCGGCCGCATCACCTATCGCGAGCGCAACGCAGCCGCCGGTGGCCCCCGCCCCGGTGGCAACCGCCCCGGCGGCCCCCGTCGCCGCTGATCACCTTCTCATCGCCTTCTTGGCGATCACCGAATGCAACACGTCGGCCATCCACGGCTGACGTGGCTTGGCTACAGCGGCCCTGGAGGTTGATCCCGGGGCTTTTTGGTGTCGGGCCTGTTGTGTTTACGGGCCGTTCGGCTGATCTGTGATCATTCGGCTGCGCTGGGGTCATCGGGCGCAGATTCGGCGCCTTCAATCAGCCCGTCCCGCTTGTCCCGTCCCACTAGCCCCGCGGGGCGGGTGAGTGAGGCGGGTGAATGGATTCGCGCAGCTGTCCAGTTCCGGATATCCATGGATATCCGGAACTGGACAGTGTTGAAACCCTCTCCAGGCGGCCTCTCTCAGACGGCCTTCCCCAGTGGACCTTTGCCTGCGGTTCAGGCCACGGCGGCGCCGAGGAGCTGTTCGATCGCGGCCTTGAACTCGCTGCGTTGCTTCACGCCGCGGAACTGTTGCTTGAGTTCCTTCTGGAAGAACAGCTGCACGGTGGGGGTGCCGGTCACGCCCGCTTGCTGGGCGATCTCCTGTTCGGCTTCGATGTCGATCTCCACGCCTTGGGCACGGCCGCCGAGCTCCTCTAGTACCCGCTTGAGCTGCGGTTTGAGCACGTGACAAGGCCCGCATGTGGGTGAGGTGTACACCACCAGCAGGGGCTTGTCGCTGTCGTGATACAGCTTGCGCAGGGCGTAGCTGCCCTTTTGCCAGAGGGCGTTGGGGTCGAAGTTGGCCTCGTCGCACATGGGGGTGCGCTTCACCTTGCCTACTTCGGCGGGCTCCACGGGGGTCTGGCTCATGGTGACCGCCAGGTGGTGATGGGTGAGCCAGCGCTCGGCCGCCAGGGCTGCCTGGCAGCCGCTGCCGGCAGCGGTGATGCCTTGCCGCCATTCGGCATCGGCCACATCGCCGGCGGCGAACACGCCCTCCAGGCTCGTTTCAGGCCGACCAGGTTTGGTTACCAAGTAGCCACGACCATCCACCTCCAGTTGGCCGCGCACCAGGCGGGTGTTGGGGGTGTGGCCGATGGCGTAGAAGAGGCCGCGCACGGGCACCTGTTCGGAGCCGCCGCTGCCATCGGTGGCCACCAGCTCGATGGCCTCCAGCCACTCTCCGCCGCTGCAATCGCGGATCTGGCGATTCCAGTGCACGGTGATGTTGGGGTTGGCCAGCACCCGATCAGCCATGGCCTTGCTGGCCCGCAGCTGGCCGGAGCGCACCACCAGGTGCACGCGGCTGCCGTATTTGGTGAGGTACACCGCCTCCTCGCAGGCGGAGTCGCCGCCGCCCACCACGGCTAGCTCTTCGTTGCGGAACTGGGGTGTGGCGCCATCGCAGATGGCGCAGGCGCTGATGCCCGCGTTCCAGAAGCGCCCTTCGCTGGGCAGGCCGAGGCGGTTGGCGCTGGCGCCCGTGGCCAGGATCACCGACTGGGCCTCGATGGTCTGGCCATCGGCCTGGATGCGGAAGGGGCGCTGCGACAGGTCGATACTGTCGGCATCGGCCTCCACCAGGCGGGTGCCCCAGCGCACGGCCTGGGCCTTGAGCCGATCCATCAGATCCGGGCCGAGGATGCCGTCGGGGAAGCCGGGGAAGTTCTCCACATGGGTGGTGGTCATCAGCTGACCACCTGGGATGCCGCCGTCTTGGAAGCCTGTGATCACCACCGGCCGGAGATTGGCGCGGGCGGCATAGATGGCCGCGGTGTAGCCGGCCGGGCCCGAGCCCACGATCACCACGTTTTCAACAGAAGCGCCCGTCGCGGCGCTGGCAGCGGCTTCAGTCACGGCTTAAGCGGATCGACTTCGCTTAAGAGCGTAGCGCTGCTGTTTCGGCCTTGGCGGGACTCGGCCGCCGCGCGGACCGGGTGTCCCAAAAGGCTTGACGCCCGGCTCGATTGACGTCCAAGTCAAAAGCCTTTAGGTTTTCTTTAGATTTCCAGGAGTCCGTCGCTCTCGCTGCTGTCGCTTGATTTCTTCAGTTCGTTGAAATCAGGAACCATCAGCACCTGCTCGGCCATCAGCTCAGGGTGCTGGTCCACGCAGAGGATCCACTCCCTGAATTCTTCGGTGAGCGCATAGCTGTCTTCGTAGCGCTCACGGTCGTCGAGGCTGGCGATGCGGGCGGCCGACCAGTTGATGGCAACGGTGAGACGACGCTGGATGGAGCCTTTCATGGGTGTCCCGCGATCGCACCACGCTGGTCGGCCGATGGCCCCATTGGGGTGCGGTTTCGCACAACGTCGCACTTTTTGCCGCAATCGAATGTATTTATCGCTGCACTCGGAAGTTGGGTAGCTGAGGGCCGCGCATCCGGATCACAGCGCCAGCGCCATCTTCCAGGGCCTGCAGGGGTAAAACAGGCGCTCGCCCGGCGCCGCCGGCTTCCGGTTCGGCCTCCGCGGTTTTGGGCCTGAGCACGTAGGGCTCGCTCAGCGACCAGGTGCGCGCGTACTGCATCAGCAGGGGATCCGCCGGTGCGAACACGTAGGAGGGGTGCCTGGGCACCGTCTCCAGGGCCGAACGCTCGGCATCCATGCGCACTGACCGGGTGATGCCCTGCACGAAGCGGGTGCGCGTCACCACGGTGGTGAGGTAGGCCACCGCCCGCAGCCGCGGCGCATCGAAGCCTTCAGCGCACATATCGATGCTCACCAGCCAATCGGCCTCGCCGGCTTTGAAGGCCTCCATGCGCTGGGCCGCCTCTGGATCCTGGGAGTGCACCAGGTGCACCCGATCCCCCTCTTCCTCCAGCAATCCGCAGATGCGGCGGGCATGGGCGATGTCGCGGGCGATCACCAGGCCGCCGGCGCCGGGGTGTTCGCGACGCACCACCTCCAGGCGGCGGCGGGCATTGAGCAGCAGCCGCAGGGCAATGCTGCTGCTGTCGCCCAGGCGGATCGCGCGCCGCAGGTTGCGGGCGCGCCAGCTCTCTCGCTGCTCCTGCGACAGCGGCGAGCGCTCGCTATCGCCCAGTTCCCCCTGGCGGCCGTGATCCACCCAGCCGTCTTGAAAGCGGAACTCCAGCGGCCGCACATCGCCGGCGCTGATCAGTTCGCGCGGCTCCACGCTCAGATCCGGGGCGATCTGCTCCACCCACTCCTGGCCGTCGTGCACCTGGATGCGGCGGGCGGCGCAGAAGCCCAGGTTGTCGGCCCGAAATGGGGTGCCCGTGAGCCCCAGGCGCAAGCGGGCGCTGGCGCTGATCCGGCTGAAGGCATGGCCCCAGGCGGTGGCTTCCGGTTCCTCCGGATCGATGCCCAGGTGGTGCACCTCATCGGCGATCGCCAGCCAGGCGCCCCAGCCGGCCTCGCCCAGTTGTTGCTCCAGGGCCTCCAGGTTGCGGCCAGCGGCTTGATAGGTGATCAGGAGGCCGTGGGGGCGCGGCTGGCCGGCGGGTGGGGCCACATCCAGCCCCGGCTGCCACTCCTGCAGCTCGAGCCCGAGCCGGCTGGCGGCCGCCAGCCATTGGCTGGCGATGGAGCTGCGGTGGCAGAACACCAGCAGGTGCTGCAGGCGGCCTTCGCGCTCGAGCCGCTCAAAGCTCAGCAGGGCGCCGAGGGTTTTGCCGGCACCGGGGCCGGCGTTGATCAGCACGTCGTGGGTTCCTTCGCGCTCGAGCCGCCGGCGCAGCAGCGCGATCAGCTGCGATTGCCATTGGCGCGGCTGCACCGCGGGCTGCGGGCGCTGTGTGGCGGCACGGGGCTCTTGCGCGGGCGCCTCGGTGCCAACCGCCTGCAGCGGGCGCCGGGGCAGGCGCAGATCGAACGACAGCGAAGCCATCCCGCCATTTTGTTGGCAGGCAGCGAAAAAAGATAAGAGTTTCTACCTATTCGCTTTGGCGCTGGAGTCCTTAACTTCCGGCCATCACCCCCGCTCCCGGGCCCCAACCCGCCAGCCCATGAACGAGCGTTCCCCCTTTTCTCTCGGCCCCGACGAACTGCGCGCGCGCTTCGAGCGTGCTCTCGATCTCGAGTGCGACCTCGATCCGATGATCCTGAGGGCTCGCCAGCTGCGTCAGCAGGGATCCACCCCCCAGGCCCGCTGCCTGGAGCAGGAGCTGTTGCCCCTGTTCTGACCCCGGCTTTCCAGGCGTGTGCGGATGTGATCACACGCCTGAGAAAAGCGTTGCCGTGGGCCGCGACCCCGGCGAACACTGGGCTGTTGTGACGTGAAGGCGGCAAGTTTTTGATTCGTGTGTTGGTGCCGCGGGAGTGCCGCCCCGGTGAAACGCGCGTGGCAGCCACCCCCGAAACCGTGCGGCGCCTCAGTGCCCGCGGTTGCCTGCTCCACGTGGAGCAGGGGGCTGGCGTGGCCAGCGGGTTTGACGACGCCGCTTACGGCGAGGCCGGAGCTCAGCTGATCGATCCGGCCGTGGCGGCCGCCGAGCACTGGAGCCAGGCGGATGTGGTGCTGGCGGTGCAAGCCGGCTCGATCGCTCAGCAACGCCGCGAGCTGGAAGCCCTCCGCCCCGGTTCGCTGTTGCTGGGCCTGCTGGAGCCCCATGGCAACGACAGCCTCAAGCAACAGCTCGAGCAGCAGCGGCTCTCGGCCATGGCCCTGGAGCTGCTGCCCCGCATCAGCCGCGCCCAGACCATGGACGTGCTCTCGTCGCAGGCCAACATCGCTGGCTACAAGGCGGTGCTGCTGGCCTCAGCCGCCCTGGATCGCTACGTGCCGATGCTGATGACGGCCGCCGGCACGATCCAGCCGGCCCGCGCCTTGATCCTCGGGGCCGGTGTGGCGGGCTTGCAGGCCCTGGCCACGGCCCGGCGCCTTGGGGCGGTGGCCTACGTGAGCGATGTGCGCGCGGCCGCCAAAGAACAGGTGGAATCGCTGGGGGGGCGTTTCATCGAGCCGCCCGAGCTGGATCAGAAGCCCGGTGAAACCGGCGGCTATGCCCAGCAGGCCACGGAGGATTTCCTGGCGGCTCAGCGCCGCCAGCTCACCGAGCAGTTGGCCCTGGCCGACATGGTGATCTGCACCGCCCAGGTGCCCGGCCGCCCAGCGCCGCGCCTGATCGACGACGCCATGCTCCAGCACATGCGCCCCGGCAGCGTGGTGGTGGATCTGGCGGTGGCCCAGGGCGGCAACTGCGAAGGCACGCAGCCCGGCGCCGCCGTGCTGCGCCACGGCGTGCAGCTGATTGGTGCCGATCAACTGCCCTGCAGCGTGGCTAACCACGCCAGCGCCCTCTACGCCCGCAACGTGGCCGCCCTGCTGGAGCACCTGCTCGAGGCGTCCGGCAGCGACCCCACTGCACTGCAACTCAACCTGGAGGATCCGATCGTGAGCGGTTGCCTGTTCACCCACCACGCCATGGCGGGAGCTGCGGCATGACCACCCTTTCCCAGGCCCTGTGGGTGCTGCTGCTCGGCAGCCTGCTGGGGCTCGAGCTGATCGGCAAGGTGCCACCCACCCTGCACACGCCGCTGATGAGCGGCGCCAATGCGATCAGCGGTATCACGGTGCTCGCCTCGATCACCCTGATCGCCAACGCCCAGGGCAATCCGGCCTTGCTGATCCTCGGTTCGGTGTCGCTGGGCTTTGCCCTGTTCAACGTGATCGGCGGTTTCCTGGTCACCGACCGGATGCTCGCCATGTTCAGCCGCAAGAAGAGCGGAGGCGGGCGATGAGCGTTCTCGATGTTTTTGGTTATCTGATCGATCTGCTGGCGGTGCTGCTGCTGGCGCTGGGGCTCAAGGGTCTTTCCACCGTGCGTTCCGCCCGCTCCGCCAATGGTCTGGCGGCGCTGGCGATGGGCCTGGCGGTGCTCGGTCTGCTGCTGCAGCTGCAACCCGATCCCATCGCCTGGCTGTGGATCGCGATCGGCACGGCCATCGGTGGCTTCCTCGGGCTGATCACCGCCCGGCGCGTGCCGATGACGGCCATGCCCGAAACGGTGGCGCTGTTCAACGGCTGCGGTGGCATGGCCTCGCTGCTGGTGGCCATGGCTGTGGCCCTTTACGACAGCGACGGCGCTGATCTGGTGGAGCTGATCTCGATCGTGATCTCGGTGTTCGTGGGGGCGATCACCTTCACGGGCTCGATCGCGGCCATGGGCAAGCTCCAGGGCTGGCTCGGCACCCCGGGCTGGACCCAGAGCAGCGTGCGCCACGGCGTGAACATCACCCTGGCCATCGCTGCCCTGGTGGCGGCCTTCGCATTCCCCGGCGATCCCACCGGAGCACCCCTGTGGCTGCTGCTCCTGGCCTCGAGCCTGCTTGGCATCGGCGTGACGCTGCCCATCGGCGGCGCCGACATGCCGGTGGTGATCTCGCTGCTCAACTCCTATTCCGGCGTGGCCGCGGCGGCGGCTGGCTTTGTGGTGGGCAGCCAGCTGCTGATCGTGGCCGGCGCCATGGTGGGCGCGGCCGGCCTGATCCTCACCCAGGTGATGTGCGCCGGCATGAACCGCTCGCTGGTAAGCGTGCTGTTCGGTGGAGCCCTCGGCGGCAGCGCTCCGGTGGGCGGTGGCGGCGATGAGGCCGGCTACAGCCGCATCGTGAGCTGCAGCGCCGAGGAGTGCGCCATGGCGTTGGAAAACGCCGAGCGGGTGGTGTTCGTGCCCGGCTACGGCCTGGCGGTGGCTCAGGCCCAGCACGCCTTGCGGGAGCTCTCGAAGCTGCTGGAGGCCAACGGTTCTGAGGTGAGCTACGCCATCCACCCGGTGGCGGGCCGCATGCCCGGCCACATGAACGTGCTGCTGGCCGAGGCCGATGTGCCCTACGAGCAGCTGCTCGAGATGGACACGATCAACCCGGAGTTCCCCCGCACCGACGTGGTGATCGTGCTCGGCGCCAACGATGTGGTGAACCCCGACGCGAAAAACGACGCCCAGAGCCCCCTCTACGGCATGCCCGTGCTCGAGGTGGACCAGGCCCGCCAGGTGTTCGTGGTGAAGCGCAGCCTCGGCGCTGGTTACGCCGGCATTAAGAATGCGCTGTTCGAGCTGCCTCAAACGGCCATGGTGTTTGGCGACGCCAAGGCGGTGCTGCAGCAGCTCTGCACGGAACTGCGCAGCCAGGGTGTCGGAAAAGCCGCTTGATTCACGAGGGCCATTGGAGAATGGGTCGTTGCAGGGCAGCGCTGCGGCCCTCCCCGCGGCCCTGGGCCTGGAGCCCTTCCGGCCGCGGCTGCCTTGGCTGAACGGCGACCTGCAGACCCTGCGGGACACCTTCCGCCCGGTGGACCTGCCGCCTGAGGGCGGAGAGCCCATCCAGATCCCAGTGGGCGGCGGCGATCAGCTGCTGGCGCTGCTGGATCCGCCCCTGGCCGGGGCCGAGCCGCGGGCGCTGGTGCTGTTGATGCATGGCCTGGGGGGCAGCAGCGGCCGCAGCGGCCTCCGGCGGATGGGGCTCGCGCTGCAGCACGCCGGTTTTGCGGTGCTGCGGCTGAACATGCGCGGCGCCGGCCCCGGGCGGGAGCTGGCCCGCGGCACCTATGCCGCCAGCTGCAACAGCGATCTGCTGCCGGCCCTGGCCCGCGCCCGCGAGCTGGCGGCTGGCCGGCCGCTGCTGGGCATGGGCATCTCCCTGGGGGGCACCAAGCTGCTCAACGCGCTGCTCAGCGGGCCAGGCCTGCTCGATGGCTTGGTGACGATCAGCTCACCCCTGGATCTGGCCGCCTGCTCCGCCCAGATCGAGCTCCCCCGCAACCGCCTCTACAAGCGCTGGCTACTGCAGCGCCTCGTGGCCCAGACCCTCGCCGATCCCTTCGGGGTGAGCGAGCCGGAGCGTGAGGCGCTGGCCGGCAGGGGGCCCTTAGGCCCCATGGACAGCATCCTGGCGTTCGATGCCGCGATCACGGCCCCCCGCTGGGGCTATCGCTCGGTGGAGCACTACTACCAAGAGGCCAGTCCACTGCGGCAGCTGCAGGCCCGAGCGGCCGTGTTGCCGCCCACCCTGGTGCTGCATGCGATCGATGACCCCTGGGTGCCGGTGGCGGCGGCCCGCGAGTTGGCGGCGATGCAGCTGTCGGGGGTGGAGGTACTGCTCACCGCCGCTGGCGGCCACAACGGCTTTCATGCCCGCTGTGATCGCTGGGGTCAAGCAGCGTTTGCTGACCCCGGCAACTGGGGCGATCGGCTCACGGCCCGCTGGTTCCTGCGTCTGCTGGCGCAGCGCTGAAGGGCATCCGTTTCACGATCCAGGCTTCGATCGGCGTGCCGCCGATCACGTGCTCGCGCAGGATCCGCTCGATCCGTTCGGCGTTCACGCCGCCGTACACGATCCCGTCTGGCCAGATCAGCAGCACCGGGCCCTCGGCACAGATGCGCAGGCAGTCGGCCTTGGTGCGCAGCACGATTCCCTCGGGGCGCAACGGATCCTCAAGGCCCCACTCGCGCACCAGGCGCTTGAGCGTGTCCCAGCTGGCGGCACCGACGGCGGGATCGGGGCAGCAGAGCGCTTTGGCCGGGGTGGCGCAGAGCAGCAGGTGGTGAGAGATCACGTTGAGATCAGGGGCGGGCTCCGCTTGGGCGCGATCAGGCCGGCAGCGCAGCCGGGGCCTGGCTGTGCAGCGTTGCGTTCAGCCGGGCTGCAGCTTCACGCACCGCCGTACGGCTCCAGGCGTCCACGGCCAGCACGTCGTCCAGAGAGGGATCGGCCTTGAGGTCGGCCTTGTGGCGATCACACACCACGTCGATCAAGCGAGGGATATCGAGGAAGTGGATCTGTTCCTCTAGGAAGAGGGCCACGGCCTGTTCGTTCGCGGCGTTCATTACCGCGGGCATGGTGCCGCCGGCGCGGCCCGCGGCGTAAGCGAGCTCCATGCAGGGGTATTTGGCCGGGTCGGGCTTGCGGAAGGTGAGAGAGCCCACTTCGGTGAGATCGAGGCGGCGCCAGGGGGTTTCCAGGCGTTCAGGCCAACTCATGCAGTAGAGGATCGGCAGCTTCATGTCGGGCCAGCCCAGCTGCGCCAGCACCGACGAATCGGCCAGCTCCACCATCGAGTGGATGATCGATTGGGGGTGGATCACGATCTCGATGTGGTCGTAATCCAGGCCGAAGAGGTAGTGCGCCTCGATCACCTCAAGGCCCTTGTTCATCAAGGAGGCGCTGTCCACCGTGATCTTGCGGCCCATGCTCCAGTTGGGATGGCTGGTGGCATCGGCCACGGTGGCCTTATGCAGATCAGCGGCATCCCAGTCGCGGAAGGCACCGCCGCTTGCGGTGAGCTGAATGCGGCGCAGGCCGGGAGTGGGCACGCCGGTGGACAGGCGGGCGGTGTCGGCCCAGGGGGTGCCCTGCAGGCACTGGAAGATGGCGGAGTGCTCGGAATCGGCCGGCAGCAGGCGCGAGCCGGACTTCGCCAGCTCCGGCAGCACCACTGGGCCGGCGGCGATCAGTGTTTCCTTGTTGGCGAGAGCCAGATCCTTGCCGGCGCGAATCGCGGCCAGGGTGGGCAGCAGTCCGGCGCAACCCACGATGCCGGTCACCACCAGATCAGCTGTGGGCCAGGCGGCGGCGGTGCAGATCCCATCAGGTCCGCCCACCAGCTCGGGCAACTTTGCCGGGCGAGCTGAGGGTTCCAGGGCATCCAGGCGGGCGCGCAACTCGGCCACGCGCTCGGCATCGGCCAGCGCCACCACCTCGGGGGCGTGGCGCTGGATCTGGTTGATCAACAGATCGAGGTTGTTGCCGGCCGTGAGGGCCACCACCCGGAAGCGATCGGGAAAGTCCTCCACGATCTCGAGCGTCTGCGTGCCGATCGAGCCTGTGGAGCCGAGCACGGAGAGGGCTTTCACGGCGGGATCGGCGAACGGCGCGGTCAGTCTCCCACTGTTGCGGCGGCCGTTGGGGCAGCTGCTGGCGGAGCGCCGATGCCGAAACTGCTCAACCCCGCGGCCTGGGCCGCTCGCTGGAGCGCCTCACAGTTGCTGATCAACCAGCGGCAGCGCCAGAGGCGAGCGCTGGCCAGCTCCAGCGCATCGGCGATGGTTAGGGCCTGCGGGGCCCCGCGTGTTTGGCGGTGGGAAAGCGGCAGGCGGCAGAGGAGTCGCAGGGGCAGGGGCCGGATGGCCACACCGGCGTGCACTGCCCGCAGCAGTGCCGACTGGTCTGGGCTGCCTTCGGGGTTGCTGGGGAGTGCCAGGAGCATGCGCGTCAGGGCGATTTCGCTGCTGATCCAGGCGTCTGTGCTCAGCCGGAACCAGCGGCGCACGGCGTCTCCCGTTGCCCCCGCGCTGATCAGCGCCTGCAGGATCGTGCTGTCGACGTAGGTGAGGGAGGGGCGGGTCATGGCTGCTCTCCGCTCCGCTGCAGGGCCGCATCCAGGGCCAGGCGGCTGCGCCGGATCGCGGGGGTGAGCAGCACCTGCCCGCTGCTGAGCAGCTGCAGCTCCAGCTCATCACCCATCTGCAGACGCAGCAGATCGCTCAGGGCTTGCGGCAGCCGCACTGCCAGCACATTCCCCCAGCGCCCGATCCGCAGGGTGCGCGGTCTGGGATGGGGGTCTTGAGCGGTTTGGCGGTGGTGGGGTGTTGTTGTGGCTGCGTGTCCGCTGCCGGATATCCATGGATATCCGCCTTTGGACAATGCTGGAGACCGATCCCCAGCCGCAGCGGAGGCAGGTGGTCGCGTCATGGATGCTTCGGCGGTGGAACCTCCCCGAGCATTCCCCGATTTGCCGGTGTGCTGCCGCAGCCGGGAAACTGGGGCGACGTTGGCCAGCGCCCCTATGGCGGATCAGATCGGTGCGGAGCGGGGACGGCCGCCGGAGCAATGGGGCTCCTCGCTGGGGTTCGTGTTGGCCGCGGCGGGCAGCGCCGTGGGGCTCGGCAATCTCTGGGGCTTTGCCTATCGAGCTTCCCAGGGGGGCGGCGCGGCGTTTGTGCTGCTCTACGTGCTGATCGTGGCGGTGGTGTGTCTGCCGGTGCTGGTGGCGGAGATGGTGCTGGGGCGCAGCACCGGCCATGCGCCGCTGGTGGCGCCGATCACGGCCGGTGGACGCCGCTGGGCGCCCCTGGGATGGCTCTACATCGCCGCTTCGGTGGGGATCCTCAGCTACTACGCGGTGCTGATGGGCTGGACCGGGCGCAGCCTTCTGCATGCCCTCACGGCCCCGCTACCGGCCGACATCGCCGCCGCTGAGACGTTCTTTGCCGGCATCAGCAGTGGCGGGGATGCAGTGCTGGGCCATCTGCTCAGCCTGGCGCTCACCGGTTTGGTGGTGGCGGCTGGTATCCGTTCAGGCATCGAGCGGCTGTCGCGCTGGGGGATGCCGCTCCTGTTCGTGGTGCTCCTGGCGCTGTTGCTGTGGGCTGCGGCGCTGCCCGCTGCCCACGAGGGCTACGCCGGCTTCCTGCTCCGCTGGGATGCCAGCAAGCTCACCGATCTCACCACGATCCGCAACGCCTTTACCCAGGCCTTCTTTTCGATCGGGGCTGGCATCGGCTGCATCCTGGCTTACGCCGCTTATCTCGATCGCCGCAGCGGCATTCCCGGTGAAGCGGTGGCTGTGGTGGGGATGGACACGGCCGTGGGTCTGATGGCCGGTTGCGTCACCTTCCCGATCGTGGCCAGCTTCGGCCTTGCAGATATGGTGAGCAGCAGCACCGTGGGAACCCTGTTCATCGCCCTGCCCACGGGCCTGGGCTCTCTGGGGTTGGCCGGGAGTGTGGTGGCGGCGGCCTTCTTCGCTTTGGCCTATGTGGCGGCGATCACCTCCTCGGTGTCGCTGCTGGAGGTGCCGGTGAGTTCGCTGATGGATCGGCTGGGCTGGAGCCGCCCGCGGGCCGTTTGGCTGATGGTGGCGGTGATCGCCGTGATCGGTCTGCCCTCAGCCCTGGATGTGGCCGTGCTGGAAAAGATG
>Ga0194124_10002888_pt1 | contig 18722 bp, 14 predicted proteins | sample TA2KigCas0mmetaG_FD_148605 | JGI IMG/M metagenome (GOLD analysis project Ga0194124, IMG submission 148605) | Freshwater microbial communities from Lake Tanganyika, Tanzania - TA2015031 Kigoma Deep Cast 0m | ecosystem: Environmental > Aquatic > Freshwater > Lake | place: Tanzania: Lake...
ACTACCGGGGCGGTGAACTTCACGGTCAGCGATGCACAAGGGGCAAGCGTCTACACAAGAACTTTCGCGGTACCCGAGCCCCGCGTGGTGCTTGACACTTCGCGTGGCGAGATTGAACTCGAACTGCAACCGCGGTCAGCTCCGCTCACCGTCGACAATTTTCTTGCCTACGTGGCCGCCGATTTCTACACCAATCTGATCTTCCATCGCGTGGTGCCAGGCTTCGTGGTTCAGGCCGGCGGATTCGAATCCGGTATGACTCCGCGCGCTCCGCCGCTCCCGCCGGTCGTGCTGGAATCGAACCGCGGTCTCCTCAATGTGCGCGGCTCACTTGCGATGGCGCGCACCAACGCGCCCGACAGTGCGACCTCGCAATTCTTCATCAACCTTGTTGACAACCCGTTTCTGGACTTCAGGCCGGCCGCCACGGATCGCCCTGAAACCCCAGGCTACGCTGTTTTCGGCAGTGTCGTTCGCGGCATCGAAGTGGTGGATGCGATTGCCACGATCCCCACGGCTTCGGTTGCCGGATTTTCCAACGTCCCCACGGACGATGTGCTGATACGCAGCGCGAGGCGTATCCGCTGACATCCGGGTCGTAGCCGCGAAGCCTCAGGGGTGAATACCCTTCCAACGGTGCTCGTCGTTGGTACTGCGCAGACCCTTGCCTGGGCCTCTTCGTACTACCTGCCTGCAGTACTCGCTGCACCGATCGCTGCCGACCTCGGGACCGATGCGTCGCAGGTGCACTTCTGCTTCAGTGTGGCCCTGCTGGTGGCCGCACTCTTCGGACCACGCGCCGGGCGGTTGATTGACCGGCACGGCGGGCGTACGGTGCTGCCTTTTACCAATGCGCTCTTTGCCCTCGGATTGGTCCTGCTCGCTGCGGCCCAGGGCGGCATCAGCCTTCTTGGTGCGTGGCTCGTAATCGGCGTCGCGATGGGCTTTGGACTCTACGATGCTGCCTTCGCTGCCCTGGTGTGTCTCTATGGAGCTGGGGCGCGCCAGGCGATCACAGGAATCACCCTGATCGCGGGCTTTGCGAGTACCGTTGGCTGGCCCCTCAGCATGGCGATGCAGACTGCCTTCGGCTGGCGGGGAGCATTGCTGGGGTGGGCCCTGCTGCACTTGTCGCTGGGGGTGCTGCTCAACCGACGCATTCCGCATCCACCACTGCGCGATGCGCCCTGCGATCCTGCCGCGCCCCTCATCCAACCGCCGACACCGCCTCCGAGAACCGCGAAAGCTGCGCATGCCGCGAATAGTGCAAAAACTTCGGAACCCGCGAAAACCGCGGATTCGGTGGACACCGCGGATTCGGTGGACACCGCGGATTCGGCGAAAACCGGCACTGCTTACAACCCGAGTCACGGCACCGCCTTGCTGGTGTTTGCCTTTGCCGCCACCGGCTTTGCAGGAACTGCGATGGCGGCGCATCTGCCCACTGTCCTGCAGGCATCCGGTGCGAGCCTTGCGCTCGCGGTTGCCGCCGGGGCCCTGATCGGGCCGGCGCAAGTCGGGGCACGACTGCTGCAGTTCGGGCCTTTCGGACGCGTTCATCCACTGTGGTCCGCATGGCTTGCCGACCTTGCGCATCCGCTTGCGGTGCTCGCATTGATGCTCGTTGGACCTGGCGCTGCGATGGTCTTTGCGCTGGTGCACGGCCTGGGTACTGGCACCCAGACCATCGCACGCGGCACACTACCGCTTGCCCTTTTCGGCGCTGCGGGCTACGGCGAGCGTGTGGGCAGGCTCCTGGCCCTTTCGCGTTTCACGCAGGCGCTCGCTCCCTGGCTCTTTGGACTGGCGCTTGCCCGGTGGGGTGAACACGCGCTCTGGATCACTTTTGCGCTCAGCTTGCTGGCCCTCGCTGCCCTGCTCCCCTTTCGATCCGCCCTGCGCTCCGGCAAATCCGAAACACAGGTGCGCAAAGCAGACCCTCGCTCTGGTTTATGATCCGGGCCACCATGATATTTTCGGCCGGACGCTCGCCCGACATCCTGATCGTTGACGATGATCCGCGGCTTCGCGATCTCCTTCGACGTTTCCTGAGCCAGCATGGCTTTTCGGTGGTGGTGGCCGAAGATGCGCTCGCCATGAACCGGGTGATGCGACACCAGCGCTTCGACCTCATGGTGCTGGATCTGATGATGCCGGGCGAGGATGGGCTGCAGGTGATCTCGCGCCTGCGCTCCTCGCAATCCGACCTGCCAATCATCGTGCTCACCGCTCGCGGAGACGAAAGCGACCGAATCACTGGTCTGGAAGCTGGGGCGGATGATTATCTTCCCAAACCCTTCAATCCGAGAGAACTTTTTGCACGGATCCAGTGTGTTCTGCGCCGTTCGCGGCTCAACGAGATGCCCGGCGCGCCGAGCAACGAGACGCAGCGTTTCCGGTTTGGATCCTTCGAACTCGATCTCTCCACCCGAAGTCTGCGCAAGGACGGGGTGAGCGTTCCACTCACAACCTCCGACTTCGCGACGCTCAAGGCTCTGGCGCGCCATGCGCGCGAGCCTCTCTCGCGTCAGCGGCTGATGCAACTGTCGCGCGGCCGTGACTACGAGAGCAGCGACCGTAGCCTTGACGTGCAGATTTCACGCTTGCGTAAACTCATCGAGGATGACCCGCATAATCCACGTTACCTGCAGACAGTATGGGGTGTGGGCTATGTGCTCATCCCCGACGCCGAATACGACCGCCAAGGCTCCCAGCACCCAGCCTATGATCTGCACATGACAGGTTCGCCCTGAGCCCTCAACCGCTTTCGAGAGGCACCCTGCGGTCATTGCACGAGAACTGTCCGCGATCATGCGCTGGTGCTCGAAAGGCAGACGCAGGTCGCGGCGAGCGCCCCCGCAGCAACCGTGATCAGCGCTCAACAAAAGCGCGCTCGATCACATAGTCGCCCTGTTCACCGGCCTTCGGTGAAATCGCAAGCCCGAGTGCGTCGAGCATCGCGGAGGTTTCCTTCAGCATCGCTGGGCTACCGCAGATCATCGCGCGATCGGTTTCGGCGTTGAGCGGTGGCTGTCCAAGGTCGCGAAACAGCTGGCCCGACTGAATCGCGGTGGTGAGCCGTCCGGTATGCAGAAATGCCTCGCGGGTCACCGTGGGGTAGTACACGAGTTGGCGCGAAACCATCTCGCCGATCAGTTCATGCCCTGGCAACACCTCGCGGATGAAGCTGCTGTAGGCGAGTTCGCTCACAAGGCGGACGCCGTGGATCAGCACCACCGATTCAAAGCGCTCGTAGGTCTCCGGATCCTGAATGATTGCCATGTAGGGCGCAAGGCCGGTGCCCGTGGCGAAGAGAAAAAGCCGCTGGCCGGGACGCAGATCGTCGATCACCAGCGTGCCCACGGACTTGTGTCCGATGAGCAGCGGGTCGCCTGCCCGAACGTGCTGCAGTCGTGAGGTAAGAGGGCCGTCGGGTACCTTGATCGACAGGAACTCGAGATGTTCTGCATAGTTCGGGCTCGCGATGCTGTAAGCACGAACGAGTGGCTTGCCGTCCACCTCGAGCCCGATCATCACGAAATGGCCGTTGCGAAAGCGAAGGCTGGGCAAGCGACCGGTCTTGAACGAAAAAAGCGATTCATTCCAGTGATGCACATCGAGTACACGCACTTCATCGTAGGCAGCCATAGGGGAAAGTCAGGAAGAGAATTGTCTTGACGCTAGAAGCGTTCCACGCCGGAAACGCTGGATTGTGGAATAGCCTCAACGTGGAAACGCACCACGCCGGAAACGCACCAACCCGGAAAAGCACCATGCCAAACACACCAAGCCCAAGAAGCCCGACAATGAAGCGATCCTGGATGAGAGCCCGAAAGGTCATCGGAAGGGCTACGCCCCCAGGACGATTGTCCCACGTTTGAGCGGGTTGCCCCCTCCGGACTGCACCGGGTCATCAGGAGGATCCGAGCCTATGGGTTCATCGCCTCCCTCCGGACTGCACCGGGTCGGCAGGATGATCCGAAATTGAGGATTCACCACCCCCATCCGAGCCGAAGTGGCAGAAACACCGCCATACCGCTCAGCATGGTGCCCAGCACAACCTGCCCACGGCCCCGTCGTACGAGAAAATAGAGCAAACCTGCGAGGGCACCGAAGATTCTTGCATCCTTCCAGGTGTCGATGAGCATTCCCTGGGTCATGATGATCTCGGGAACGATCACGGCGACTACGGCTGCGATCGGCGCGTAGTGCAAGCCGCGAAGGGCCCAACCTGGAAGCGTGAGTTGGCGCTCGGGGATCAGGAAGAAGGATCGGGTGATCATCGTGATGAGCGCCATTGCAACGATCGTGATTGCGTGCAGCGGATCGATTGCGCCCAGCCAGTCGGACCGACCGAGTTCCTGCAGCCAGCCGGACAAGTCAGTTTCCTTCAGCCAGCCGAACAAATCAGTTTCCTGCAGCCAGCCGGGCAGGTGGATCTGATCGAGGCACTCGCCTGCCGCTGCGGGCATTCTCCGGGGTCTCGCTTACCCGTCCGAGGACGGGGTCGGGGCTCCTGTTGCGCGTTCAAGGCCCAGACAAACTGCCACCGCAATCACAATTGCAACGACGATGTTGAGCTTGAGCGGTAGACCCGCTGCGAGCACCGCGCAGGTGCCAGCGGCGAGTGCTGCCACAACCCGCAATCCGTTGCTCACTGTCTGGGGCCCGCCAAGGAGGGATAAGCACACGCCGAGCAGGCCGAGGATTCCTGCGAAGCCAAGTCCCAGCGACTCCGGGACCGACGCCGCAAACAACACCCCGAGCAGATTCGAACTGACCCACGCTGCCCAGTTGAGCCCGCCGTTACCGGCCAGGTACGCCTGCTGCTCTTCGAGTGTTGTGGGGTCGCCTTCGGCCGCAGGTGCTGGGTAGCGTCGCACGAACTGCACGCAGCTCAGGTCTGCGGTGAGATATCCGCTGATCAGACGCTCCGCGCGCGGCAGAGCGAGCAGGTAGGCGCGAAGATGCGCACTGAAGACGATGAATCGCAGGTTGACGCAGAACGCGGTTGCGAGAATGACCCACATCGGCGCATCGGCAACAAACAGGGGGATCGCCGCGAGTTGCGCGCTTCCCGCAAAAACGAGCAGCGCCATGAGTACGCACTCGGGCTGGCTCATTCCGGCATTGGCCATTGCCACTCCGGTCATCAAGCCCCATGCGGCGATGCCGGGGGCGACCGAAGCCATGTCGTGGATCCCGAGGCGGTACGCCGGGTGGCTACGGTACCGCGCACGCAGGAACACCCTCGAGCTCTGGTCGGCCGCTCAGGACGCGGCGCGAAGCATCCCCGGCCGCGAGACCTCCACAAAAAGCGCTTCGTGGTCACGCAACCAGCGTTCTGACGCCGAGGCGTCGTGGTGAAGCGGGTGAAAGTCGGCCCTGAGGTAATCCCGCCATGCACTCAGGTTGCCCCGGATCAATCCGTCGCGCGAGAAAAGGTGCCTGAAGCAACTCGCCCAGGTTGAACGCTTCCAGAGTGCCTTGTCGCGCTGCAGATTGTTGACCGTCTGGCGCAAGACGTCGCTCAGAAAGGTGAACGTGACGTAGCGGTAAGTGCGAAGCCGCCAGCGATGGTTACCCCCGATAGCCTTGTAGACCTCGAAGGCAATCGCGCGATGCTCGGCCTCCTCCGCGCTGTGCCACAGCCAGAGCGTCTTCAGTCGCTCGTCTGCGCCCTCGAGAGCCTCCGGGTGGCGCATCAGCCAGGCTGCGAAAACGGCAGTGAAATGCTCAGTCGCTGCAGTCGCCCCCACGTGATTGCGTGGGTTTACCTGCGCGTTGGCCTTGATTCTCGCTGCCGCGCGCCGCTCAAATGCATTGTCGAATCCCTGAGCCACCAACTGCGCGTTGTAGAGACCGTGAAGGTGGCGGTGTGTTGCCTCCTGGCCCACAAAACCACGCACTGCGGGTTCAAGGCGCTTCCGATCCTCTTGGCTCATCAACGGCAGCGCCTTCTTGAGCGAGTCGATGAAATACTGTTCACCGACCACAAAGCTCATCGAAAGTGCGTTGAAGAAGGCACTCCGAAAGGCGTCGCCCCCATTCCACCGCCGATCGAAGGGCCTTGACAGATCGACCAGCAATCGCCGGACGACGAGATCACTCATGACAACTCCCTCGAAAAACAACAAACTCTGATCTAGCAATCGACCGCTGACCAGGAAAACATGCACCTGATGCGCTGGCAGCGCTCAAACGAGGTTCAGGGATCTACACAAACGACGTTCAGGGATCTGCACTGCGCTCAAACCCCAAATGGATGGTAGCCCACATGAACGACGGACGGCAGCCAAAGCCCCGCAGACGGCGCAAGGATGAGCGGCGTGGAGCCAGGAGCGCACGGCTTCTACTTCACGCACAACCTTGCATTTCGCCTCGACGGCGGGCAGTGGGCGAGGAGTGCTGGCGCTGCGTTCGCGCGCAGCGGGAAAGCCTGAAGCCCCCAATCAAGGAGATGCACGTCAGGCGTGCACCCTCGTAAAAAAGGCGCACGCCAAGCGTGCGCCAGAATGGCAGCAAGCTGCCTCTCCTCCTCCTCGAAACCCTCGCAAAGCGCATCCGGTAGGGTTCAGACCCGCTACACCTGCCATCCTTTCCCATACGGAGTCTTTGCAAGACACCCCGGACTGTAGTGGTGGGACCGCGAGCGGGCAAGGCAGGACTTGTCCATGACAAAGTGAAGACACATGGAAACGAAGCTTCAAGCCTCTGAAATACCATTGAATTTCCCTCATCTCTCTGACCGCTTTCGGCCTTTCGGCCACCTCATCTGTGCCGACCCGGCATGCGGTCGTTTCGAGGGGGTTAACGGCGCCCCAGCAAGCCTGAATACGCAAACCGCTCAGGCCCTGCGGTTGACGATCGTGAACACGGCGAGCGTCAGCGTGAGGAGCAGGGCAGACGGCAGCAGGGCGAGCACCGGCGCCGGCCAACCCTGGATCAGACCGAGGTTGCCCAGTAGTGCACTCATGAGGTGCGAGGCCACTCCGATCAGCACACCAGCGAGGATCCGTGCGCCCATGGCGCCGCTGCGCGCCTGCAGAAACGCAAAGGGCAACGCAAGCACCAGCATCACCAGCCCGCCGAGTGGTGTTGCAAGCCTACGCCAGAGGGTGAGTTCGTGCCTGTCGGCGGTCTGGTCATTGCTGCGCAGGTACCGCACAAAGCGCCACAGATCCAGCGCCGACATCCGCTCGGGCCGCCCGGCGGCCAGCCGGATGACGGTCTGGTCGATCCCGCCTTCCCAGAAAAGTTCGTTGTGCCGGTATTCAACCGGATAGGGATTCCACCGGAGTTCCTGCACCTCGCGCAGAAGCAGCCCCCTGCGCTCGCCGCTCAGTGCCGAGGCAGCGCGCAAGTGCCGCTGGATGCGCCGTTGCCCGTCGAACTCGATGATCTCCACCGGACCCAGCGAACCGTCGCTGTTGACGCGGGAAATGTTGACGAAACGCTGCACGACCTGCCCACCGTCGGGTTCGCGGCGAATGTCGCGCACCCAGATGCCGGATCCGAGGTTGCCGGTGCGCGCGGAACTTTCAATCAGGCTCTGGCCGCCGAGGGCCCGCAGGCTCTGCGACTGGATTGCAGCTGGGGGAGCGAGCCACTCGTTGACCACAAAGGCGCAGGCCACCCACGGCACCCCGAAGCCGAGAATCCAGCCTAGAACCTTCACCGGCCGGAGCCCGGCAGCGCGCATTGCGGTGAATTCGCTGCTTTGCGCAAACTGCGAGAGCGCCCAGATGCCACCGATCAACAACGCCACAGGCAGCAATTCGGTGAGCCGTGTGGGAAGCAGCAAGGCTGTGGCCGCGAAGGCATGTATCAGTCGGAACTGCCCGCGCCCGATCTGGTCGAATTCATCGAAGAGGTCGATGAAGGCGAAAAGTGTGAGGAATCCCGCGAGGACCAGCGCAATCGACCCGTGCATTCGACGCCCGAGATAGGCGCGCAGGATCATCGCGGCTGAAAACCCGAATTCGACCCGCGGACCCTGCCCGCGAGAAGGCCCGCGCCGAGCAGCAGGGCACCCCCGTGCACCGCGAGCAGACCCAGCGCGAAGGGCCACTCGCCACGGGCCACCAGGCTTTCAGCCACTGTCGTGAGACTGCTGTAGATCAGGTAGACCAGCAGTGCCTGGAGCAGGTGATACGCGCGCCCGCTCCGTGGAGCAACCGCGGCCAGGCCCATTGCCAGCACCGGCAGCACGACGAGGCCGACGCTCTGCCCGACGCGGCGCAGCAGTTCACCCCTTGAGCCGGCATCCCCAAGCGCCAGGAGTTCGCCGCCGGTGGCGGCCCGCAACGGTGTTGCCCGCGCACTTGAGGTGGCGGGACGAACCAGCAGTCCGTAGTGCTCGAAGCCGAGTTCGCGGGCCTGCTCGAAGCGGCCCCCGACTGGCGACCACTTCAGATCAAAACGCCGGCCTTGCTCGAGATCCAGGAAACGGTTCCCCTGCGCATCAGTCCGCAGCGTCCCGGAGCGTGCGAGCAACCACGTCGTCTTGTCGGCCTCGTGTTGCACCACGAACACTTCGTCGACCCGATCGCCATCGTCGCTCACCTCGCCCACGAAAAAGACCCGCTTGCCGCCCGTGCTCTCTCGAAACCGCCCGGAAACCGCCTGCAGCGACTCGTCGCGTTGCTGGCTGAGGTTCTGCAATCGGTCGCTCTGGCGTGCAGACCAGGGGGCACCCACCCAGGCAACCGCAAGCGACGCAAGGAGCAAAGGCCACAGGAAACGCGCCAGCGGCCGAAACCAGTCGAGCAGACTCAGGCCGGTGGAAAACCAGACGGTCATCTCGTGGTCACGGAAGGCGCGCGATACGCTCAGCAGCACTGCCAGAAAGGCAGTGAGCGCAAGCAACTGGTTGAGCGAGGTCGACGCGGAAAGGAGCATGAACACCACCACGTCTCCCGGGTCGATCGTGCCGCCTGCGGCGCGGTCGAGAACCCGCACAAGCGTTACCGCAAGAAGCACCGCCAGCAGCACCACAAAGATGTTGAGTGCGAGTTGCCTGAATTCGCGCGCAGTAGCCTGCTCAAAGATCATCGGTCTGGTCACACATGGTGGGCAGCGCGAGGCTCGATATAATCGGCGGCGGGCAGTTTGTCGGGATCTTGATCATGTCGGAAGCGTTGTTCAGGCCGTTGGGATTGACGACCTGGTTTTCGGCACCGGCGGCTCGGTTCGCAGCAATGCTGACGGTATCAGCACAGGTGGTTCAACCAGTGGTGGTTCAGCAAAGGCCCGCCGAGCGTGCTTGCAGGCCTGCTCGGTTGGAGCGCCCCGCCAGCCTGCGTACTTTGCCACCAACCGTTTCAGCCGGTCGCAGGGGGTGCCCTGCGGGAGTGAGGCTGTAAGCCACCCGTCGGATTACGGAGCCAAGCCATGCACTGTAGTGTCTGCCCCAGCAACCGCGAGCCTGCCCAGGCTGAGGTCGTGGTGATCCCGATCGATCCTGAGGGCAAGGCCTGCACCCCGCAGATTCCACTGCGCGAAAGCGACGCCGCACTGGTGCTCGGCGTTGCAGCCCGCGGCGACCTCGGCAGGGCTAATGGTGCCCTGCTCTGGGTCCCCCTCGCAGTCCATCCCGCAGCCCCAACCGAGGCCCCGGCGGCGCCGCCAGCGCTGGCGGCAGTAACCATCTCCCCGAAGACTTCCGTCTCGGCAGAATCGGTGAAGTCCTCAACCCCCTCGAGCGATTCGGCCGGTGCCGCGACGCCCGAGTCCGGCCGCGGGCGCCGTGGCAAGCGCGAAACAATCAGCGCAGCGCAGGTGCGACGCGTATTGCTGGTGCGCATGACGTTCAAGGCCGGGACGCGCAAACCTTCCGAAAAACACTTCAACGACGCCCTGAGGGCCGCAGCCAGGGTGCTCACCGAGGCCTCGCCCGCGCAGGTCGTGTCGCTTCTGCACGAGGCGCTACCCGAGGGACGCGACACTGCCTGGGGCTGCCGGGCGCTGATCCTCGCCCTGCGCGAACAGCTCTACCGCTTCGACACCTACAAGAGCAAGAAGGCCGAGGGCAGGGGGACCGAGGGCAAGGGCGACGAGAGCGACACCACCGAGCCTCGCCGGTCGATCGGCGAATTGCGGCTGGCGGTTGATCCGCAGGCCAGAGTGGGTATCGAGGCCGCGATCACGCAGGCGATTGCGCTTGCCGACGGGCTGGATCTCACCCGCGATCTTGGCAACACGCCGCCCAACGTGTGTAACCCGGCTTTTCTGGCCGATCAAGCCATCGAACTCGGAAAGTTACACCGCCTCAAGGTTGAAGTTCTTGAACGCAAGCAGATGCAAGCCCTCGGCATGGGCGCTTTGCTCGCGGTTGCCCAGGGCTCGGCACAAGCGCCCCGCCTGATCGCGATCACCTACCGGGGGGGGAAAGCGAGGCAGGCACCCATCGTGCTCGTTGGCAAGGGCATCACCTTCGACACTGGCGGGATCTCGATCAAGCCCTCCGCAAGCATGGACGAGATGAAGTTCGACATGTCCGGGGCGGGAGCAGTGTTTGGCACCCTCAAGGCAGTTGCCGCGATGCAGTTGCCGGTCAACCTGGTGGGGCTGGTCCCAGCGGCCGAAAACATGCCCGATGGCAATGCCACCCGCCCTGGCGACATCGTCACCACGATGTCCGGACAAACGGTGGAAATCCTCAACACCGATGCCGAAGGGCGACTCATTCTCTGCGACGCGCTCACCTTCGCAGAGCGCTACAAGCCCGACACCGTGATCGACATCGCCACGCTCACAGGTGCCTGCGTCGTGGCACTCGGCGCGGTCCATTCGGGCCTCTTCAGCCCCGACGACGATCTCGCCGCCGAACTCGAGAAGGCAGGCAAGGCGGCCTCCGACACCTGCTGGCGCATGCCGGTGGACGACGCTTACCAGGAGTTGCTCAAATCGAACTTCGCCGACATGGCCAACATCGGCGGCAAGGGCGCGGGGGCGGTGAGCGCTGCGTGTTTTCTGGCCCGGTTCACCAAGTCGTTTCGCTGGGCGCACCTCGACATCGCCGGCACTGCCTGGCGCGAGGGCGCGGCCAAGGGCGCGTCGGCGCGGCCGGTACCGCTTCTTGTGGAGTTCATCCGCAGCCGGGTTGCGCCCAAAGCCACGGCCGCATGACGCGCATTGATTTTCACTTCAACACCTCCGACAAGCTTGGGTACGCCCCCCCTGCCGCCTCTTGCGCAAGGCCTACCGGAACGAGGTGCGCGTCTGGGTGTGTTGCCTCGACGACCGTCAACGCGATCGGCTCGACCAACTGCTCTGGACCTTCGCTCCGCTTGAATTCATTCCGCACGTGGCAGCAGGGCACCCACTTGCCGGCAAGACTCCGATCGTGCTTTCCAACTCGCTCGAGGGTAGCGAGGACTGGCGGGTTGCGGTGCACCTCGGTCATCAACTGCCTCCGGGATTCAGCAGCTTCGAGCGCTGGATCGAGATCATCGGTCAGGACGAAGACGACCGGGTCCACGCCCGCGCCCGGTGGACGCATTTCAAGCACCACGGGTATCCGGTGGAGCGTTTCGACCAGCAGGGCGTTGCAAGCCCAACTGCCGATCCTGCACCGTTGCCCGGTTCCCAAGCCTGAACGCCGACCGCATTGCCCGCGCGCGCATCCGTGACCGCAACCACGAAGCCAGAGCCGCTGGCGAAATCCTTCGAGCCTGCGGCAATCGAGTCGGCATGGTATGCCCGCTGGGAGGCCTCGGGCGGTTTTTCCGCCACGGATGCGCCAGGACGCCCACCGTTCTGCATTCAGCTTCCCCCCCCGAACGTGACCGGCACGCTCCACATGGGGCATGCCTTCAACCAGACGCTGATGGATGCGCTCACCCGCTGGCAACGGATGAAGGGCGCCAATGCACTCTGGGTTCCGGGCACCGACCACGCCGGAATCGCCACCCAGATCGTGGTCGAGCGTCAGCTTGCGGCAGCCGGCAGCTCGCGCGCGGAGCTCGGCCGCCCGGGCTTCGTCGAGCAGGTATGGAAGTGGAAAGAGCACTCCGGGTCCACGATCACCCGGCAGATGCGTCGGCTCGGGGCCTCGGCCGACTGGTCGCTCGAATACTTCACCATGGATGCCAGGCTGTCGACCGTCGTCCGCGAAGTCTTCATCACGCTCTACGAGCAGGGGCTGATCTACCGCGGCAAGCGCCTGATCAACTGGGACCCGGTACTGATGACGGCGGTGTCCGACCTCGAGGTGGTGAGCGAGGAGGAGGACGGATTCCTTTGGCACATCCGCTATCCGCTGAGCGACGGGTCGGGTGCGCTCACGGTTGCCACCACACGGCCGGAGACCATGCTCGGCGACAGCGCGGTGATGGTGCATCCGGAAGATGCGCGCTACCAGCACCTGATCGGACACACCGTGCGTTTGCCGCTTTGCGATCGCGATCTTCCGGTCATCGCCGACGCCTGCGTCGACCGCAGCTTCGGCACGGGTGTCGTGAAGGTCACTCCGGCGCACGATTTCAACGACCATGATGTAGGGCAACGCCACCGGCTCGCCATTCGCCCGGTCCTGAGCCCAGACGCGAAAATCGCTGGTGATGCGCCAGAGTGCTACCTCGGTCTCGACCGCTTCGAGGCCCGTGCGCGGATCGTGGCTGACCTCAAGTCACTCGGGCTCCTCGCTTCGGTGCAGCCGCACAGGCTCACGATCCCGCGCGGCGATCGCAGTGGCGCGATCATCGAGCCGATGCTGACCGATCAGTGGTTTGTGGCCACAACCAAGCCTGCGCCCGAGGGCAGCCTCTTTCCCGGGCGCAGCATTGCCGAGATGGCGCTTGAAGTCGTCGAGCAGGGCGCGATCCGTTTTGTTCCCTCGAACTGGACCTCCACCTACCGTCATTGGCTCGAAAACATCCAGGACTGGACGATTTCGCGGCAACTCTGGTGGGGCCATCAGATCCCCGCCTGGTACAAGGCCGACGCGAAGGGTGATGCGATCCACGACGGCGTGGTGTTTGTCGCGCGCGATGAGGCCGATGCACGCGCCCGAGCCAATGCAGGCGGCTACTACGGTCCGCTGGTGCGCGACCCCGATGTGCTCGATACCTGGTTTTCCTCGGCGCTCGTTCCCTTCTCGACACTTGCCCGCGAGGATCGGCCCTGGGATCCCGGTCGAGGCCCCGATTCGATCGGGCTCGGCGCGCGTCTCGAGCCTGCACTCGCGCAGTTTCTGCCTTCACAGGTACTCGTCACTGGCTTCGACATCATCTTCTTCTGGGTCGCGCGCATGGTGATGATGACGGTGCACTGCACCGGGAAGGCGCCTTTCGAGACGGTGTACGTGCATGCACTGGTGCGCGATGCCGAAGGGCAGAAGATGTCGAAATCCAAGGGCAACACGCTCGATCCGATCGATCTGATCGACGGGATCGCCCTCGAGGATCTCGTCGGGAAACGCACCGCAGGACTGATGCAACCGGCGCAGGCGAACCTCATCGAAGCCAGGACCCGCAAGGAGTACCCGCAAGGTATCGCGGCCTTCGGGAGCGACGCGCTTCGTTTCAGTTTTGCAAGCCTTGCCACCCCGGGCCGCAACATCAACTTTGATCTCAAGCGCTGCGAGGGTTACCGCAATTTCTGCAACAAGTTGTGGAACGCAGCCCGCTTCGTACTGATCCAGGTGGAGGCATGCAGCGCTCACGACTGCGGGTTCGCGCCCCACCAGGCTGAAGCGTGCGTACCCGGCGCCTACATGGCCTTCGGACGTGCTGAACGCTGGATTGCCTCGGTAACCGAGGAGGCGATTGCCGGAATCGATCGCGAATTGAGCGGGTTTCGTTTCGATCTGGCGGCAAAGGCCTACTACGAACTCGTCTGGAACAGCTTTTGCGACTGGTACCTCGAACTGGCCAAGGTGAATCTGCAGCACCCCGATGCAGCCTTTCAGCGTGGCACGCGGCGCACGCTGCTGAGGACCCTCGACACCATCCTCAAGCTCGGCCATCCATTCATGCCCTTCATCACTGAAGCGCTCTGGCACCACCTCGCACCGCACCTCCCTGGCAATGCACAGGCCCAGGCGCTGAACGAGACCGAGGCTTCCACGCCCCGGGCAGCGCACAGCGCGTGGCGCACCTTGATGCAGGAGGGGTTTCCCAAAGCCCGGCTCAGCCGCGTTGACGCGCAAGCTCTCGCCTGGATGACATCATTGCGCGAGATCGTGGAATCCTGCCGTCAACTCCGCGCGGACATGGCGCTTTCGCCGGGACAACGCGTTCCCCTGGTGCTTTGCGGACCGCGCGCCGAGGAAGCTCTTGCCGACCGCGAGGTGCTCTGTGCGCTTGCCCGGCTGAGTGGCGTCACTGCAGCGTCAACGCTCCCCGAGGACACTCTCGCGCCGGTCAGGGTGCTCGACGGTCTGCGCCTGATGCTCGAGATACCGGTAAACCATGAAGCCGAGCGCCAGCGCATCGCGCGCGCCATCGAGGATGTGGAGGCTGAGCTTGCCCGATGTGAGGCCAGGCTGCACAACCCCGCCTTCGTGGAACGCGCGCCTGCCACGGTGGTTGCGCAGGAGCGTGAGCGGCACAGTCGCTTCTCGGCGCGGCGTGACCAACTGCGGGAAGAGGCTCACAAGCGTGAAGTGCGGTTCATTCCCTTACGGTGATCGCTCATCGGGTGGGTGCTTGCTCCCGTGCGCAGGATGATTCATGCTTTAACCATTGCGCCGGAGCGAGGCGATGTGGAGGCTTCGATCCCCCACATGCACGGCAAGACGCCCCTCAGGCAGTAAACCCTCATCTGCCCTTGTATGCCTTCCCCAAGAGCCTATTCCAGCCCTTACCACCCTGAATCCACTGGAGAACATCTGATGGCCACCACCAAAAAATCCACGGCCGATACCGCGTCCACCAGCAAGCCAGCGGCCGAGTCCGCTGGACAGGCCAACGCCAAAGCCACCACCAAGGCTGCGGCCGCTGCCTCGAAAGCTGCTGCCAAGGCTCCCGTCGCTGCGGCGAAGCCTGCGGCAAAGGCTCCCGTCAAAGTCGCTGCCAAGCCCGCAGCCAGGGACGCTGCGAAGCCCGCAACCAAGGCCGCATCAAAGCCCGCAACCAAGGCCGCACCAAACCCTGCAGCCAAGGCTCCGGCCGGCGCTTCGAAAGCCCCGGCCGGGCCAGCCTTGGAGGCTGCATCGGTAAGCAGGGCAAAGGACCCGGCAGCCGCAAAACGCACCCCCAATGCCGCCTTCATGAAGCCGATGACCCCGAGCGCAGCGCTTGCCAAGGTGATCGGAGCAAAGCCGCTTCCGCGCACGGAGGTCACGCGCAAACTCTGGGAGTACATCAAGAAGCACGACCTTCAGGACGCCACCAACAAGCGTCAGATCAATGGCGACAAGGCCTTGGCGGAAGTCTTCGGCAAGCCCAGCGTGACCATGTTCGAAATGACCCAATTGGTGGGCAAACACCTGAGCTGAAACACGACGATTCCCCGATACCCGGCACACGCGGGGTAGACACTGCTCAACCTGCCGCCGCTCAGAACGCGCTGCGGGTTGACTTTGAACCTTGCAAGGCCAGTCGGAAGCTGCGCGGCTCAGCGTCGACGCAGCACGAAGTGCCAGACACCGCCTTCGATGCGCTCCTCGAGCAGCGCATTGCCGGTCTGGCGCGAAAACATCCGGAAGTCGCGCTCTGCACCTTGATCCGTGGCGAGGATGTGGAGCGTTTGCCCGGATTGCATCGCGTTGAGCGCTTTCTTGGCCTTGAGGATCGGCAGCGGGCAATTGAGTCCGCGCGCATCAACGGTAACGTCCGCCCCGATAGGGTCTGCAGCCGACACCCTCAGGCCTCCCGGATTCTCGAGCTCACCCAGGCCTCCACCGAAGCGAGCGCATCGGGAAGCGCCGCAGGCTGTGTACCGCCCGCCTGCGCCATGTCGGCGCGGCCTCCGCCCCTGCCGCCAACCTGTTGCGCCACAAAGTTCACGAGTTCTCCGGCCTTGAGTCTGGAGGTGAGGTCTGCGGTAACACCCGCGACAAGGCTCACCTTGTTGCCCTCCACCACGCCGAGCACGATCACCGCGGTACCGAGGCGCGCCTTGAGCTGGTCGATCGTGTCGCGCAGACCGCGCGCATCCACCGCGTCGAGCCGCGCAACCAGCAGGCTCGCCGGGCCAATGCGGCGCGCCTTGCCGAGAAGTTCATCGCCCTGCGCAGCGGCAAGCCGCGACTTGAGCTGGGCAAGCTCGCGCTCGAGCCCCCGCAGCTGTTCGAGGACCTGTCCAACCCGCTCGCCGACCTCGTGGACCGGCGCCCGGAGCAGTTGAGCGAGTTCCTCGAGCCGTTGCTCCTGTCCCTGCGCAAACTGCAGGGCCCGATCGCCGCTCACGGCCTCGATCCTGCGGATCCCGGCAGCAACCCCTGATTCCGCCACGATCTTGAACAGACCGATCTCCCCGGTGTGCGCCACGTGCGTGCCACCGCAAAGCTCGCGCGAGCTCCCAATCTGGAGCACCCTCACCTCCTGGGCATACTTCTCGCCAAAGAGCGCGGTTGCGCCGCTGCGCACCGCCTCGTCGAAGGCCATTACCCGTGCCGTGGTGGCATGGTTCTGAAGTATCTCGGTGTTGACCCGTTCTTCCACCGCGCGCAGCTGCTCCGCGCTGAGTGGCGCTGCGTGGCTGAAGTCGAATCGCGTGCGCTGATCATCCACCAGCGAGCCGCGCTGCTGCACATGCGCACCGAGCACTTCGCGCAGGGCCTTGTGCATCAGGTGCGTGGCCGAATGATGACGCATCGTGCGGGCACGCCGCTCGGGATCCACCTGCGCCAGGACCCGGTCACCGACGGCCACGCTCCCCGCCTCGAGGGCGACCTCGTGGCCAAAAGCGCCGGAAGCGAGCTTGCGGGTGTCGTCCACCCGGGCCGAAAAACCGTGCGGCGACGTCAGCCAGCCTCGGTCGCCCACCTGGCCACCCGACTCGGCGTAGAAAGGGGTTTGGTCGAGCACGATCAGTGCCCGGCCCCCCGACACGCGTTCGACCTGTTCGCCGTGCGCAACGATCGCCACCACCGAGGCCTCGGCCTGGAGTTGCGCATACCCACTGAAGCGGGTGATCTGGCCTGCCACGTCCACGTCGGCAGAGGCCTTGAACTTGCCGGCAGCGCGCGCCTGCTCGCGCTGCCTTTGCATCGCTGCGTGGAACCCCGCTTCGTCCACGCTCACGCCGCGCTCGCGGCAGATGTCGGCGGTGAGATCGAGTGGAAATCCGTAGGTGTCATACAGACGGAAGGCGGTTTCGCCGTCGAGCCGCGTGGTGTGCGGTGCAAGCACCTGCTCGAGCAACTGCAAGCCGTGTTTGAGCGTTTCGGAAAAGCGCTCCTCTTCCTGGCGCAGCACCTCGCGAACCCGCTCTGACGCCTGAACCAGTTCGGGATAGGCCTCGCCCATCAGCCCTGCCAGATCGTGGACGAGCGTATGAAAGAAGGGTTGGTCGCAACCGAGTTGATGGCCGTGGCGAAGCGCCCTGCGGATGATCCGGCGCAACACGTAGCCACGCCCCTCGTTGCCGGGGATCACGCCGTCGACCACCAGGAAAGCACAGGCACGAATATGGTCAGCGATCACCCGCAGCGAAGGACTTTCGCGATCACGTGCGCCTGTAGCACGGGCCGCTGCCGCCACCAGCGTCTGGAAGAGGTCGATGTCATAGTTGCTGTGCACTTGCTGCAAGACGGCTGCGATGCGCTCGAGCCCCATGCCGGTATCGACGCAGGGCCTCGGCAAGGGGGTAAGCACACCCGCGTGGTCGCGCTCGTATTGCATGAAGACCAGGTTCCAGATCTCGATGTAGCGATCGCCGTCTTCCTCGGCCGATCCGGGCGGGCCACCTGCAACTCTGGGGCCATGGTCGTAGAAGATTTCCGAGCAGGGCCCACACGGGCCGGTATCGGCCATCTGCCAGAAATTGTCGCTGGCGTAGCGGGCCCCCTTGTTGTCACCAATGCGGATGATCCGCTCGGCCGGTACCCCGACCTCGTTGGCCCAGATCGCGTGGGCTTCGTCATCGTCCTTGTACACCGTGATCCAGAGCCGCTCGGGTGCGATCCCGAAGCACCGGGTAAGCAAATCCCATGCGAACACGATCGCATCGCGCTTGAAGTAGTCGCCGAAACTGAAATTGCCCAGCATCTCGAAGAAGGTGTGGTGCCGGGCGGTGTAGCCCACGTTTTCAAGGTCGTTGTGCTTGCCTCCTGCGCGCACGCTGCGCTGGGAGCTCGCGGCGCGGCGGTAACTGCGTTGCTCCTTGCCAAGAAAGACCTCCTTGAACTGCACCATCCCGCTGTTGGTGAACAGCAGCGTGGGGTCGTTGGCGGGAACCAGGGGGCTCGAGGCCACCACGGTGTGGCCGCGCGCGGCAAAGTAGCCGAGGAACTGGGAGCGGATCTCGGAGGATTTCATGACGATGACGATTCTAGCGAATCGAGGCAGGCGCAGAGCCTCTCCACCCGCCGCGCACAAGAAAAAGGGGAGGCTGCAAACCTCCCCCAAAAGGAGACCGTCATGATCCGGAGCAAGTTCGGAGAACCCACCAGACCTGCTCCAAACGTCACCCGACGAAAGGAGCGAATCGATTGTGTCAGCACAAGGGTGCGTGCGTCTGTCAGCGGCTGTTGCGAGTTGCAAGACTTTGTAAGGCATGGCGGGCTGTCAAGTTGCCCGCTGCTCCGCTATGCTTGTTCAGAATCGATTTTT
>Ga0194124_10002897_pt1 | contig 18692 bp, 30 predicted proteins | sample TA2KigCas0mmetaG_FD_148605 | JGI IMG/M metagenome (GOLD analysis project Ga0194124, IMG submission 148605) | Freshwater microbial communities from Lake Tanganyika, Tanzania - TA2015031 Kigoma Deep Cast 0m | ecosystem: Environmental > Aquatic > Freshwater > Lake | place: Tanzania: Lake...
CAGCTTCACGGTGGCGATGGCGCGGCTGGGCGGCCAGACGATCGACCTCAACCCCCAGGTGAGCCAGGTGGGCCGGGGCGAACCGGTGGCCGACACGGCCCGGGTGCTGAGCCGCTACGTCGACGCGCTGGCGATCCGCACCTTCGGCCAGGACGAGCTGGCCGAGTATGCGCACTGGGCCTCAATCCCGGTGATCAATGCGCTCACCGATCTGGAGCACCCCTGCCAGGCCCTGGCCGACTATCTGACCCTGGCCGAGGCCTTTCAGCCCGCTGGCAGCACGTTCGACCCAGCGGCGATCAAGGGACTGACCCTGACCTATCTGGGCGATGGCAACAACGTGGCCCACTCGCTGATGCTGGCCGGCGCCCTGCTGGGGGTGAACGTGCGCATCGGCTGCCCCGCGGGGTATGCCCCCGAGCCGGCGGTGCTGGCCCGCGCCCAGCAGCTGGCGGCCGCGCAGGGCTGCACGGTGTCGGTGCTGCACGAGCCATTGGCCGCGGTGCGCGGTGCCCAGGCCCTGTACACCGATGTGTGGGCCTCCATGGGCCAGGAAGAGGAGAAGGCCGAGCGCGAACGGGCCTTTGCAGGCTGGTGCCTCAACGAAGAGCTGATCGCCGAGGCCGACAGCCGCGCCATCGTGCTGCACTGCCTGCCCGCCTACCGGGGCCTGGAGATCAGCGCCAGTGCCATGGAGGGCAGCGCCAGCCGCATCTTCGACCAGGCCGAAAACCGCCTGCACGCCCAACAGGCCCTGCTGGCGGCCCTGCTGGGGGGCTGATCAGGCCTTTGCTGATCAGGCCGCTGCAGCCTTGCGCTGCTGGCTGGTGTAGAGCGCCGCGCCACCGGCCACCAGGGCCAGGCCCCCGCTGAGCGCCAGAAACAGCAGCGTCTGCAGGATCAACAGCAGAAAGCCCAGGGCCGAGAAGGCGGCGATGCGCACCTTGGCCTTGATCAGGAGGGTGAGCAGCAGCAGCACCGTGGCCCGCAGGGCCAGGATGCGCGCCACCGACAACGGTGCCAACGGGCAGAACGGATTGAACAGCATCACGGCAACACGGGTTCATCCATGCTGCTGGCTCCAGCGCCAAACCGCGCAACGCAGCTCAGGCCAGGCGATGCTGATCGAGCCAGCGCACCAGCTGCAGCTGCATCCCCTGAACCCCGGCGTCGACGCGGCCAGCCGACACCGCAGCCAGCTCGCGATCACCGAGATCCTGCACAGCGCTGCCCGCGGCAAAGCGCTGAAACCGCTCCAGCAGTGAGGGTTCGATCGGGATCCCGCGGGTGGCGGCCAGGGCCACCAGTTCGTCGCGGCTGCGCAGCCGCTCGAATTGCGCCCGAAAGGCACCACCGGCTCACTGAGCGCACAGATCAGCTCAGCCAGGGAATTGAGCTCGCTCGGCAGCAGAGCTCCCAGCTCGGTGATGGGGTGCTCGGCCAGGGTGCGGCGAATCTGTTGCAGCACCTCAGGTGCACAGGCAACAGGGGCAGAGGTCGCCATGGAACGGTGCGGCGAAGGTCTGCCCGCAACCTAAACAGCGCAGGCCGCAACCCCCAACACTCGACAAAGCCGCCAGGAGGCGGTACATCTGTATCAGCGTCATTCGACCTGCCCATGTCCGCCGGCCCCACCGAGCCCCTCACCAGTGCCCAGCAGGAGCTGTATGACTGGCTGGCCGACTACATCGGCGTGCACCGGCACAGCCCGTCGATCCGCCAGATGATGGAGGCCATGGGCCTGCGCTCGCCGGCGCCGATCCAGAGCCGGCTCAAGCATCTGCAGCAGAAGGGCTGGATCACCTGGCAGGAGGGGCAGGCCCGCACCCTGCAGCTGCTGGGCAACATGGCCGCGGGCATTCCGGTGCTGGGGGCGGTGGCCGCCGGCGGCCTGGTGGAGACCTTTGACGACGTGAGCGAACGGCTGGAGCTGGAGCCGGTGCTGCAGACCAAGGGCCTGTTTGCCCTCACCGTCAACGGTGATTCGATGGTGGACGCCCACATCGCCGATGGCGACGTGGTGCTGATGGAGCCGGTCAATGACCCGGCCCGCCTGCGCAACGGCACGATCGTGAGCGCACAGGTCGCCGGCAGCGGCACCACCCTGAAGCACTTTCATCGCCAGGGCGGCACCGTGACCCTCGAAGCCGCCAACCCCGCCTACGCGCCCATCGTGTTGCCGGCCGAGCAGGTGGCCGTCCAGGGCAGGCTGGTGGCCGTGTGGCGCCAGGTGTAGCGCCCCCTGGCCCGTAGGCCGCGTTGTAAGCTCATGTCACGCGTGGCCCACGGGCCAGGGTGAACGACCAGCGTTCCACCCGCCATGCGTACCCACGGGGCCATAGCTCAGCTGGTAGAGCACCTGCATGGCATGCAGGGGGTCAGCGGTTCGAGTCCGCTTGGCTCCATTCCGTCAGACCTCTTGCGATGCAAGGGGTCTTTTGGTTTGCTCAGGATCAAGTGGCCGGACTCCCGCACGATGCGATAGCCCAGCTTCTGGAACACACGGACCGCTTCCTTTTGGCTGATGCCGTGGAGGCAAGGCATTCAGAACGCCAGCTCGAGGGTCTCCACCTGCTTGACGCCGGCTTCCTCCGCCTCCACTTCAAGCCACAGACCGATGGCTTCGCGGATGTTGGCGAGAGCCTCATCCCGGGAGCTGCCCTGGGAATGACATCCAGGCAGATCGAGGCAGCTGACCGACCAACCCTCTTCCGTTTCCAGTAGCCGGATCCTGTACGACACTGCCTGGCCCTTCATGCCCTCAACTTAGCCAGGGTCTGCCTCAGCGCTGCAACAGCCAGGGCAACAGCAACAGGGCCACGATGCCGGCTGCTGGCCAAGAGGGACAGCAGCCCTCGCCCTTGCGACTTGATGAGATCGTCAGTCAAGCTGGCCACATGAACATGCGGTCATGAGCAATCACGACGGACAGAAGCTCACGCCGCGGGAGATGGTCAGGGCCCATGCCTACCCCGCGCTGGCGGTCATCAGCACCCTGTCACTGGTCGCCATCGCCGTGTTGCAAGTACCCGGAGCCGTCAAGGCCCATCGCACCAACCTCTGCATCGATGAGCAGGTGCGGTTGCGGCAGGCCAGCAACCTGATCGGCCAGGACGGACCCGGCAAGATGGTTTATCTGAAGGCTGTGCAGCACTGCGAGGGGCTCTGATCTCGCAGTTTGGAGCGAGCAGCAACTTGCCATCCCAGCGGCATCAAGCAATGGGCGGGTCGTCAGTTCGGACACTGAAAAGGTGGGTCTGAACCGACGACACTCCACCTGCGCCGCCTCAGGTGCCAACGCCAGCAGCTTCACCCCCACAGCCACAACCTCGTTGAGGGCTTCATGACCCCTGGGCACAGCCCGGTTTTTTTTGGTTGCTCCTGTGGCCAGGACTGCGGCGACACCCTGCGGGTTCAGGACAGGGCCATTAAAAAGCGGAGCCATATAATTATACACCCAATCAGAACGGGCGGGGGAAGCCCGTCGGATTGGGGGTCTGATTCGAACGGGTCTGGATCGCTTGTTGCAGCTGCCACCACAGCGGATTCCCTGGATTGGGATTCGGGTTCAAGGGGTTGAGGTTGACGCTGAAGCCCCACATTTCCTCAGACATTGGATTGCTCCGTTGGTTGTGAACCCATCCTCTGCAGGCTGAGAGGCGTCAGCAACCGACGGTTGTCGGGTCTTGCGTCACAGCCTCTCCCGACCCTCATGGCGACACCAGCAGCAGCAAGCGGTTGCCCACTGGATCCAGCTGCCACGCACCCAGCGCCAGCCGTCCCTGTTGCCGCGGTAGGGACCGGCTGAGGGCGGGGGCATCAACCTCCAGAAAGCCGCCCCGAACCAAGCACCCAAACCATCCACGCTGCTCCCGCCGGGAGCCCGAGGCAATGCGTGTAAAGACCGATTGTGCGGGGCTGCTGGCGGAGCGAATGTGGTGCCATCAACCCAGGGAGGAGCCACCGATGGCTGACACCCCACCTCAGCACCCGTAGAAGCACCGCTGACTGCAGGCCCCTGCTCCAACAGTCTTCACCCAACCGTGGGCGGGTCGTCAGTTCGGACACTGACTAGGGACGTCTGAACCGTCGACACTCCATCTGCACCGCCTCAGGTGCCCCAGGAGAACCAACTGCCCCACACCTGGAACGTTCGGCCCCAGGTGCCAACGCCAGCAGCTTCACCCCCACACCCACAACCTCGTTGAAGGCTTCATGACCCCCGGGCATTGCCTGGGGGTTTTTGGTGTGATCGGGCTCAGGTTTCCGATGCCTCTGCTGCTGGCGGTGGCAACCGCCGCTCCACCAGCACAAACACCAGCCAGGCCACGCCGGCGCTGATGCCACCTGTCCAGTCATTGCGCAGCAACTCGATGATTGAGGCCGTGCTGGCGGCGATGCGCAGGGCCCGCAGGCCAAACCGGCCCAGTTGCTGAAGCTTGGGGTTCATCGGCTGTTCTTCACGCAGTCGGTGCATGAGACAAGACCAGCGGCCATCGCCGCCAAAAAGCGGGTCAGAACCATCGCTGCACGGCGAAGGAACCCAGCTTGGGCCGATCGCAGCTTCAACGCCAATGCCATGCAGCTGCTGCATCAAACAGCTGCCCCTGCAGAGTGCTGCCATGGCAAGGCGCATCACGTTGCTCGCCCTGGCGGTTGCGGCCCTGCTGCCCTCGGCAGCCGTTCCCCAGACCCAACCGGTCACGGTGCTCTCCATTGGCGATGGCGACACCCTGCGCGTCCAAGACAGTGACCGCACAATCACGGTTCGACTCGCCTGCATCGATGCACCCGAGATGGCCCAAAGCCCCTGGGGGCAGCAGGCCCGGCAACAGCTGCAAGCGATGGTTCCAGTCGGCTCGGCTGTGCAGCTGCGCATTAAGGCCAGCGACCGTTATGGCCGCCAGGTTGCTGAGGTGAGCCGTAGTGGCAGCAACGTCAACCAGGCCCTGGTCACCAGAGGTGCTGCCTTTGTGTACTGGCAGACCATCGCCGGATGTGACCGCCAGACCTATGGCCGTCTCGAAACGGAAGCCCGGCTCCGGGGGGTTGGGGTGTGGAGCAGACCTGGTGGCATCACTCGCCCCTGGGACTTCCGCCACGGCCGTCGCTGATCGGTACGGGAACAGGAACAGCGCCAACCCTCCACGGCTGCAAAAGCGGCGTAACTTGAAGTTGAGTGGAGGCCCGGGAGCCGACCCGACCCTCGCCCTCCAACAGAGTCCGGCCAGGGATCACCCGAGCCGGTGCACACAGCGGAGGTGTGCCCGTAATGCGAGTAGCAACAGAACCCAGGGTGGCGTTGCGCGAACGCCACCCCGTAGCTGCAGTGAGACATATGCCACGTCTATCACCTGACTGTTGAACCCTCGGGCTGAATAACCCGAGCCGGGATCACAACCAAGACGGTCAAGCCCCGAGCATCTCGTCTTCCAGACGTGATCCCCTTCCTTCCCTGTCAGGCACAGGACAGGCCATGCGTGATCAACCACAGACACCCGCCCGGCAAGTTGTTGTGTGAGGACCTCGTTGCCGCAACCGGTGCTAAGGCGCCCGATCCGGGGCGCCTTTTTGATGAGCCGCACGAAAGAATGACCATCGCCTGCATAACCGAGCTGATCTACTCATCAGGCGAATAGGTATAAACGAGAGACCAGGGGACAGCACTCAGTGCCACATCTGCCGTTATCGCACCTCAGTCATGTCCGTTCTCTTCCGCAAACCGCAGCGCATCTCCATCACGGTGAACTAGCAGCTCTACCAGCAGCTGCTGGAGAGCTCCGACCACAGGGCCGCTCGGTCTCCAACCTGGCTGCCTTTCTGCTCGAAAGCGCCCTCGAGCACACCCAACCCTGTCAACCGGGCGTACACCCCTCAGCGGGCGTCGGCGTATACCGCCAGACCCCTCTCCAACCAGGCGCGATGCTCTGCCGCTAGCTCGGCTGGGCTCCAGGGCCCACCGGCTGGCGGCAGGAGTGGCGCGCGTGGGCAGCGACCCGCTGCACCAACACCTGCTGAGCGGCTGCGACTGGCTGCTGCCCACCCCGGTGCGATTCCGCAGCGTCGATGCATGGGCCGAGCTGGTGCGCCAGGGCGTGCTCGATGCCGCGCTGATCTCAGGCCTCGAACTCAATGGCGCCCGCGACGCCGACACCTCCGGGCTGCGGCTGCTGGAGCTGGGCTCCCTGCCGCTCGAACTGGCCGTGGCATCCCGAGCCGGCGCAGACAAGAACCGTCAGCCCCCAACGATTAACGCGGTGCTGGTGCCCCACCGGGGCCTGGCGCCGGGGTTGCACCACGCCCTGCTGAGCCGCGGGCTGCGGCTGCGCACCATCGGCAACAGCTGCAGCACACCGGAGCAGTGGCTCGAGCGACTGGCCGATGGCGATCTGGCCATGCCGATCGACCCGGCCTCCTGCAACGCGGATCAATGGGCCAGCGGCCTACTCACACTGCCAATGACCCCTGAACTGCGTAGCCCGCTATGGCTGCTGCTGCCCCGCACCGAGGGCCTGACCGGCGTGCTCACGTGGACGCTTGAGCACCTGAGCTGAGGGGTGAAGCGCAAGCTTGGGGTGATGGCAAGCAACCAGCAGAGACTCAAAGGCGATCCAGACAGTCCTGAATGACGCCGGCGGGGAACTCCTCCAGGTAGAGAGAGGTGGCTTCACGCAGGTTGGCGATGGCCTCCTCAATGGATTCGCCCTCGGTTGTGGTGCCCGTCTCGGGATTCAAGGCCACATAGCCGCCTTCCTCAGCGGGGGTGAGCAGAGCGCTGAGCTCCATCGGCCCTGGTGCAGTGTTACCAGTCTGACGCTGCGTGTGGGCTGGCGCGGTTCCCTCAAACCGCCAACCCCATCAGCGACAGCCACGCCGCCGGAATCTCCCGCTCCAGCCGCCAGCGGATCGCCACTCCGCGGCCAACCAGATCCGCTCGCCCTCATGGCTCTCAAACCGCGCAAACCCCAGGCACACGAACGGCTCGATGGCGCTGCCCTGCTTGCGCTGCTCCCGCACAAACAGCAGCACCCGGGGCGGCGGTGGTGGTGCTCAGGCTTTCCCAGTGGAACAGGGAGGGGCCGAGGGCCAGGTCGCGGTAGCGAGTTGTGGGGTAAAAGAGGGCTTCGCTCTTCCTGAGGGTGACGAACAGCAGGTCGCACTGGCTGGGTTCGTGCCAGAGCACGCCATAGCCGCAGGCTTCTGCGTAGCAGTAGGCAGCTTTGATTTCGGCGCGGCTGTAGCGGCCGTGCACGCGGAGGTTCAGGTTCGGCGATGAAGGGCGTCAGAGGGCATCGATGAACGTTTCCGCGTCGACTCGCGCCTGGCGAAGAACGCTTCCCAATGTCCCCACTGCCAGGTCACGGCGATGGAGTGGCACCACGCAGGTCAACGTGGTGTCGCCTCCTTCAGGGTTGGGGGACTGTCTTCGCAGCACCACATGGCTGCCTTTCTGACGCACGATCTCGAAGCCGAGTCGCTGCAATGCGGCGATGACGGCTGATGCCGGCAGCCGCGGCAACTTAGGCAACGTTGACCTCGAAGGTGGTCAGCAGCCGAGGCGCCAGCGCAGGTTGCGGACATTCCTCCAGGTAAAGCTCGGTGGCTTCGCGCAGATTGGCCAGGGCTTCCTCGATGGTGTCGCCCTGGCTCGCGGTGCCGACCTCCGGGCACTCCGCCACGTAGACCTCGTCTTCCCGGTACAGGATCGCTGTGAGGCGCTGGGGGGTGGCGGTCGTCATGGTCGCCGGGGTGGTTTGGTCTCCAGTCTGGCGCCCCCCTTCAAACCGCCAAGCCCATCACCGGCATCCACGCCGACGGGATCTCCCGCTCCAGCGGCCAGCGAATCGGTTCGGTGCTGTCTCCCGGCCGACCGGCTGATGCCCAGGGGGGGCTCATTCGCCGATCAAACGGTCGTAGTCCGCATGACTGCCGATCCAGAACCAATGGACACCCTGGTCAGTTGGCAATCCAAGCGCTCTGTAATGGAGCCCCACTCTCACGCTGTGAAGCCTGCGCGCAGCAAGGCGTTTGAACTGCAGAGAAGGATGGGAGGGATCGATCTTGAGCAGGGCGAAGTTCTTGTTGGCGAGTTCCTGAATCCTGGTGGTAACGACTGATAGCAGCGCCAGAATCTGAGCGCTGCTGTGTGTTTCAAAACTGGCGATGCGGGAGTTTTCGATAGTCGTCTTCAGCTTCTTCCAAGAGCGCATCAAGTTTGCCGGCGGCGGCATCGGCCTCCAGCCGTTGATCCCAGGCGGCGGAATCGAAGGCCGCAAACCAACGCCTGAACTCCGCCAGGGCGGAAGGGTCGAGCGCTTCGACGGCCTGCTCCAGAGATTTCACATCGGCCATGGCCTGTCTGTCCAATGAACTGAACCTAATTTGACGGGAACGGACAGCAGCTGCCCCCCCAAAAAACCGCCACCCCCATCACACGCTTGGGAGCCCACGCTTCAACACAACTGGAACCCATGCAGCTCCATGCCGACCTGAACCAGCGCGCGGTGCTCGACACCCACACCCTGGCCTGGACGCCCTCGCCGATGCCTGGCGTGGAGCGGCGCCTGCTCGATCGCGCCGGGGGTGAGGTGGCGCGGGCCACCTCGATCGTGCGCTATGCCCCCGGCAGCCGTTTTGAGGCCCACAGCCATGGCGGCGGTGAGGAGATCCTGGTGCTCGAAGGCACCTTCAGCGACGACCATGGCGACCATGGCGCCGGCACCTACCTGCGCAATCCCGCCGGCAGCAGCCATGCCCCCCGCAGCGCGCCGGGCTGCACGCTTCTGGTGAAGCTGCGCCAGATGCACCCGCTCGATCAACAGCGGGTTGCCATTGACACCGCAACGTCAACCTGGCTTCCCGGTTTGGTGCCGGGTCTGGAGGTGATGCCGCTGCATGGCTTTGGCTCGGAGCATGTGGCCTTGGTGCGCTGGGCGCCGGGCACGGTGTTTCAACCCCACAGCCACCCGGGCGGCGAGGAGATCGCGGTGCTCGATGGCGTGTTCCAGGACGAGCACGGCACCTATCCGGCCGGCAGCTGGCTGCGCAACCCACCCGGCAGCGTGCACCGGCCCTGGAGTGAGGCCGGTTGCACCATCTGGGTCAAGACCGGGCACCTGCCAACCACCCTGGGGCCCGACGGCACGCCGGCTTCGGCTTGGCCATGATTGATCGGGTGTCCCCCTTGCCTGGCTTGAGGAGCCCTTCCCAGCTCCGATGGCTGCTGCGCTGCTGATCCTGCTGGCCATGGTGGCCGTGGGGGCCCTGCTGAATCCCAACCGTGAGCAGTTCGCCTGGTTCCTGCGCCTGCGCCGTCCTGCCTGGCTCACCTTTGAGGGCCTGATCCCGCTGATCTGGATCAGCATCTACGCCTGCTTCTATGCCTCAGCGCTCCTGGCCTGGAATGCAGCCATGAGCTGGGGCCTGATGGGGGGCTACCTGGGGCTGCTGGTGCTGGTGCAGAGCTACACCTGGCTGATCTGCACCACGCGCCGGCTGGCGAACGGCACCACGGTCGCTCTGGCCGGCTGGGTGTGGGGCGTCGCGCTGGCTGTCGTGGTGCAGCCGCAGTCCACCCCGGCCACGTTGCTGCTGATTCCCTATCTGCTGTGGAGTCCGGTGGGAACGTTCGTGACCTGGCAGATGCAGCGCCTGAACCGCAATCCAGACCGGTGATTACCCCCAGATGGGGAGTGGTGCAACGCTGGCCCTGCCGACGAGAGTGGTCCCACTCAATCCAGGAGGTCCGCCATGACGGACTCCACCACGACGATCAGCATCAGCAACTGCCTCGGTCGCACCTGCCTGAAGTGGGGTGCCGATGGCGAGTTAGCCGCCAACGATCTGGCCCTGGTCATGGAACGCCTGGCCCAGGTGGATGGTGCCGTCACCGCCCTGCACCAGAGCGACTGGGATCAACAACCCACTCCCTCGGTGTGCTGAAGGCTGCTCGAAGCAAGCACTCGCAACCCAGCTCCAGACACGCCAGGCCGCAGCACGATCGGAAACCACAAACCGTTAATCGGTAATCGGTATTCAGTCATCGATCAGTCGCAGCGGCGGGCCGCTGCGAGCCGTGCGGATCATCCCCGAGGAGGGCTGAACGGGCAGGCTGCGCCAAGCTGGTCGCAGTCTGTTCGCCGGCGAACGCATGCTCATCCGGATGCTCATGAAGCCACTGCTAACGGTCCTGAGCCTGGTGCTGATGCTGCTGGGCCTCGTCGCTCCGGCCTGGGCCGACTTTGCGTTGCCGCCGCTGCCCTATGCCGCCGATGCCCTGGAGCCGGCGATCGATGCCACCACGATGACGATCCACCACGACCGCCATCACGCCGCCTACGTGGCCAACCTCAACGCCCAGATTGCAACCAATCCCGACCTCAAGAGCCTGAGCCTTGAGGCCCTGCAAACGCAGATCGGGCGCTTTCCGGTGGCCGTGCGCAACAACGGCGGCGGCCACTGGAATCACAGCCAGTTCTGGAGCGTGATGGCGCCCCAGGGCCAGGGCGGCGAGCCCTCGGCGGAGCTGCTGGCCGCCATCAACAGCAGCTTCGGGTCGCTGGAAGCACTGCAGAGCCAGTTCAACCAGGCTGCTGCCGGACGCTTCGGCTCCGGCTGGGCCTGGCTGATCCGCAAGCCCGACGGCTCGCTGGCCATCACCAGCACGGCCAATCAGGACAATCCGCTGATGGACCTGCCCGGCATCGAGCGCGGCACACCGCTGCTGGGGCTGGATGTGTGGGAGCACGCCTACTACCTCAAGTACCAGAACCGCCGGCCCGACTACATCGCAGCCTGGTGGCCGCTGCTCAACTGGAACGAGGTGAACCGCCGTTTTGCCGCTGCCGCATGACCGGGAATCTTCAGGCCATCGGCTTTCTGCTCACCTGGGTGCTCGGCTGGGGCATCGGTGGCTCGCTGATCGATGCCGGGCTGATCAACGCCGGCGTCTATGCCCTCGACGGCGGCCAACTGGGCACCGCCGTCACCTTCACGCTGTGGACCCTGCTCTGGGGCGGCGGCGGCGTGAAGCTGTACCAACGCTGGACCCAGCCCCAGAAGCCCGGCAGCTGAGCCAGGTGACAGCTGACAACCCACCCAATCCCTGCTAGTACTGGTGTACGCATTGAGGTTGGGCCATGGAGATCGCTGTTCGCCGCGCTGGGTCGGCGGCGCCGTCCGTTGACGCGCCCGAAGACTGGCCGTACCTGGAGCAGGACGTGCTGCTCAGAACCCGCAGCCGCAAGGTCTGCATGACCTGCCACTGGTTCCGGCATCACGCCGGGGTGAACTGCATCCCCGTGCTCACCTGCCAGCTGCACCAGGGCCTGATCGCCCACGGCGAGCACCTGACCAGCCGCTGCCAGGGCTGGACCGACGACATGGTGCGCACGAGCGGTTGGGGGGCCGAGGCAGCCTGAGCCATCGCCGGTCGCAGCAGGGCTCAGTAGTAGCGGCCGGGATATTCGCCCGGATGGTCGATCCGGGTGATGCGGATCCCCGATGCCGACTGGCCGTTGAAGCGCAGGATGTCGCTGCCGGACACCCGGTAGCCCAGCTCCTGGGCCAGCAACGACACCTCATCGGCAGTGAGGGCATCGTTCAGGCGTTGCTGCAGTGCCTGATCAGCCCGCACATGGGCCAGAAACCGCAGCAGCTCGCTCTGGGGCACGGTGTCGCCAGCGACAGCCGCACCCTAGGCGTGCATCCAGGCCCAAGGCTGTGATCCGCAACCGCTGCCAAGGCGCCCGATCCGGGGCGCATTCGGTGTGGCCCTGCCTGTCCATGACACAAGGGCTCAGGACAGGACCTCTCTGTACTGGATCACTCACGACTGAATCTCTCAGTCCTGGGGCGTGAGCACGAAACGCGCGCGGGCGTAGCCGTTGCGTTCCAGGGCCTGGAACGCAGCCTCAAGCTGTGCCGGCGCCAGCTCGGGGCTGCGGCTGAGGATCCAGCCGTACTGACGCTTGGGATCGCCGACCACCAGCCAGCGGTACTCAGGGTCCAAACCGATGATCCAGTAATCCCCCCAGAACGGACGCCAACCCAGGACGCTCACAAAACTCACCTTGAGCCGCGCCTTCGATACCGGATCCAGCACGCGTGCCAGACCATTGGCCTGATCAATCTGGCCCTTGCGGGTGAGGCAGCGGTTGGTCACCGTGATCCTGCCGTCAGTGCGCAACTGGTAGCGGGCCGTTGTCGCTTTGACGCAACGGTTCTGGAACCAGGCAGGGATCCGGGCGATCTCATGCCACTGACCCAGAAAACGTTCCAGATCCACCGCGGGCACAGACTGCACCGCCCCTGACTCGAGGCTCGATCCGGACGGCGCGGTGATCACTTCCGTGGCAGGGGTCGATGGCTGAGCACCGGCGGCTGGTTCCCTGACCAGCACCAGAGCGCTGAGGCTCGCGGTGATCAACGCCATCCCGATCAGACCGCGACGCCTGCAACCGGGTGGCTTTGTGCTGACGACGGATTCACGCATCAGTGGAGTTTGTCAGCGATTGTTTTTAGGCTCAGCCCCGTCATGCTGGCGGCATGGACCTTGGTGATGCCCACGGGTTTCAGCAGGTGGAGGTCATCCACTGCCGCGGCTTTGATGATGCCCAGGCGATCGCCATCGCCGTGCGCGAGCGGCGCACGGTGGTGCTGCAGCTCGATCAGCTCGATCCGCTGGAAGCCCAGCGGGTGGTGGATTTCGTCTCGGGTGCGGTGCATGCCCTGGAGGGCCAGTCCGAGCGGCTGGGAGAAGCCACCTTTCTGTTTGCGCCGGGTGGGGTGGTGCTCAGCACCAGCTGAATCGCACCGCGATCCCAAAGACACCCGCTGTTTTGGCGCCGCCGGGCCGCGCCGGAGCTTGACTGGAGTCACAGAGTTCAGCACGGTCTGCCATGTATGTGATCCAGGCGCTCCATTCCGATGGCTGGCGCGAGCAGGGGCGTTTTGCCGTCGAATACTGGGCCTGCCTCGAAGCCCAGACCCGCTGCTGCTCCGACGGGCGCGATTACCGCATCGTCGATGACAGCAATGACCAGGTGGTCACCAGCGTCGACACCAGCAGCTGCCGGGCCCTGGATCCCCAGCACTGAGACTGGGAGGCCAGATCCCGAGAGATCCGTGCCGACGCCGACCACCACAAGCTTCGCCGCGTTTGCCCTACGGGCCGACTACTCATTGCTGGAGCAGTTGCAGGCCGACCCGCAGGCCAGCGCCGATGGCCGCGACCACCGGCCCCGCCCGGTGTTCTCCGGTCATTACGTGCCGGTGACGCCGACGCCACTGCCGCAGCCCGAGCTGCTGGCCCACAGCAGCACCCTCTTTGCCGAGCTGGGGCTGAGCGAGGAACTGGCCCACGACGAGCGGTTCGTGCGGTTCTTTTCCGGCGACATCAGTGCGGCCACCGAGCCGATGCGGCCCTATGGCTGGGCCACCGGCTATGCCCTCTCGATCTACGGCACGGAGTACATCCAGCAGTGCCCATTCGGCACTGGCAACGGCTACGGCGATGGCCGTGCCATTTCGGTGTTCGAAGGCCTCTTCAACGGCAACCGCTGGGAGCTGCAGCTCAAGGGCGGCGGCCCCACGCCCTACTGCCGCGGCGCCGATGGCCGCGCCGTGCTGCGCTCGAGCGTGCGCGAGTTTCTGGCCCAGGAGTTCATGCACGCCCTGGGGGTGCCCAGCTCACGCTCGCTGACGCTGATCCTGTCCAGGGCTGAAACCGTGCGCCGGCCCTGGTATGCGCCCAACTCCCGCTCGCTTGATCCCGATGTGATGGTCGACAACCCGGCGGCGATCACAACCCGCGTGGCGCCGTCGTTTCTGCGGGTGGGCCAGCTGGAGCTGTTTGCCCGGCGCGTGCGCAGTGGTGCCCATGCGGCGGCCCTGAACGAGCTGCGGATGATCGTGCAGCACCTGATCGCGCGCCATTACCGCAGCGAGATTGACGCGGCCCTGCCCTTCGCCGAGCAGGTGGTGGAGCTGGCGCGGCTGTTTCGCGGACGGCTCACAGCCCTTATCGCCCACTGGATGCGCGTGGGCTACTGCCAGGGCAATTTCAACAGCGACAACTGCGCCGCCGGGGGCTTCACCCTCGACTACGGACCCTTCGGATTCTGCGAACTGTTCGACCCCCGGTTTCAGCCCTGGACCGGCGGTGGCGAGCACTTCTCGTTCTTCAACCAACCGCGGGCGGCTGAGGCAAACTTCCAGATGTTCTGGGCCTCCCTGCGCCCGCTGCTCGAAGACAACCCGGAGGCGCTGGAGCGGCTCGATCAGATCCGAGACGGTTTCGCCGAGGCGATGCAGCAGCAGCTCGAGGCAATGTGGGCCAGCAAGCTCGGCCTCAACAGCTACGACCCCGAGCTGATGGCCGAGCTGCTGGAGCTGATGGTGCGCTCCAAGGTCGACTACACAATCCTGTTTCGCCAACTCTCGGGCGTCCCCGAGCACCCCTCAGCGCTGCACGAGTGCTTCTACCTGCCGCCGTCTGAGGAGCTCGCTGGCCAATGGAGCCGCTGGCTGCACCGCTGGCGGGCTCAGATCGCGCGCGAGGGCGACCCGCGCCAGGCATCGACAGCGATGCAACGGGTGAACCCCAGGGTCACCTGGCGCGAATGGCTGATCGCGCCGGCCTACGACCAGGCGGCCGAGGGTGACACGCGTCTGATCCAGGAGCTGCAGACGGTGTTCAGCCATCCCTACAGCCCGCTGCCAGCTGCACTGAAGGCGACGTACGACCGCCTGAGACCCCGGGAGTTTTTCAATGCCGGGGGCGTGTCGCACTACAGCTGTTCGTCCTGAGCCGCCTGAGCCGATCGACACAAATCCGGTCCAGGCGAGCCGTTAGCGTGGTCAATTGAGGCCAGATCCTGGCGTTCTTCGCTTCGGCAGCCCGTTTTGACGCCTCGGCTCGCCGCACGCTTCACGGGATTGGCCCGCTGTTCATTGCTGCAGCTCACCTTGGCTGCCTGGTGCTGGGGCTGGGCTGGGCGGCCCTGCTCTGGGCCGTGCTGCTCTACCTGCTGCGGATGCTGGCGATCACGGCGATCTACCACCGGCTGATCGCCCACCGCAGTTATCAGGCGCCGCGGCTGGTGTGGTGGCTGGGCTCGATGTTGGCGGCTTCGGCCGGGCAGATGGGGCCCAGTTGGTGGACGGCGCACCACCAGCAACACCACCGGCATGTGGACACAACCAGTGATCCGCACACGCCCCTCCATCCCTGTGGGGGCTGGCGGGGATTCTGCCGATCACAGCTGGGTTGGCTGCTGACCCCTGACTTTCACCCGGCGATGCTGCCCGCCCACGTGGAGACTGATCCGGTGCTGCGCCTGATCGACCGGTTGCACGTGCCGGCCCTGGCCCTGGCCTGGCTGTCGTGGCAGCTGGGCGGCTGGCAGTGGCTGGGGGCCTTCTGCCTCAGCACCACCGTGCTGTTTCATGCGGTGGCCAGCGTCAATTCGGTGGCCCACCTGGCCGGCGAGCAGCCCTTTGCCACCGCTGATGCCAGCCGCAACAACCGCTGGGTGGCGCTGCTCACCCTGGGGGAGGGCTGGCACAACCTGCACCACGCCTTCCAGGGCTCGGTGCGCCAGGGCTACACCGTGCGCAGCGGCCGCATCGTGACACTGCCCGATCCCACCTACCGCTTCATCTGGCTGCTCGAGAAGCTGGGGCTGGCATGGCAGCTCCGCCGTCCCAGCCAGCGGGCCCTGCTGGCGCGAGCGGCGAACTGAGGCCCACCTCGAACCGCAGAGCCCGCCCCAGGACCATCAAAAAAACCGCCCCCGAAGGAGCGGCTTGAATCAGGACATGCCTTGGTCATGGAACGGCCATGAACAAGGAACGGCAATGAACAAGGCGGTGTCGATCAAGACACCGACAGGCTGATCACCAGCGGGAGTTGCCGGCGGATGCCGCCGGACGGGGCTCGACTTTGTTCACGCGAATCATCCGTCCCATCCATTCGACATCGCGGAGATCATCGATGGCCTTGGACTCCTCGGCATCCTCAGACATGTCGACAAAAGCGAAACCGCGTTTGCGGCCGGTTTCCCGGTCAAGAGGAAGGGTGCACTTGCGCACAGTGCCGTAATCGGCAAACAACTGCTGAAGATCCTCAACCTCGGCATCGAAGGAGAGGTTGCCTACATAAATGGTCATGAGAGTCAAAAAATATGCGATCGACTCGTCGAAAGACTTGAGATAGTCGCTGGCCAGAAGCAGAACGGTTGTGATCTCGCCGCTTGGGGGAAGAAACCCGCTGAAGAATGGTCGTTGAATCGATTCAACCCTACAGCACCACGCTAAACGCAGGCCGATAGGGAACTGACTTATTTCTGCTCAGCTCATTTCTGCAGAGCTGATTTCTGCTGAGCTGCTCTCAGCTGAGCGCAATCCTGATTGGCTCAGCCTCTAAGAGAGATCGAAGGTTGGTCGGGGTGCTGGCATTGATCCAGTCGACCTGGCCCCTCAGAAACGGCCCCTCAGAACTGGACCCTCAGAAACAGAAGGGCAGAAACTGCGTGCGGCAGGCTGCGTAGCCATCCACCAAGGCGCCCAGACCGATCTGATGAGCGATACCGAAGCCCGTCAAACCCTCAACCACCACCCCGATCACGATGCCAAGCATGGCTGCGCGTCCATTGAAGCGCTCGGCACGCTTCAGCTGATCCAGATGGATCAGCTGCTGGGCTCGATTCTGAAACCTTTGGTCGATGGCAGACGAATTCGACGGCAAATTGGAAGATGAATGGCTCATGTTGACTCCCATGTGGTGAAGCGAGGAAGGATCGTCAGGGCAACGGTGTCGGCGGCGGCCATGGCGATCAACCCAGACCGATCTGGGACAGGATGCCCTGGCCGGTGAGCAATTCGGTCGCCAGACCGATCACAAAACCGAGCATGGCCAGACGGCCATTCCAGGTCTCAGCAAATTCGACAAAACCGAAACGGGAAGCGGGGTCGGCCATAATACATATCAATTTGTTAAGTCGACTGTAACAGAATGCAACTACTGCGGCGTCGGCTGCTGCGGCATTGCAGCCGCAGGGGCCCAACTGTGCCCGCCAAAGTGGCCACCAGCTATGCCCCAAGCCATGACCCCCACCCGTGAGCAGATCCTCGCCGCTTCCGCAGGCTGGGTGGCGGTGGTGCTGAATGTGGTGCCGGGCCTCGGCGCGGGGTACCTCTACCAACGCCGCTGGAAGGCCTACTGGATCACCTCTGCCCTGGCCACCAGCTGGTTCGTGGCCGGCGCCGCGCTGGCCCGGAACGCCGATGCCGCCAGCGAAGCCCAGAACCAGCTGGTGGGGCTGATCGGCCTGCTGGTGCTGGCCGGCGTGACCGCCACCGAAGCCGGCCTGACCGTCAAACGCGTGCGGCAGAGCGACTGAGCCATCAGCCACCAGGGCCGATGTCTGTGTCCACTGACAAGAAGCCGAATCCAGCAAGCACAGCGCGCCGGCCACGCCCCTCAGAACCATGCGGCCTGAGTGCTTTCGGATGGCGGCAGTGGGGATGAGCAGCGCCTCCTGGGCGATCCCGCGGCGATCCCATGGCGTCCAGATCTGCTGACACAGCCACCCGCGGAGCCCTGGGGCAAGGCGAACATGGCTTCACATTTGTAAAAGGTTCTGGCATGGCTGCTCCCAAGCTGTCGATCGCTGAGCTCTCTGCGTCTTCTCTGATGCACCTGCGTGAGCTGGCCCAGCGCCTGGGCATCAGGAGTTACACGGCGCTGAACAAGGCCGACCTCATCGGCGCCGTCGCGGGGGCCACGGCGGCATCGACAGACCCCGCAGCGGTCGCCAAGCCCGAAGCCCATACCCACGTGGTGTTCCTGCCGCGTGATCCGCAGTGGGCCTATTTGTTCTGGGAGATCAGCAGCGCCGATCGCCAGCGCGCTGCTGCCGCTGGGGCTGGACAGCTCTGCCTGCGGGTGGCTGATGTGACCGGCCTGCCCCTGGGGGCCAGCCACCCGCATGCCTTGCAGGAACTTGTGGTCGATGCCCAGGGCAGCGAGTGGTACCTGCCGGTGCCGTTGAGCGATCGCGACTACCGCGTCGAGCTCGGCTATCGCCTGGCCGCTGGTGGCTGGCTGTCGCTGGCCCATTCATCGGTGGCGCGGATGCCGGCCGATGAGCCCAGCGCCGTGGTGGCCGATGTGTTTGTGCCCTTCTCGCTCGATGCCCTGCCGGTGGCGCCCCCTGAACCGATCAGCAGCGGCGGGGTCGAGCACGAGCGCCTGTATCAGCGCGCCACCGCCGGCAGCGCCCGCAGCCGCCGCATCGGTTCAGAAGTCCTGCACGAGCATGACTTCATCGATGACCAAAGCGGTTTGCTCAACGCCTCCGGCGCCGGGGTGTGGGCCAGCGGCCGCAATGAATCGGGCAGCGGCCTGCTGCGGCAGCGCTCCTTCTGGCTGGTGGCCGATGCCGAGCTGATCGTCTACGGCGCCACCGAACCCAGCGCCAGCCTGTTCATCGGCGACCAGCAGGTTCCCCTCGAAGCCGACGGCACCTTCCGGGTGCAGGTGCCATTCCGCGACGGGCAGCAGCTGTATCCCATTTGCGCCATTGCCGCCGATGGCGAACAGCAGCGCTCGATCCGCATGGAGTTCGAGCGCCGCACCCCCGAGGCCCGGGTCAACACAGCCGCCGAAGCCACCCTCGAATGGTTCTGAT
>Ga0194124_10002903_pt1 | contig 18672 bp, 20 predicted proteins | sample TA2KigCas0mmetaG_FD_148605 | JGI IMG/M metagenome (GOLD analysis project Ga0194124, IMG submission 148605) | Freshwater microbial communities from Lake Tanganyika, Tanzania - TA2015031 Kigoma Deep Cast 0m | ecosystem: Environmental > Aquatic > Freshwater > Lake | place: Tanzania: Lake...
AAAAGAAGAAGCGAAGCAAACGTACGCACAGAATCGACGCGAAACGGTCCAGTCTTTAGCAAGGTTCCACACAGCGAGCAGCCGATTCAAGCGAGAAGACACAGACGTTGACGCCATGCAAGCGGCGGCGATACCAAAGCAATGCGTCAGGCATGCCACCGGTCCATGACGCAGCCGCGCAGGGCAGACCATCGGCTCAACATCCAACCCTTCCCTCTGAAAAGGCGCTCTCGGGTGGTTCAGACGCTGAGGAAGCGATCCACCACCTGCTTGCTGAGCTCGGCCGTGGGGCCGCTGGCCACCACGCCGCCCTTCTGCATGGCGTAGTACCAGTCGGCCTGGCGCACAAAGTGCAGGTGCTGCTCCACCAGCAGCACGCTGATGCCGGTGGTCTCGATGATGTGGCGCACCGCCCGTTCGATGTCGAGCACCACCGAGGGCTGGATGCCTTCGGTGGGCTCATCAAGCAGCAGCAACCGCGGCTTGCCCAGCAGGGCGCGGGCGATCGCCAGCTGCTGCTGCTGCCCGCCCGAGAGGTCGCCGCCGCGGCGGTTCAGAAACGTCTCCAGAATTGGAAACAGCTCGAACACCAGCGGATCGATGTGGCGGTTGCGGGCAAGACCACCCGGGAGGGCTTCCAGGCCCAGCATCAGGTTCTCTCGCACCGTCAGGTGGGGAATGATCTCGCGGCCCTGGGGCACGTAGCCGATGCCCCGTCGGGCCCGGCCATGGGGAGGCAGTGCCGAGACCTCCTGCTCGACCAGCTGCACCTGGCCGCTGCGCTGGCGCAGCAGTCCGATCACGGTCTTGAGCAGGGTGGTCTTGCCGACCCCGTTGCGACCGATCAGACAGACCATCTGACCGGCGTTCACCGTCAGGTCGACGTTGCGCAGTATATGGCTCTCGCCGTAGTAGACGTTCAGACCACGAACCTGCAGAACTTCCTGAGCCATCAGTTGAATTCTCCTTCGGTTTCAGTACCCAGGTAGACCTCGATCACCCGTGGATCGCGCTGCACCGCATCCATGGACCCCTCGCAGAGGACCTGGCCCTCGTGCAACACCGTGACTGGTGCCTGGAGATCGCGGATGAACTCCATGTCGTGCTCGATCACCAGCACGGTGTGCTCGCCCGACAGCTGCCGCAGCAGATCGGCCGTGCGTTCGGTCTCCTCATCGGTGAGACCGGCCACGGGCTCATCCACCAGCAGCAGCTGGGGATCCTGGGCCACGAGCATGGCAATCTCGAGCCACTGCTTCTGCCCGTGGGAGAGGCCGCCGGCCCGCTGATTGCTGAGGAGTTCGAGGCCCACCACCTCGAGCAGGTGCTGCACCCGGTCGCGCGCCGTGGAATCGAGGCGACCGAACAACAGCGCCAGGGGCCCGTTGAGACGGCTCACCGCCAGCTCGAGATTGCGGCGCGGCGTGAGGTTCTGATACACCCTCGGGGTCTGAAACTTGCGCCCGATCCCCAGGCGGGCGATGCGGTGCTCGGCGATGCCAAGCAATGAGCGGCCACGAAACAGCACCTCCCCCTTGGTGGGGCGCACCTTGCCGGTGATCACATCGAGAAAGGTGGTCTTGCCCGCGCCGTTGGGACCGATCACGGCCCGCAGCTCGCCAGGAGCCAGGGACAGGTTGAGATCGTTGAGGGCCCAGAAGCCATCGAAGCTGACGCTGATGCCGCGCAGTTCGAGCAAGGGGGCTGGGGTCGTGGCCATCACGCCTCACCTCCTTCAAGCTGACGGCGCTCGGCCGCCACCGCAGGGTCCAGATCCAGCTCGGGATAGGTGGCCGCCCGGGGGGGCCAGCCCAACATCGCCAGCACGCGCGCCGGACCACCGACCCGCCACCAACCCACCAGGCCATCGGGCAGGGCCGTGACCACCAGCAGGAACAGGGCCCCCTGAATGAACAGCCAGGTTTCGGGCAGGGCCTCACTGACCAGGCTCTTGGCGAAATTGATCACCACGGCGCCAAGCACCGCACCGATCAGGGTGCCGCGCCCACCCACCGCCACCCAGATCACCATCTCGATCGAGAACGGCACCGCCATGTACTGGGGCGATACGATGCCCGACTGCACCGTGTACAGCGCTCCGCTCACACCCGCCAAGGCGCCGGCCACGGCAAACACCAGGGTCTTGTAAGCAGTGGGGTTGTACCCGGTAAAGCGCAGGCGGGGTTCGTCATCGCGGATGGCGATCAGGGCATCACCAAAGCGACCCCGGGTGAGCCAATTGCAGAGAAACCAGCTGCCGATCACCAGCAGCACCGTGAGCCAGAAGAGGCCGCGCTGGGCACCATCGCTACCCACAAGCCCCCCGAACAGCCGAGCCGTGTCGGTCTTGAGGCCATTGGTGCCGTTGATCAGCTTCTGCTGTCCGTTGAAGAAGTTGAAGAAGACCAGCAGCGCCGCCTGGGTAAGGATCGAGAAGTAAACCCCCTTGATGCGGTTGCGGAACACCAGGTAGCCGAGCACCCCGGCCACCAGCGCCGGCAGCACCCAGATGCACAGCAGCGTGAACACAGGCGAGGTGAAGGGCTGCCAGAACGCCGGTAGCGCCTTGACGCCATAAAGACTGAAGAACTCAGGCAGCTCGCCAGGTGCCAGCGCGTTCAGCTGCAGATGCATGCCGAGGGCATAGCCGCCGAGGGCAAAGAAGATGCCCTGACCCAGGCTCAACAGCCCGGTGAACCCCCAGATCAGATCGATCCCCAGGGCGACGATGCCCAGCGACAGAAAACGTCCCAGCAGGTTGAGCCGAAACGGGGGCAGCACCACCGGCAGCACCAGGGCCGCGATCACGATCGCCACCCAGGGCAAGGCACGCCGCAGGGTTCGCTTCGAAAGCCATTGGCCCATGACTCAGGCCTCCACCAGGCGGCCCTTCTGCGGGAACAGACCGGCAGGTCTGAACTGCAGAAAGACAACGATCACGGCAAACACCAGCACCTTGGCCATCGACGTGGTGGCAAAGAAGGTGACCAGCTCGTTGAGGGCCGCCGGCATCGCCGGCCACACCAGCAGCAGGGAGCCAGAGCCGACGATGTAACTGAGCACGCCGATCCCCAGGGCCGCCACCACGGTGCCGACCAGCTTGCCGACACCGCCCAGCACCACCACCATGAAGCAATCGACGATGTAATTGCCGCCGAGGTTGGGGCCCACCGAACCCAGCAGGGTGACGGCCACACCGGCCACACCCGCAAGGCCGGAGCCCACCAGGAAGGTGAGGGCATCAACCCGTTGAGTGGGGATGCCAAGGCAATCGCTCATCGAACGGTTCTGGGTCACGGCGCGAATGCGTACGCCCCAGACGCTCTTCTGCAGAAACCAGATCACCGCCGCCAGGGCAATGGCCGTGAGCGCAATGATGAACAGGCGCGCCGTGGGCATGGTCACGGCGCCCAGCTCGACCGAGCCGCGCAACCACTGCGGTGCCGTCACATCGATGTTGCGGGCACTGAACCAGGGCTGATCCAGCACCCGCACACCGCCCAGAGCCGAGGCGACGGCAATGCCGATGGCGCCGGAGCCGATCCAGCTGCCCACGCCCAGCAGGGGCGTCCAGCGCTGCTGCCACAGCCGCGCCGGGGTGAACCGAGGAATCAGCAGACCCAGCAGCACCGCCAACACCAGGCCGATGGCGAAAGCGCTGCTGACCGAACGCACAAACTGCTGCAGGATCAGGCTGACCCCCCAGGTGGCCAACAGGGTTTCCAGGGGCCGGCCATAGAGCCGGCGGATCACGGTTTTCTCGAGCAGCAGACCCACCACACCACTGACCACGAAGGCCACAGGAATGGCGATCAGGATGTAGATGGGGAACAAAGCCTCCAGGGGCCCATCCTTGAACAGGTTCTGCACCACAAAGGTGGTGTAGGCCCCGAGCATCATCAGCTCGCCATGGGCCATGTTGATCACGCCCATCAGCCCGAAGACCACAGCCAAACCAAGGGCGGCCAGCACCAGAACCGAGCCGATGGCCAGCCCGTTAAACAGCGTGTCGTAGAGCAGATCCATCGCAACCGGCAAGAAAGAAAGAAGGGGGCTACTCAGCCCCCAAGCAACCGTTGCCGGAGGGGGAAGCTCCAAAGGAAACCCCCCTGCACCGGCCGTGATCAAGCCGTGGGGATCACATCTTGAACTTGCCGGCATCGGGACGCTTCTGCGTCCAGTCGCAGGTGTAACCCTTGGTCTCGGGCACGAACTGATTCCAGGCCACGGGCTTCACGAAGCCCTTGTCCTGCAGGATCTTGAACATGCCGTCCTTCTGCACCTCACCGATCAGCACGCGCTTCTCGACGTGGTGGTTGGGCATCACCGTGACCTTGCCCTCAGGGGCGTCAAAGCTGACGCCGATCAGGGCTTCGCGCACCTTGTTGTCGTCGACGCTGTTGGCCTTCTCAGCCGCAGCAGCCCACAGGTACACCATCATGTATGCGGCTTCAGCGGGGTCATTGGTGACGCGCTTGTCGCCGTACTTGGCCTTGAAGTTCTTGGTGAACTCCTTGGAGGCGGGGGTGTCGAGGCTCTGGAAGAAGTTCCAGGCGGCATAGGTACCCTCGAGGTACTCCGGACCGATGGCGGCGATCTCCTCCTCGGCGATCGAGAAGCTCATGATCGAGTAGCCGTTGGCCGGGGTGATGCCGGCAGCCTTCATCTGTTTGAAGAAGGCCACGTTGCTGTCACCGTTGAGGGTGTTGACGATCACACCGCCCTTGGGCAAGGCCTGCTTGATCTTGGCGATGATCGGTGCCACCTCGGTATTGCCCAGGGGCAGGTAGTCCTCACCCACGACCTTGCCGCCGCTCGCCTTGAGCTGCTCCTTCATGATCGTGTTGGCGGTGCGCGGATAGACGTAATCTGAGCCCACCAGGAAGAAATCCTTGCCCTTGTTCTTCAGCAGCCAGTCGACAGCCGGTTCAGCCTGCTGGTTGGGCGCAGCACCGCTGTAGAAGATGTTCTTGGAGCACTCCTGCCCTTCGTACTGAATCGGATAGAAGAGGAAGTGGTCTTTGGCCTCGAACACCGGCAGCATCGCCTTGCGGCTGGCCGAGGTCCAGCCCCCGAAGACCACCGACACCTGATCCTGGTCGATCAGTTTCTTGGCCTTCTCAGCAAAGGTGGGCCAATCGGAGGCGCCATCTTCCTCGACCGGAACGATCTTCAGCTTCTTGCCGTCGATCGTGATCCCGCCCTTGGCGTTGATCTCATCGATGGCCATCAGCTCGGCTTCGGCCACCGTGTTCTCGGAGATGGCCATGGTGCCGGAGCGGGAGTGAAGGATCCCGACCTTCACCTCACCGTCAAACTTGCCGCCGGCCTGGTCGCCGCCGACGCAGGCCACAAGCGAGATCGATGTGGCAAGCAGGGTGGCGCCGCTCAGCAGCGGCATCAGCGACTTCCGCTTCAGGGTAGACGTCATGGGTGGTTCAGCATGAAAAGGGCTTCCGCCATTCAGCGGTGGCCAGACCGTATCGAGCCGAACAAAGCCGTTTGTGTAGCCGTTGCCACGGAATGGCCAACTCGTGCAGCCCAAGGCCTCCCAAGGCTTTTTGCTTCACCAAAGGGGCGTCTGCGCTGTGTCGGCAGCTACCGTTCAGCCCACGGGAATTGGCAGTTGCTGCATCAGAAACGCCTCCACCCGCTCGAGCCCCTCACCCGTGCGGATGTTGGTGAAACACCAGGGGCGTCCCGCACGCATGCGCTCGGTATCGGCCTCCATCACCGCCAGGCTGGCCCCCACCAATGGCGCCAGATCGATCTTGTTGATCACCAGCAGATCGGAACGCGTGATGCCGGGGCCGCCCTTGCGCGGGATCTTGTCGCCGGCTGCCACATCGATCACGTAAATGCACAGATCCACCAGCTCCGGGCTGAAGGAGGCCGCCAGGTTGTCGCCGCCGCTCTCCACCAGCACCAGATCGAGATCCGGAAACGTGGCTTCGAGCTCGGCCACCGCCGCACGGTTGATCGAACAGTCTTCGCGGATGGCCGTGTGGGGGCAGCCACCCGTCTCCACACCGCGGATGCGCTCGGGCTCCAGGGCACCGACACGCGTCAGAAACTGGGCATCCTCCTGGGTGTAGATGTCGTTGGTGGGGACGGCCAGCTGCAGGCGGTCGCGCAGCCGACGGCAGAGGGCTTCAACGAGCGCCGTCTTACCGGACCCCACAGGTCCGGCCACCCCCACACGCAAGCGACTCATCGCTGATGCCAGCAGCAAGATCTGCTGCCATCCTGACCGGTGTGCTCTGGTAGCTGCTGAAGCCGGGTGATCACGCAACGACAACGGCGCCAGATCGTCAACCAGGTGGATGGCACCAGCGTTGGTCTGTCGGTGCTGGTGGGGGCGGCGATCAGCCTTGGGCTGATCGAGCTGCTAGCCAGCCCGCTCGAGCAGATCGCCAGTGTCGACACCCAGATCCTGGCCGTGCAGACCACCCTGCTGGCGTCACCGCTGCTGATCAGCCTGCTGCTGTTGCTGCGCGATGGCGGCGTGCTGGTGAGCCAGGGCGCCCTGCTGGCGGGCCGGCATCCGCGTTGGCTGCACAGACTGTGGCTGGTGCAGGTCATGCCGCTGGTGCTGGCCAGCTTGGTGCTGGCGCTTTACCTGCTGGCGGCCGCCATGGTCAGCGCCACCCTGACCCAGCCCGAACGCAACAACATCGGCGAACTGGCGACGTTGCTGGGCAGCGTTGCACCGACCACCTTTGCCCTGGCCCTGGTCAAAACAGCGATTTTTGCTGCATTGACCCTGTGGATCAGCCTGCAACAGGGTGCCCGCTGCCAGCGCCTGGGGCTGCGACCGATGGCCGCGCTGTCACGCGCGATCAGCCTGACCATGGCGGTGTTGCTGAGCCTGGATCTAGGCCTGGTGCTGGCCTTTGACCCCTTGCTGATCCGGCAATGAGGGCACCCTCGAGGACCCCGATCGCACTTCTGGGCTGGCGCCGGCACCGCCGCCTCGCCAACGGACCAGGTCTCGAGAGCTGGGCCCTGATCAGCAGTGCCGCGGTGTTGCTGCTGATCGCCATCGGCGTCATCGGTGCGCCGCGCCACTGGTGGGGACGGAGCCTGGAGCTGACCCTGAACACCACCAGCGCCGCCGGCCTGACCCCCGGCATGCCTGTGAAGGTTGCCGGCTATTCGGTGGGGCGGGTGCAGTGCATCCAGCTGCTCGAAAGCGGTCGCATCCTGGTCAAGCTGTCGGTTGAAGCCAGTCGCGCCGGGCTGATCGGACCGCGTAGCCAGGTGTCCCTGGGCCAGGACACCCTGCTCGGCGGGTCCTACATCGCCCTGAGCACGGACCCACAACACCCTCAGGCACAACAACGGCTGCTTGCGCGAGACCTCAACCTGACCTACCGACCCGTACCGGGCATTCCGACGCTGCTCAACGAACTGGCCGGCAGCCGTCTGGCCTTGCAACAGGGGATCGACGGCGCCACCGCCCTGGTGCAGAAAGGGCTGCCCCGCAGCCTCGATGAGCTCGACCGCACCCTGCAGGGCGGACAACGCCTGACCAACACGCTGGAGCAGGAGCTGGGCGGCAAAGCCGGTGCCATCAGCAACGACCTGCGCGCCACCAGCACCAACCTCAACCAGACCCTCAGCCAGCTGCAGAGCACCCTGGAGCAGGTGCATGCCCTGGCCGAAAGCAGCAACCAATTGCTGGGCAACCACAACCGCAGCTGGCTGCTGCGATTGCTGCAGCCAGCTGCGGACCCAAGCGACAAGCCCTGAGCGGCTAACTGCGAAACAACCGTGAATAGAGCTCGCTGTGCTGAAGCTGCACCAGCCCGGCTCCGACCCCGGAGCTCCAGAGGCTGCGGGGGTGGGCCTGCGCGAGCTCCTGGGCGCGCTGGGCGATCAAGGGCGACAGCGCCAACTGCAGCCGCTGACCCTCGGTGGGTCCGAGCGGCACCAGGCGCACGGCCGCACTGATCTGGTTGGCAGTCCAGCCGTAGAGGTAGGCCTGCTCCAGAACAGGCGAGCCTAACTCCAGACAGGCCCCGGCCCAGGCAAACGCGGCGGGCCAGGCCAGACCCACCGGCGCAGGCGCGGGCAGGGGCAGCAGAGGGCCTGTCACTTCAGCGAGCAGCTGCAACAGCGACTGGCCCATCTGACGCTGCTGGGCGCGCAGCTCGGCCGCCTCCCGCTGCGCAAGCAGCCAGGCATCCAGTTCGGCCAGCGCGGTCTGCGCTGTGGTGTCGCCCCCGCGCCAGCGAGCAATGCAGGCCCCCAGCGCCGCCAATGCTGCCGCCTCGAGCGTGACGGCACCGCGTTGCAGTTCGGCCTCGAGCCACTGCTGCAGCTCGGCGGCGGTGCCCAGCCGGCCTTGGTGCTGCAACACCTCCAGACCCTCGGAGTAGCTGAAGGCGCCGACCGGCAGCGCGGGGCTCACCAGTTGAAACAGGCGCAGCAGGGCGGCATCAGTGGTGGTGGCCATGGTCTCCGGCGCCATAGGCGCCTGCCTCCGGAGCAAAGGGAGCTGCAAACGTCTCCACCTGCAGGCCGCGGTGGCGCAACAGGTCCAGCAGCACGCTGTCAAACGGCAACAGCAGGTGGTCCTGGTGGATCTCCAGGGCCACATGGCGGTTGCCCAGGTGATAGGCCGCCTGCAGCAGGGCCAGGGGATCGCCACTGCTCACCCGCAGCAGAGGCTCGGGAGCAGCCAACACCTCGACGAGCACCTGCGTGTCGGCGCTGAGCAACCGCTCACCGGGCTGCAGAGGGGTGCCCCGGGGGAGCTGCAGCAAGAGGTCCTGACCGCAGGTGCTGCAGCGATGGCCCCGCAGGCTGGTGCGCTGCTCGGCGCTGAGGCTCATCTGCAGCAGCCGCTCCACCCCGGCAGGGCAAGGATCGTGCGGGTCCAGTCGCGTGAGCAGCACCAACGAGGCCACTGCAGCAAAGTGAAGGTTGCCTCTGCACACTGGCACCCGAATGGCCCCCTGGCAGGCCGAGGCCTGGTTGCGGTTTGAGCGCCGTGGTGACCGCACCGTTCACCAGGGGGGCGCCACGGCACCGCTCAAGCTGCAGCGCGCCTTTCAGCAGAGCGGCGGCCATTGCGAGCTGCCCCTGTTGCACACGGCAGGTGGCCTCGTGGGCGGTGATCAGCTGGAGTTGCAGCTCGACGCGGGCCCTGGCAGCCGCGCCCTGATCACCACCGTGGCAGCCCAGAAGGCCTACGGCAGCGTGGCGCGCTCGCGCCTGCACCCGAACGGCCAGTGGGCGCGGCAGCGGGTGGCGATGGAGCTGGCCGCCGGCAGCACCCTGGAGTGGATGCCGCAGGAGCTGGTGCTTTACGACGGCGCCTTGCTTGAGCAACAGCTCTCCGTGCGGCTGGCCGCCGATGCAGCCGTTCTGACCGCCGATGTGGTGCGGTTCGGACGCACCGCCGCCGGTGAGGGGCTGGGCCAGGGGTGCTGGCGCTCCTCCGTGGAGATCTGCCGGCAGCTGCCCGGCCGCAGCCGCTGGGAGCTGGTCGACCGGCTCGAGCTGGGCGGCGAAGCGCTCAGCAGTCCCCATGGGCTGGGGGGGGATGCCGTTTTTGGCTCGTTGGTCTGGGCGGCACCCCAACCCGTTGACGCCGGGGCCATGGCCGAGCTGTTGGTCGGCTGCCGCGCCGACCGCGCAGGCCTGACGGGCACGATGGCCTGCGGCGCCCTGTCCCAAGGGCTCATCGCCCGCTACAGCGGTTCCTCCACCCAGGCGGCGCGGTTCTGGTTCTGCCGCATCTGGGCGCGGCTGCGGGCCCAGGGCGGCCTGGCGGCGCCGGAGCTGCCGCGGGTCTGGCCCTTCCAGGAGAAACCCTGGGGCGGCACCATGGTTCAACCTGAACGCTCGAAGGCCAGCGCGGCTGCCACAGTGATGGCATGCACCTGACCCCACAGGAAAAGGACAAGCTGCTGATCGTGACCGCAGCCCTGCTGGCGGAGCGGCGCCTGGCCCGCGGGCTCAGGCTCAACCACCCCGAAGCGGTGGCCTGGCTGAGTTTCCAGGTGCTCGAAGGGGCCCGCGATGGCAAAAGCGTGGCCCAGCTGATGGCCGAGGGCAGCACCTGGCTCAGCCGCGAGCAGGTGATGGAGGGCGTCGCCGAGTTGGTGAATGAGGTGCAGATCGAGGCGGTCTTCCCCGACGGCACCAAGCTGGTGACGTTGCACGATCCGATTCGCTGATGCCCCCCCTGATCCCCGGCGAACTGATTCCCGAACCCGGTGAGCTGGAGCTCAACGCCGGCCGGCCGGTCACCACCGTGACGGTGGCCAACACCGGCGATCGTCCGGTGCAGGTGGGCTCCCACTTTCACTTCCATGAGGCCAACGCCGCGCTGCAGTTCGACCGCGAGGCAACCCTCGGTCAGCGGCTGGACATCCCCGCTGGCACGGCGATCCGCTTCGAGCCTGGCGACACCCGCACGGTGCAGCTGGTGCCGTTTGCGGGCGAACGCCGCGTGTTCGGCTTCAACGGCCTCGTAAATGGGCCGCTGGATTGATCCCTGGTCTGCTCGCGCCCACCACGACGACCCCATCCGCATCACCGCACAACCCCGATGGCCTACCGCATCTCGCGACGCGCCTACGCCGAGACCTATGGCCCCACCACCGGGGACCGGCTGCGGCTGGCCGACACCGCGCTGGTCCTGGAAGTTGAAAAGGACTTCACCGTCTACGGCGATGAGGTGAAGTTCGGTGGCGGCAAGGTGATCCGCGACGGCATGGGCCAGGCCCAGACCACGCGCGCCGCCGGGGCCGTCGACACCGTGATCACCAACGCCCTGATCCTCGATTGGTGGGGCATCGTCAAGGCCGACATCGGCATCCGCGACGGCCGCATCGTGGCGATCGGCAAGGCGGGCAACCCCGACACCCAGGAGGGGGTGACGATCGTGGTGGGCCCGGGTACCGAGGCGATCGCCGGCGAAGGGCACATCATCACCGCCGGGTCGATCGACACCCACGTGCACTTCATCTGCCCGCAGCAGATCGAGACCGCCCTGGCCAGCGGCGTCACCACCCTGCTGGGGGGCGGCACCGGCCCGGCCACCGGCACCAATGCCACCACCTGCACGCCGGGAGCCTTTCACATCGGCCGCATGCTGCAGGCCGCCGAGGGCCTCCCGGTGAACCTGGGCTTCTTCGGCAAGGGCAACGCCTCCGCCCCCGAGGCCCTGGAGGAGCAGATCAGGGCCGGGGCCTGCGGCCTCAAGCTGCACGAAGACTGGGGCACCACGCCGGCGGCGATCGACTGCTGCCTGACGGTGGCCGATGCGTTCGACGTGCAGGTGTGCATCCACAGCGACACCCTCAACGAAGCCGGCTTCGTCGAAGACACGATCCGCGCCATCGGCGGCCGCACGATCCACACCTTCCACACCGAAGGGGCGGGCGGCGGCCACGCCCCCGACATCATCAAGATCTGCGGCGAGGCCAACGTGCTGCCCAGCAGCACCAACCCGACGCGCCCCTACACCGTCAACACCCTCGAGGAGCACCTCGACATGCTGATGGTGTGCCACCACCTCGACCCGAAGATTCCCGAGGATGTGGCCTTCGCCGAATCGCGCATCCGCCGCGAAACGATCGCCGCCGAAGACATCCTCCACGACCTGGGCGCCTTTTCAATCATCGCCAGCGACTCCCAGGCCATGGGCCGGGTGGGGGAGGTGATCATCCGCACCTTCCAAACCGCCCACAAAATGAAGCTGCAGCGCGGCCCCTTGAGCGAGGACGCGGCCGCGGGGGGGCGCCACGACAACGCCCGCCTCAAGCGCTACATCGCCAAGACCACGATCAACCCGGCGATCGCCCACGGCCTCGACAGCCAGATCGGCTCGGTGGAGGTGGGCAAGCTGGCCGACCTGGTGCTGTGGAAGCCAGGGTTCTTCGGGGTCAAGCCCGAGCTGGTGCTCAAGGGGGGCTCGATCGTGTGGGCGCAGATGGGCGACGCCAACGCCTCGATTCCCACCCCCGGGCCGGTGCATGGCCGGCCGATGTTTGCTGCCTACGGCGGAGCTCTCGCCCCCAGCTGCCTCACCTTTGTGAGCCAGGCGGCGCTCGATGCCGACGTGCCCCGCCAGCTGGGCCTGAAGCGCCCCTGCGTACCGGTGCTCAACACCCGCGGTGGCATCGGCAAGGAAAGCATGAAAAACAACACCGCCACGCCCGCCATGGAGGTGGACCCCCAGACCTACGAGGTCTTTGCCGACGGCGAGCTGCTGACCTGCGAGCCCGCCACCGAGCTGCCGATGGCCCAGCGCTACTTCCTGATCTAGGGCGCCAACAGGCACCTGCTGAACCTTCATTGGTGATTTCGTAGCAACCACCACCAGAACCAGCCCCCTCCGCTGAGCAGGATCAGCCCCAGCAGCGAGGTCCGCAGCGATGTTCACCGCCTACCGGCCGAATCGCGGCTACGACGAATATTTTGAGGCGCCCGACGCGCCCCGGCAGGCCCTGCAGCCCTTGCTCTCCTCCCTGGGCAAGCTGGGCCTCGAGGAGCTCAACCGCAACCACGCCGCCGCCGGCGTGCTGCTCAAGCGGCTGGGCGCCACCTTCCGGCTCAACGATTCAGGCAACCAAGGCGTCGAGCGAATCCTGCCCTTCGACCCGCTGCCACGGCTGATCAGCCAGGGCGACTGGCAGCGGCTGGAGGCGGGCCTGATCCAGCGGCTGGAGGCGATCGACCTGTTTCTGGCGGATGTGTACGGCCAGCAGCGGATCCTGGCCGATGGGGTCATCCCCCGAGACGACGTGCTCAGCTCCCAGGGGTGGCGGCCGCAGATGCAGGGGTTCAAGCCACCATTGGGCAGGTGGTGCCACATCTCGGGCCTGGATCTGGTGCGTGATGGGCTGGGCACCTGGCGCGTGCTCGAAGACAACCTGCGCTGCCCCTCGGGGGTGGCCTATTTCCTCGAGAACCGGCGGGTGATGAAGCGCATGTTCCCCAGCCTGTTTGCGGGGCGCACGGTGCAGCCGATCGACGATTACCCCTCCCATCTGCTGGAGACCCTGCGCGATCTGGCCCCCTGGACCGACACCCCCAAGGTGGTGCTGCTGACCCCCGGCGTGTTCAACAGCGCCTACTTCGAGCACAGCTACCTGGCCCAGCAGATGGGCATCCAGCTGGTGGAAGGCCGCGATCTGGTCTGCCACGACCAGCGGGTGTGGATGCGCAGCACCGGGGGACTGGAGCCGGTGGATGTGATCTACCGCCGGATCGATGACGATTTTCTCGATCCGGCCGTGTTCCGCTGCGATTCGATCCTGGGGGTGCGCGGTCTGATGGACGTGTATGCCGCCGGCCGGGTGGCGATCGCCAATGCTCCCGGCACCGGTGTGGCCGACGACAAGCTGATCTACGCCTACCTGCCGGAAATGATCCGCTACTACCTCGATCAGGAGCCGATCATCGAGAACGTGCCCACCTACCTGTGCTCCAGACCGGCCGATCAGGCCTACGTGCTCGAGCACCTGGGCGAGCTGGTGGTCAAAGCCGTGGCCGAGGCGGGGGGGTACGGAATGTTGATCGGCCCCCACGCCAGCGCCGCAGAGATCGCCGACTTTGCCGAGAAGATCAAGGCCAATCCCCGCAACTACATCGCCCAGCCCACCCTGGAGCTCTCGACGGTGCCGTCGCTGAGCGAAGGGGAGCTGTTCCCCTGCCATGTGGATCTGCGGCCCTACGTGCTGCGCGGCAAGAGCGCCTGGGTGAGCCCAGGCGGCCTCACCCGGGTGGCATTGCGGCGGGGATCGCTGGTGGTCAACTCCTCCCAGGGCGGCGGCTGCAAGGACACCTGGATCGTCGACGAAATCCCCCAGGTCAGCCAATCCATGCGGCAGGAGCAGGTTCCATGCTGAGCCGCGTCGCCGATTCGCTCTATTGGATCAACCGCTACGTGGAGCGGGCCGAGAACCTCTCGCGCTTCGTCGAGGTGAGTGAAGCGATGGCCCTCGACTGCCCGCCGGGAAGTGCCGAACCCTGGCTGCCGCTGATCGATGCCAGCGGCGATCGCGAGCTGTTCGATGCGCTGTATCCAAGCGGCAGTCCCGACGACGTGGTGCAGTTTCTGGTCAAGGCTGCTGACAACCCCAACAGCATCGTCAACTGCATCGCCATTGCCCGCGAGAACGCCCGCCAGATCCGCGAGGTGATCACCACCGAGATGTGGGAGCAGATCAATGGCATGTACTGGACCCTCCAGGACGACAACGACGGCTTCTGGGACCTGCCGCCACAGGAGCAGCTGCGCGAGATCCGCCGCTCATGCCAGCTCTTCTACGGCATCACCGATGCCACCTTGAGCCGCGATCTGTCGTGGCAGTTCAGCCGACTGGGCCGCCTGATCGAGCGGGCCGACAAAACCACCCGCATCCTCGATGTCAAATATTTCCTGCTGCTGCCCTCCCCCGATGAGGTGGGCGGGGTACTCGATGAGCTGCAGTGGATCTCGCTGCTGCGCAGCGCCGGGGCCTACCAGATGTTCAGGCAAGCACGCCAGCAGGCGATCGAACCCAAGGCGGTGGCGGCCTTTCTGCTGCTCAATCCGATCTTCCCCCGCTCGGTACGCTACTGCCTGGAGCGCATCAATGAAACCCTGGGCATCCTGCGCGGTAGCGCCGTTCCCGGTGAACCGGATGATCTCGAGTGCCTGGCCGGTCTGACCCTGGCCCGCTGGAGCTACACCCGCATCGACGACCTGATCGCCGGCGGGCTGCATGAATCCATCGATGCGCTGCAAAGTGACCTCAACCGGCTTCACGGCCTGATCGAAGAGCGATACTTCGTGGCCAGCAATGCGGAACCCCTCGACACGCACCCGGCATGCGCGCTCGCGTAACCCACTCCTTCACCTACCGCTACACCGCTCCGGTGCTGTTGGGCCCCCACCGCTTCTGCCTGAAGCCGCGGGGGCATGGCTTTCAGAACCTGCTCGCGTTCAAATTGGAGATCAGCCCGGAGCCTTCCCGGCTGTATCCGCTGCTGGCCGCCAGTGGTGATGAAATCCTGCGGGGCCGTTTCACGGGTGCCACTGAGCTGTTCACGGCGCGGGCCATCAGCGAGGTGGAAACCCAGGCCGCTCCCTTGCTGCAGGCCTGCCTCGAAGACAACGAACCGCAGTTGCCCTACCCGGTGGGCCGGCTCAACGGTGATCTGATGGGGGCGCTCGAGGGTTGGCTGCCCAACGGTCAGCACGATCCGGCCGCAGTGGATGTGGCCCAGGAAGCACTGATGGGCAGCGACCAACGGGCGCTGATGTTTCTGCAGCAGTTGGTGGAGATCATTCAGGACCGGGTCAAGTACACCCAGCGCCACATCGGCCCTGCCTGGCCGGCCGGGCGCACGCTCAAGGAGCGGGTGGGCTCGTGCCGCGACCTGGCGATGCTGATGGTCGAGGCCTGCCGCTGCGTGGGCCTGCCGGCGCGGTTTGTCAGCGGGTATCACCTGGTGGACCCCAAGCCGGAGCGCTACGACCTGCACGCCTGGGCTGAGGTGTATCTGCCGGGGGCTGGCTGGCGCGGCTTTGACCCCAGTGGCATGGGCATCATCGACGACCGCTACATCACCCTGGCAACCTCATCCAAACCCGACCTCACCGCCGCCATCACCGGCAGTTTTTCAGGCCCGCCTGGGGTCGAAAGCAGCCTGGCCTGGAGCATCGAAGCCGAGGTGCTGGAAGCCTGCGCAGCTTGAAAACGGCAGCTAGGTTGAGCCCAACGCGGGTGGGGCACAACCGTCGTGCAGCATCACGGGTGTCAAAGCCAGGCTGCCCTGCTGGATCTGCTTAACGGCCTGCGCAGCGACAACCGCCCCTGCGGGCTACTGATCTGCACCTTCCGCAACATGCGCAAGGTGGAGGCCATCCATGGCAGCCGCGAGGCCGAGCGCCTGATCGCCAGCGGCGAGGCGCGCCTGCTCGCGGCCTGTCCGCCGGGAATATCAATCCTCCGCCTGCAGCACGACGAACTGGCGGTCGTCGTGCCCGACACGAGCACCAGCGCCGAACTGCTCGACGTGGGGGAACGCTGCACCAACCACTGCCGAGCCGTGGAACAGGGGGCGGCCTCGAACCCGCTGTTGCTCACGGTCAGCATCGGCGCCGCCCTGGCTGGCGTCTCAGCCGAATCAAGCAGCATCGACCTGCTCAACCAGGCCCTTCTGGCACGACTGGAGGCAGACAAGCAGCCCGGCAGCCACCTGGTGCTGGCGCCAACCCAGATTCAGCAGCTGGAAGCAGCCCAGTACCAACTGGAGAGCGAGCTGCATCTGGCCCTCGAGCGCCATGAGCTCACGACCTTTCTGCAACCGATCGTGGACCTCATCAGCGGCGACCCGATCGGCTTTGAATGCCTGGCGCGATGGCCCATGGCCACAGGAGAACTGGCACCCCCGGCCAGCTTCATGGCTGCGGCCAACGAAAGCGGTATCACCGCCGAAATAGATCTGCAGGTGCTGCGCAGAGCCCTGGAAGCGGCACCGCAACTGGCCGACGCGGCGGGGGAGCGGCATCCGCTGATTCTCTCGGCCAATCTCTCGGGTCAGTTGGTTGAAAATCCGCGCCGGGTACTGGAGCTGCTGGAGCTGATCCGAGCCCATCCGCTACCGATGGGTGTGCAATTGCAACTGGAACTGCTGGAGGAATCCTTCAAGAACGCCGCCTACGAACTGGATGCCTTGCTCGACTGGTTGGCGGAGCAGAACGTGCTGATCGCAATTGACGACTTCGGCACGGGCTATTCCTCCCTCAACCGCCTTCATGATCTGAGCATCAACACGATCAAGATCGATCGCAGCTTTATGCAACGCCTCAACGCGCCCCAGAAATCGAGCAACCACCTGCTGCAGACCCTGGTAGCCATCGCCCATGACCTGCAGATCAACCTCACGGCCGAAGGCGTCGAAACCGATGAGCAGCGGCGGTGGTTGATGAGCCGCGGCGTCAGCCATGGCCAGGGGTACCTGTTCAGTAAACCCCTGAGCCTTGCGGGCGCGATTGACTACCTCAACAGACCACAGCGCGCAATCAGATCATGATCACCAATTGAGCCCGTGCAGCTTGGGCAGCGGCGCGGTCTTGAAGGTGGTGGCAAACAGGCGGGGAATGCGGCGGCTGTTGTAGACGCGGAATTCCCGCACCACCGAGGCACCCTCTTCGCGCACGGCCTGATTGAGCACCACCGAACCATCGGGATCCGAGACCGAACGGTGAAAGGTGCCCGGCGGAATGCGCAGGATGTCGCCGCCGGTTTCCAGGCGAACAATGTGATACGGATAATTCCAGCCGAAATTCACCAGATAAAAGGTGCGGCCCCCATGCAGGGCCAGCAGGTTGTCCTCCTGGTGCGGGTGCAGGTAGAACTGCCAGGCGCCGGTCTTCTCCTCATCGGGAGGGCTCACCGCCGGGCCCGCATGAATCACCAGATCGCGGGCGTTGGACTCAGCAACGGTGATGTCAAAGAAGCGAACCGCGGGGGTATCGCGAAACTTCTCGTAAGGGATGAGTTCAAACATCGGAGTCCGGCCGCTGGCGGCGGGCTCAGACGATCGGCTGTCGCGGGGCAGCAGATCCTGGTGCAGGGGTGTGGCAGCCATGGCGGGAGACGGGGCCAGCGGCGACAGCCGGGCCCAAAGCGACGGGGATCGCCCAGTGAACCGAGCCGCCACCCCCCTACACCGTGTCGGGCGTTACGAAACACTGGTTTCCACGGGCCAGTTCGCCAATTGATTGCCGAATCAGCCCGCCGGCAACGGCTGGCGCCGGTTCAGAGCGGAATCGGCATCTCGGCATCGGCCGGCGGGGGCGCACAGGCTTCCACCCGCTGGTTCACCACCTCACCGATCACCACGATCGACGGCGACGCAAACGCCTGGGCTTCAGCGTGATCGGCCAGCTCGCCCAGCACGCTGATCAAGCGGCGCTGGCCCGTCACCGTGCCCTGCTGCACCACGGCGGCGGGGGTGGCAGCGGGCAACCCTCCCGCCATCAGCTCGTCGCAGATGCGGCGCAGGTTGTGCAGGCCCATGTAGATCACCAGGCCATCGCTGCAGCGGGCCAGACCCTGCCAGTCGACGCCCGGACGGCGCTTGTCGATCTCTTCGTGGCCGGTGACAAAGGTGACCGAGCTGCCGGCCCGCCGGTGCGTCACGGGGATGCCCGCATAGGCCGGCGCCGCGATACCGGCGGTGACGCCGGGCACCACCTGCACCGGCACCCCATGGGCCACCAGATGGGCCGCCTCCTCGCCGCCACGGCCAAACAGAAACGGATCACCGCCCTTGAGCCGCACGATGCAGCGGTGGCGGGCCGCCAGCTCCACCAGCACCGCATTGGTGCTGGGCTGGGGCACCGAATGGTGGCCGCGGCGCTTGCCGACAAAGTGCCGCTCAGAACCCTCGGGCACCAGATCGAGCAGGGCCTTGGGCACCAGCGCGTCGTACACCAGGGCATCGCACTGGCGCAGCAGTCGGTGGGCCTTGAGCGTCAGCAGCTCCGGATCACCGGGGCCGGCGCCCACCAGATAGACGGTGCCCGGATCCCTCATGGCAGCGACGTTAATGCGTGCAGCAGAGCACCACGCAGGACCCGCTGCTCCAGCAGCGGAGGCAGCACCACAGGGCCTGCCTCCGCGTTGAAGCGCTCAGCCACCGCGGCGGCCAGCGTCT
>Ga0194124_10002918_pt1 | contig 18612 bp, 10 predicted proteins | sample TA2KigCas0mmetaG_FD_148605 | JGI IMG/M metagenome (GOLD analysis project Ga0194124, IMG submission 148605) | Freshwater microbial communities from Lake Tanganyika, Tanzania - TA2015031 Kigoma Deep Cast 0m | ecosystem: Environmental > Aquatic > Freshwater > Lake | place: Tanzania: Lake...
TGGACCTCCTCCACCTAAATACGAACCTAAAGGTAGTATTATCGTTTATTTAAATGCTCCAGAAACAGTCCTTTTTAAACAAGATGATGTAGATGCGGGTTACGGAGAAAGTATCAAAATAGAATACAAACCAAGTACTAAATTTGGTAATAGAAGGAAATATACAGTTGTTAGAGAAGGTAAAAGTCCAAAAAACTATTTTGTAGTTGAAATTAAAAAAGCATTTCCGGATTTAACAGATACAGAGATTGGTGGTATAAAAGAAACAATTCAAGGAAATGTTCCACGAGGTGGTGGTAGAAATTTATTAAATACATCAAGTAAGAGAAGGAATACAACATTTGATATTGCTCCTCTAGACCCTGATATACCAAATGATAATCCAAAAGATTTATTAGATATAAAATATAAAGAGGTAATATCAATTCAAGAATTTTCACGTAATAGTCAATCTGGCGAATATGAACCAAAACCACCAACGATACAAAGAATAACTGATAGTGTTATTAGATTAAATTTTGAATTTGAAAAGAAGACTATAATTGATCCTGATCCTGAATGCCCAGAACCAAAATTAGCACCACCACCGCCTGGATTTAGATGGACAAAAAAATATATTGACGGTCAAAAATGTCCAATATATGAATTAGAACATGATGGAGAAATTGACCCTCCTCCTCCTGTAATAAGTGATTACAATATAGAATTTACTTCAAATTATACAAATGAACTTGGAGAATTTATAAGATGTAATTACCAAATTGTAGATGTTAGAAATGATATTTTAGATTCTGATTTTGTTAAGTTAAGTCATGGTAATTTAGATAACAAAAAAACAGATGTAGCAAATACATCTCTTGGATATGTTAATATTAACATTGTAGAAAATTATGAAACAGTTAGAATTAAACTAAATGAACAAAATCTACCTGAACTATTTTCTTATGAATGTGTGTATTATGCTAACACCAAAATTGCTAAAGAAAATCCAAATGATTTTACCAAATGGAACAAAGTAAATAAATCTTTTAAGATTTCAGGAAAAGAACTTATAGCAGGTATAACAGTACATGTTGTATTTGTAAAGACTGAATATGAAATTTTATATGCACCAAAAATTATAGATGTATCAAATTCAGATAGCACATACGAGGTTAAAGAATCGGATAATGATAAAATTATAACATTAGGATTTATTACTTCAAATGCAGATTTTGTAGATGTTTATGTATCAAATGTTTCTAAAAGAGTTTCTATTCGTAATGAAAAATTACAATCAACAACCAATATACAACTATCATTTCAAAATGATTTTCAAGGTATTTACGGTAGAAAAATAGTTTATTTAGTTCCAGTAAATGAATTTGGAATTGGAGAAACAAAATCAATTTTGGTTACTTTTAATCAAATAAATGATTTTCCTTCATTAGTTGAATTAACAGCACCAGAACAAATAGATGTACCAACATTTTCAGATTTAAATGTAGATTTTAGTGTTGATTATGAAACATTCGCAGCCACTTCGGTTGATGTTTATATAATTGACACCACTACTGGACAAATTATTCCATTATTTTCTAACTTGCCATCTAATGGTACATTTAATGTCAATTTAAGAGACTTAATTACTAAATATTTACAGGGTAAAAAAATAGATTTAGTATTTGGATTTATTCCTTACAATAGGGGTGGTGAAAAAGAATTGGTAGGTAATAATTATGAAGTTACGATATCTGTAATTTATCCTGATATTATATTTGATGAGGCACAAATAAAAAATGCGTTATTTCAGATAATTTCTGAAAATATAAAAATAAATGATTTAGGGCCAGATAGTAAATACTTAACACATTTAGTTAATTTTGGAAATAATGAACAAATTATAATTTCTTCGTGGGAAGAAGATGATTGGACACTTTCTGAAAAAGTAGAGGATGAAATCGGTAATTTAGTTGTAAAAAATAAAGTAGATTCTTTACTTTTAAAGCTTTATTCCCCACTCCCCTCTAATATTTCAATTAATTCTACTTTATGGATTACAAAATTAATTAGTAATCCATTAATTGAGACAGTAATATTAAATGAACAAGATGAAATTAAGTGTCCACCAATTAAGGGACCAAATTTTAATTTAGAATATAATTTTGCATCTGGACAAGCTACAAATTTTGAATCTTTAGATAATTTAATATTAAGTAGTTCAGTTTCCGCATCATCAACTTTAGTTGCAAATTATTTAAGTGCATCAGGTATTAATACAGATGATTTAAATATACAATATTATAGTGGTTCAAACTATTTAACAGGTTCTTTACAATGGCAAAATTTTGTACATTATAGTTCCGCAAAAGAAAGGGTAGATAATTTTGTATATAAAGTTCAATTAATAGAGGCTTACGATAAATTAATTGCTTCCGCTTCTACAAATGTTTATGGTGTTGGATTTAATGCGAGTATTACATCTTCATTAGGATATAATCAGGAAATAGAAAGGCAAAGAATTAAAAAAGAAAAAATTATTCAAACATTTGATGGATTTGAAAAGTTTTTATACACACCAGCATATCAATCATCATCTTTATTTACAACATCAGATAGTGATTCGATAACCTGGCCACATACTGGTGATAGTAAACTAAATAGTGATTCTAACATTGTTTTAGATTGGTATAGTAATATATTAAGCCAAGCAGAAAATTTTGATATAGAAAATGCACACTCAATAGAAAATAATATACCACAATATATTTTACAAAATGTAGAAAATAGTAATTTACTTTTATTTTTTTCAATGATAGGACATCACTTTGATAACATTTTTTTCTATACAAAATCTATTGAAAAAAGTAGAAATAGGGGTTATAAAAAAACAGATATATCCGATAAACTTTTATATGATACATTAAAATCTTTAGGTTGGGATGCAAACAACATTGCTGCAAACAAAAAATTATGGGAATATAGTTTAGGTTATAATGTTGATGGTGACGTAAAAAATTCAAAAACGCCAAAAGATAGAAATAATGAAATTTGGCGTAGAATATTAAATAATTTAACTTTTCTATTAAAAAACAAAGGTACAAAGCGTGGTATTCATGCGTTAATGGCATGTTATGGTATTCCATCTTCTAACTTAACAATATTAGAATTTGGAGGTCCTGAACCAGCGAAAAGATTTAATGATATAGAAGATGTAGGTACTACAAAATTATCTATGGATAATTTAACGTACACACTTAATATGAATAGTGGTTCTATAATTGAACTTGAATGGAAAACTACTGATAAAGGAGATAAACCGAAAACAATAGAATTATTTACTAAACCGGCATATGCAGGAAACTGGACAATACTTTCAGGATCAGGCAATTGGAATCTACAATTAAGTGGAAGTAGTGATAGTGAATTTGGAAAGGTAATTTTTAATAGCGGTAGTACAACAATTGTATCATCCTCTTTATTACCAATATTTAACGATAGGTTTTTTGGTATATGTTTATCAACTGGTTCTTATGGTATTAAGTTAGATTTAAAACAGATAGAAAATGATAGAAATATATTTGAGAACGCATTTTCTTCTTCAACAAGTAATAATTTTAGTAGTGGAAGCAAGCTTTGGATTGGAGGAAATTATAGTGGTAGTATAGATGAATTACGTTTATGGTCTACGCCATTATCATCATCTGCGTTTTACAAACACGTCTTTTTTCCTGAAGCTATAAATGGTAATCATATATCATCTTCTACTGAAGACCTTTTCTTTAGATTAGATTTTGAATATCCTAAAAATTTAGCGCTAACCTCTTCTTTAATAAATGTAGATACTAACATTTATTTTAGCCAATCAGTAGTAAGAAATGATTTAGAAAACGGTACAGTTTCAATTATTTCAGGTTCAACAATATTTTCGGAAAATGTATCAGCATCATTTTCAGCATCTGCATATTACTTTAGTAGTAGTTTATCTCATCCTTACAATTTTGAACCATTGGAAAGAACTATATCTTTGGAAATACCAAATGTAGGTTCTAGTAGATATTCTACAAATAAAATTCGTTTTGAATCACAAACAGATATTTTTGGAAACGATGTATCTGGTGGAATTAATTTATCGGTAAAAAGTAGAGCTACCAAAAAATCATTTGATAATTCTCCCATAGATACAAATAGGGTCGGATTATTTTTTTCACCCACAAAAGAATTGAATATAGATATAGCTAAATCTTTTGGTGGTATTAGTTTAGATGATTACATAGGTAATCCAGCAGATGAATACAAAGAGAATTATAAATCTTTAGATATTCTACGAAATTATTATTTTCAAAGATTTGATGGTAGGGACATATACCAATATATTAACTTAATAAAATCATACGAAGAATCTTTATTTAAAGATATTAAAAAAATGTTACCTGCAAGGGTAAAAGCTACAGCTGGTTTATTGATTGAGCCACATATTCTTGAAAGAAGTAAAATAAAACAATCAAAACCCACAGGTTCAAACTATCAACAAGAATCTTTAATTAATACTAAACAACATATATTAACAACCGCAGAAACAAATCAATACGTTACAACCATTAATACGGATGAAAGTCAAATATTGTCTGGTCAAAATAATCAGTATGAAGGAAATGTATTTACCGCTTCAGTTGATAGTATATTAGCAGAAAATTATCAATTTACAAGTTCAATAGATGCGGATAATTCTATAACTACGGAATCAGATATGTATCAGCAACAAGTGACAATAAATGCAGAATTAAGTAAAGGCACATTATTATCAGAAATAGATATTTATGATTTAAATTCAATTGTTGGTCAAACAGATTTTGAAACGGTTGGATTTGGTATTTATGCGGAACATGGACATGCAATTCGTACCTTTTTTAATAAAGAAGGTAGAAGAGTAAAACAAAGAATTAAGGTTGATTTAATAACAGAACAAAAAAGTAGAGAAGTATTAAAACCCAATTTTGTAATTCCAAGCACAGGTAAAGCAGACCCAAGAGGTGGTTATTATCTAACATCATCGTTCTACACAGAGACAAGGCTAAATATTCAACCATTCTCTGGTTCTAAGGTAATCAATGCAGGAACAGGAAGTATTGTTTCAGTTGTGCCGGTAAATGGATATTTAGGAACTCACTATCGTAATACATCCGATTTGACAAGAGGTATGGAAAACTCATTTTTTAGAGGTTCCAAAAATACTTCAGCGACAACTTTGGATGGTACACCACCTGTTGAAACATTTACTACAAATCCTAATACATTAAGAGTAAATAAGGCAGGTAGAGATGCAAGTGAACCAATATTGGAAGTAGAATAACGGAATTTAAAAAATATTATATTTATTATCAAACGAATAAACATACATTATGGGATATTTAAGTAATACCGAATTGACTGTAGATGCTATACTAACAAAAAAAGGTAGAGAAAAATTAGCAGCAGGACAAGGTTTAAACATTACACAATTTGCACTGGCTGATGATGAAATAGATTATTCTTTATATGAGCCAGCACACCCATTAGGTTCAGCTTATTATGATTCGGCTATTAAAAATATGCCTGTATTAGAAGCTAATCCTGATGAAACTCAGGTGATGAAATATAAATTAGTAACACTTCCAAAAAATACAACTAGGATTCCTGTTGTAGAATTTGGTGTACCAAACATTTCAGTAAACCAAAGAAGTGGTGAGGTTTCACTATCCCCTACTACTTCACCCGCTGGTAATAGAAGCTTGGGTTACACAATCGTACTTGCAAATAAAAATGCAGGAGATATTGTTGGTGAAGGGGTTTCAGCAGCAGTTGGTTCAGTACCGGTGTTTATTGGTGATGATGTATCTGCAACAGCGGCAATTGCAAAAGGACTAACATTTAAATTTATTCCAAGTCCAGCCCTTACCTCAACTATCAGAACAACTATAACTGTTTATGGTAATGAGACGGGAGGTTCACAAACTATTCCAGTAACAGTAACTTACGTTCAATAATATAAACTATGGCAGTAATTAGAGATAATAGAGGAGCCCTTTTAGCAAGTAACTTATCACAATATTTAGCAGGTGCAGCTAACACCGCAGGAACCCCAATTGATACTAACGAATTAGTTAGAATCATGAATAACTTTTTGGGACAAGGTGAACAAATTAGTGGGGATTTAACAACAATTACAAATGGTATCTATAAAAAGTTTGGAGCAATTGATAAAGTAACCAATAGGACTGAAATAGTGACTTCAGGTATATGGAGTGGTGATACAGGTTCATTAGCGGTAACTTCAACACATACTTCATCAGCACAAATTACATCAGTAAGTGGTAAATATTATATTGATGTATATAACGCACTGACTTCATCAGATAGTGCAGAAAAACAATTTTCATTGACATATGGTGATGTAGATGGTTTTGGAGCACCAACTTTAACTCAGGATGATTCCTCTAATTTATCTACAAAAGCAATTTATAAGCAATTTAGAAATATTCTTTTAGATAGAACTGATGATTTATTTAGTGTATATACGGGTTCAGCAACAGGTTCTTCAGGAACAGCTGGTGGACATGATATAAGAAATTTTTACGCAATTAATATCAATAGAGCCAGATATAAAGAAAGACTTGATCCAGGTAATTTTTCATTAACATTGTCAGGTTCAATAGGAACTATTACATTAATAGATGATAGTGGTGGAACAGACGAAAATGTTACAACAGCAGGTAGAGTTTACAATGTAGTAAGTGGTGCGTTGAATATAGGTAGTGCAGCTACAGCATCAATCAAAAATGTAGTAGCACTTAATGGACAAGGATATGGTTTATTTTTTCCAGATATGGGTGTTATATTGTTAAACCCCGCGGCAATTTCCTCATCAGTTGATATTAAATTAGCACCAGCATATGGTTCTCAAGTTGGAGTGTATCATAATATCGCATTAAGCGGTTCAACATACAGCGGTAATTCTGGTTCTGTAATGTTATTAAGGTCAATAGCAGGCGGTGCTGATTTCGAAGCTCGTAGAACAGAGAATGTATCAACATCTCATTTCTTTGTGAGAGCAAATAATAGAGAGTTTAACTTTTCTAACAATCCGACATTTATATCAGGTTCAGTAGGAGAATTTGCAGTAAGTTCATTTGAAAGAGACCCTAGAGTATACATTACTACTGTTGGCCTATACGATGACGCTAACGAGCTGTTAGCCGTTGCAAAAGTATCAAAGCCCGTCGAAAAGTCATTCGACAAAGAAGTGGCAATAAAAGTAAAATTAGATTTCTAATAGAGAATAACCAACAGATTAGTAAAACCCAGCCCCGTAAGGTTGGGTTTTCTTTTAGGTAGATATTTATAGTAGATATGTTAAAACGAATACCAAAATCGGATATTAGTATAAGACCATTCAAAGCTTATAAACAATGGTCATTTGATAATACAGAACTAAATGTGTATGAAGCCAATGCTACATCAAGTGTATCTTCATCTCAATTTCCACAAAATTCTATATTTGGCCAATTAAGAGCCCAATTTTACAATGGAAATATAGATAATCCATTTCTAAGATTTGGTGTTAAATCTACAGGTTTTGCAACCGGTTCAGGTTCCGAAAGATTTATGACTGGTTCTGCTAAAGTAATTTCTATTCCACAAATATATGTTGGAGAAGGTATAAAAAAAGGTTCACTAAATTTAATAGATTCTACAGGAACATTTACAGATGATTCTTACGGAAATTTAATTGCAAGTGAGGGAGATACAGTCTCATTTGTTGATACGAACTTGACAAATGGTAGTGCATCATTTACCGATAGTATTTTAAATGAAACATATAATATTAGTTTAACAGACTTAAACTTTACAACGGGCCAAATTCAAGGTAGTTATAATGGTGAGGGATTTTCTGCTACTATGCTTAGTTTTAATTTAGATACTGGTGATATGGTAGTAGATAATTTTGATTTTTTGAATCCAATAGCAGGTAGTAATATAATCGGAAACGTATTTTATAATCAAGGGCTAGTAGTATTTACAAAACATCCTGATACAAGAATATCTGGTAGTTGGGATTTATCATTTAAGTCCACAAAAACAATATATGAACACGAATATTTATTAATAGTCAATGAGGATGAATTTAATGTTTCACAAAACCCATCGGCGGTTGTAGAAAGTGGATTTGAGTACACATTTATAACAGGCTCTGACAACAAAATTTATAAAACTATAAGTAAATCAGGTGCTAGGTATATAAGAAAAAGAAATGTATTAGAGGATGGAAATATTTTAGATTATGGATATACGGGCTCTATTGGAGATAAAAAAGCTGGATTTGAACATTGGGATATGAGTGGTTCGGTAGATTCTACTGGTTCGTTTCTTTCACCTTTTATTACAACTATTGGTTTATATGATGATGATTGTGATTTAGTTGCAGTAGCAAAATTACCCCAACCAATTAAATCTGAACCTGATTTTCCTGTAAACTTTATTGTACGATTTGATATTTAATATATATTTATAGTAAAAGAAAAACTATGGCAAAAAGTATTTTAGAAACATACGAAGAAAAAAAAACAGCTATTGGTGTAGATAAAATTTCATTTGATGCGGGTGTTAATGCAAAAACTCCTTACACTACAAACGATTTAAAAAAGGCTGATGAACAAGTATTAACAGCAGAAAAATTTAAAGTTGGTAGAGGTGGAGAGCTTAAAGCTATAAAATACTCCGATACAGTAAAGAAATAAATTTAATGGTTAAGAAAAAAGTTACAAAAAAGAATAACTCTAAATGGGTTGCAAAAAAACATGGATTTAAGTCAGGTCTTGAAGAAAGTATCTCTAAACAAATCGCGAGTAGAGGGATTAAGGTTGAATATGAAACAGAACAGGTTTCTTATATTATACCTGCTTCTGAACATAATTACCACCCTGATTTTCGTTTACCTAATGAAATTAGAGTAGAAACAAAAGGTAGGTTTGTTCTTGCAGATAGAAAAAAACATTTGTTAGTCAAATCACAACATCCCGAATTGGATGTTCGTTTTGTATTTACAAACTCAAAAAATAAAATAAGTAAAAAATCCAAAACTACATACGCAATGTGGTGTGAAAAGCACGGATTTAAGTATGCTGATAAGGAAATTCCAAATAGTTGGTTTGAAGAATAAGTTATGTGTAAAGTGCTGATAGATAAATTTGTAAAAGAATATCCATTACACTTTGATTATGTTAGAAGGTTAAAAGAAGAGTTTGAAATTATTGAGGATAAAGGATTTATTGAAACCTACAAACAGGTCTGGGATATTATACAAATTATAAAAAGAAAAGGCTCGCTTTGGTTATTAAGGGGTAGCGGTGCAAGTTCATTAGTTGCATATTATATGGGTATTCACGACATTGACCCTATAAAAGAAAATATACCCTTAGAAAGATTTCTTAATTGGACTAGAGAAGACCAACCCGATTTTGATATAGACGTTCCATATGATGTGAGAGACGAAATACTTTCTGCGATTGGTGAAAAGTATCCTAATATGGTTTCTCGTATCTCCAATCGTGTCAAATATACAGAAAAATCAGCATTAAGAGAGGCAATACGAAAATGTGGTTATAGAAAATTTGTGCCAAAATATTTTCGTATTCAAAAAATATTTTCCGATACATACACCCAAAATAAATGTTTAAGAATCGCAGAGGAATTAATAGGTAAACAAAGGATGTGGAGTAAACATTGTGGCGGTATTGTAATTTGGAAAGAGGGAATACCAGAAGAATTAATCCTAAAAGAAAATCAAATAGCAGTAGATAAGTATGATGTAGAGGAACAAAATTGGATAAAAATTGACCTTCTTTGTAATAGAGGATTGGCACAATTAAGAGAATTAGACCCACATACAAAACTTTCAGAGTATCCATTCGATGATAAATTGACTTCGGAACTATTGTGTAAGGGGGATGTATTAGGTTTGACACAAAGTGAGAGTAGAACAATGAGAAAAACTATTCTGGCTTTACAACCCAAAACAATGTATGATGTTGCATTGGCATTGGCATTGATTAGACCGGCAGCAGCAGATGGTGGTAGAAAGGCCAGTTATTTTAGAGATGGAAAAGCTATGTTTGTTTATGATGAGGATGCACTAACATTTATATCATCTGCAATAGGATGTAGTTTATCAGATGCGGATAGATACCGAAGAGGATTTGCTAATTTAAGGGCTGATATAATAAAAGAATTTAAACAAAAATGTAATAGTGAAAGTGTATTAAAAGAATTATCACACCTTCGTAAATATTCATTTGCTAAAGGACATTCAATTGCTTATGGGCAAATGGTATGGGCATTGGCGTACCATAAAGCAAGAAGGCCTAAAGAATTTTGGAGGGCAACACTCAAACACAACCAATCATCATATAAAAAGTGGGTTCACAAAAGGGAAGCGATTATAAATGGCGTGGAAATACAAAATGAAGAGAGAGGAACTATGTATGACCAATTCACAAAAACAGGTTGGTGGGATAGCAAAGAGTTCTTACCAAAATTGGGTAGTGGTGAGCATGAAAACCAGTTTTATTTTAATGGAATAGTAGCAAATTTTCGTAAATTAAACCGATATGGTAAAAGTTGTGTATTGATGACAATAGGTACAGGAAACGGAGAATATATTGATTTAGTTATTAATAAAAAATACCCGTTTGGATATTACGGTTGTATAGAGGGTTGGGGTTGGAAAAAGGAACAATTTAATTCATCTTTTATAGAGGTGCAAGAATTTAAACCCTATAATTTACATGGTTCAGTAGAACATAAAATGGAAAGATTTTTTGTATAATATTTGGCATTTTCTGATATTTTTCGTATATTACATTTGTGTTGAAGCAAACTGATAAAAATATCGTAGTATCCACGTTATCTAATACGTTGGGTAGTTATCTTACATTAAAGGGTAACGAATTAGCATTTTATTGTCCGTTTTGTAATCACCATAAACAAAAATTACAGGTGAATACAGAATCCCAAAAGTGGCATTGTTGGAACTGTAATAGTGGTGGTAAAAAATTGACATCATTACTTCGTAGACTTGACGTAGATAGAAAAACTATATCTATTATTAGAGAGATTTATGGTGACAGTAATTGGACACCACAACAAGAAGATACAGATACAAAGGTATTTATTTCCCTTCCAAAAGAATTTATAAGTTTAGTAGAAGAACCAAAAGGTTTTAATCCTGAATATAAAAATGCTATATATTATCTTACACAAAGAGGTATTACAACAAAAGATATAATTAAATACAATATTGGTTATTGTAAAGAAGGATTATATGCACAGAGAGTAATTGTACCGTCATACAATTCAGATGGCTCACTAAATTATTTTATTTCTCGTTCATACTATCCCGAAAATAAAATGAAATACAAAAACCCACCAATCAGTAAAAATATAATATGTTTTGAATCCCAAGTAAATTGGAATGAACCAATTATACTTTGTGAGGGTGTATTTGATGCTATAACAATCAAACGAAATGCAATTCCACTTTTAGGAAAGTTTCCATCTAAACAATTAGTTGAGAAAATCTTTATGAGCGGAGTATCTAATATAATAATTTCATTAGATAACGATGCTATGAATGAAGCACTAAAAGCGGCAGAGTATTTTCGTAAGAATGGAATAAATGTTCGTATGATGTATCTAAAAGATAAAGATGCAGCAGATATGGGTTATGAAAATTTTTATGAGGAACTAAAGAAAACTAAAGAATTTAATACAGAAGAGCTGTTATTAAATAAAATAAATCAATTATGAGTTTGAAAAGAATATATCATATTGCCGATATTCATATTCGTAATGTAAAAAGACACAAAGAATATAGGCAAGTATTTGAAAAAATGTTTGAAGAAATCCGCCAAAGAGGTACGGAAGATTCAATCATTTATTTGGCCGGTGATATTGCACATGCAAAATTGGAAATGTCTCCTGAATTATTAAAGGAAATTAGTTGGTTATTTACAGAATGTAGTAAATTGTGTGAAACTATTCTTATTACAGGTAACCACGATTGTAATATGAATAATTTGGACCGTTTGGATGTTCTTACTCCAATTGTAGAAGCATTGGATTTACCAAACTTTCACTATTTGAGAGATACACAAGTTTGGAGTTATGGTGGTGTTGGTTTTGGGGTGTTCAGTATTTTTGATAACAAAGATAATTGGCCAAAAGCAGATGATTTCGTATTCCAACCATTTGATAAAAAGATTGCGTTATTCCACGGACCTGTAGATAATTCAATGACGGATGTGGGATATGTAGTAAGTAGTAGACACTTTACAACGGATATATTTGACGGATTTGATTTGGCCCTATTGGGTGATATTCATAAGAGACAGGAAATGATTAGTCCGAAAGGTTGTAAGGTAGTTTATGCCGGTTCATTGATTCAACAAAACTTTGGTGAAACACTAGATAAGCACGGATTCCTTGTTTGGGATTTAGATACCTTAACTTATGAGGCAGTTGATATCCAAAACGATTATGGCTATTACACTTTGGATATAGATAACGGTATTATGCCGGTTGTAAATGATATGCCAAAGCATGCAAGGTTAAGAGTACGTTTATCCAATACCGATACTGCGGACACAAAGAAAGTCCTAACACAAATTAAGATGCAGTATGGTATTGAGGATTATACCCTTATTAGAACGGATTCACTTTCTAAATTAAAGACCGGAAACAGACAGAACAAATTTGATTTTGAAGATATATCAGATGTAAATCACCAAAACTCACTAATACATGATTATGTAAACCGAATGATGCCATTTGTGACCAATAATGATTTATCAGAGTTAGAAACAATAAATCGTGATATAAATAGCAGAATTGTATTTGGTGATGTAGCAAGAAATATACAATGGAAACCCGTAAAGTTCACATTCTCCAATATGTTCTCTTATGGTGAGGATAATGTAATTAACTTTGATAAACTAAATGGATTAATGGGATTATTTGCTCCTAATGCAAGTGGTAAATCTTCACTATTTGATTCTATCTCATTCTGTCTTTTTGATAAGAGTAGTAGGGCATTTAAGGCATCAAACATAATGAATAATCGTAAAACGGACTTCAGTTGTAAATTAGAATTCGATATTAATAGTGAACGATACTTTATTGAAAGGACCGCAAAGACCGTAAATAAAGGAAAGAATGTAAAAGTTGATGTGGATTTTTACCGAATGGATGGTAATGATAAAACATCCCTTAACGGAACGGAGAGAAGGGATACTAATTCCGTAATTGAAGGGTATGTTGGCAAATACGAAGATTTCGTCCTAACCGCTCTATCATTGCAAGGTAACAATGCTCTATTCATTGATAAATCCCAAAGTGAGAGAAAAGACCTGTTAGCACAATTTATGGGATTAAATGTTTTTGACAAGTTGTACGATACCGCAGTTGAAGATATTAGAGAGGTGAGTGTACTTATCAAAAATTTTAAGAAAACCGACTTTACGACAGAGTTGGCAGAAAAGGGTAAATCTATTAAAGAAAAGAAAGAGGAATTAAAAGAATTACAAACGCATTTAGATTCTGAATTAAGAATTAAAGCAGGTATTGAAGATGATATATTAGATTTGACTCGTACACTTGTACCAATTGATTCCAATTTAGATTTATCTGCATTAGAAGGAAAAAGAAAAGAGATAAATAAAAAGTTAGAACATTTAGAAACATTATACGGAACAAAAGAAAACAATATAAGAATTTTAAATGAAAAGATTGAAGAAGGAACTAAAAGTATCGAAGAAAAATCCAAATCTGGTAGAATTGATATAGAAACAGCATATACTAATTATCAGGAAGAAGAAAAAAAATTAGTTGAGGCTGAAAGGAGTCATTCTATTGCTAAAATGCACTTAAGTTCTGCAGAAGAAAAAATTAAACATTTAGATAATCACAAATATGACCCTAATTGTAAATTTTGTTGTGATAATGAGTTTGTAAAAGATGCAATGAATGCAAAAAATGCATTACCTGAATTACAACAAATAGTTAAGGATGCATTAATTAATGCAGTTTCTATTCAACAAACTTTAGATAGATGGGAAGGTGTTAAAGAACAATATGATGAATGGAATAAATTAAAATCGGAACTTTCTAAAACAAAAGGCATTCTTAAAACAGCAGAAGCAGAATTGCAAGGCTATGAAACAAAAGAAGAATTATTACAAACACAATTAGATAATGTTGAAGCAGATATTGAAAGATACTACGAAAATGAAGATACAATCCAAAGCAATAAAGAGTTAGAAACGAAAATCGGAAAGCAAGAGGAAATAAAAAGAAAAGTAGAGGGTGTAATTAAAAATCTTAATAAAGATATAACGAACACCAATGGCTCTATTGCTCAATTACAATCGTTTATAGACAACATCAAAGGAAAAATGGGTGAAGTTAAGGCTTTAGAAGAAAAGAACCGCCTATACACTTATTACATTGATGCGGTGAAGCGTGATGGAGTTCCATATGAATTAATTTCAAAAGCATTGCCTGTTATTCAAAATGAAGTCAATAATATATTAGCACAGGTTGTAGATTTTGGTGTTGTTATGGAAGTTGATGGTAAAAGTATTAACGCAAAAATTGTTTACGAAGACCAAGAATGGGCATTGGAAATGTGTTCTGGTATGGAAAAATTTATTAGTGGTTTAGCAATCAGAGTTGCCCTAATAAACATATGTGGATTACCTCGTCCAAACTTCTTAGTAATTGATGAGGGATTTGGCACATTAGATAGTGATAACCTATCATCTCTTTTTGGAATGATGCAATATCTAAAAACCCAATTTGATTTTATTTGGGTAATTTCCCATTTAGATGCAATGAGAGATATCGTAGATGGACTAATTGAAATAAAAAAAGAAAATGGTTTTAGTAAGATTGATTTTTAATATTTATGAATATGATAAATGTAGAACAATTTAGAGAGGAAGGATATCTTTATGATAATCTAGAAAATTATAAAGAATTAATAAATTTTTCTGAATTTAAAATTATCAAGTCAAAAATTGATGAAAAAAATATTAAAAGATTTTCAAAATATGATTATTGGTATAAGTTTAAAGAATTATCTTATATGGAAGAAATTATTTATGAAAATTTTTTAAAAAGAGATAAGATTTTAAGTGTAGCAGATGTCATATACGATAAATCACATAGGTATATGTTGAAAAAAATTGAGGAATGTGAATTTTATCCTACTTGGATTTTTGGAACATCTATGGATAATGATATAATAGATTTAATAAATACAGATACTTTAAGAAATTTTGAATCTAATTTTGTTAAAAAATATTATTTAGAAAAACAATTTAAATCAACTTTCGGTGCAAGACGTTTACAATTTTATGATACGGGTTGTGAAATTAAATTACATAATGATGGACAACAAAAAGATAGAATTTGTGTTTTTTTGTATTTTTTAAATACGGAGTGGAACGAAGAAAATGGTGGGTATTTAATACTGCACACTAAAACAAAAGAAACAAAAAAAATAAATCCAATTTTTCCAAATTTTGTAGTACTAGATAGTGAATTAAATTTATTTCATGAATTACAAAAAATAAATAAAAATATAAAATATAACATAGTATCTTTCTATAATGGAGTTAATTAGTTTTAATAGAAACTTTATCAGCCTTCAACACATCTGATTTAGGTTTAATGAAACCAACGTGTTTTTTAATTAGATTTTCAACTAAACAACCCATTTTAAACCCGTGTTCTTCACAATATGTTTTGAGAAGTTCATGGGTTTCTTTTTTTATTTGTAACATTGCGTATTTCATAACCATTTTTATTTTTCTTTAGTTTATTTTATTAGAATATAGAATTTATTAGTTTTCTTTATATAAATATGGGATATTAATTTTTTTATCAATATTTATTTTAAAAACAAAGTGGCCATTTTAAAGAAAACCCTTTTTCCTGAAAATATAGATAAGTATTCGGTTTTAATTCAGGATACAGACCCTAATAGTAAATATTTTAAAATTACAGAATTACCTGATACTTTTACAGGAGGAAAAAATGCGTTTTTAATTCAAGGTTCCTCATTATTAGTAGCCGATACAATTGTCAAAATAGAAATAAAAGATGCTTTAGGTAATATAATCTATCATGAACCAGGAGAGGGTATCCCCGAATATTATGAGGGTACATCAAAAGTTATAGCGGTATATGTATATCCAGATACTGCATTTGGCCCATGTACAATTACAATTTTGGGTGAAATTACAGAGTATTTAGATACAAACGGAGTTTTAAGGCCGGTTCCAATTGAATATAGAGATACCTACAATGTAAGGTGGCAAAAACAAATAAATGTAAATCCATTTTTAGCAAATGATACTAAAATTCGTTTTTATCGTAGACCACAAGCAGAAATTACTGAAGTTTTAAAACCGGTCTTTACAGTAACAGAAACTTACATACAACAAGGTGGTACTGCTCAACTATTTGGAAACCAGGTAGATGACCTTTTGATACGTGGTCGATTTTTACCAGATAATTTTGAATATAGGGTAAAATTAATAGATAATTCAACATTTAAATCATCTATGTTGGGAACTACAATGAGTTTTGCTTCTTTTCCAACATACAAACCAGAAATAGTTGAATTAGTATCTTCAACTGAGGCTAAATTAGATACACCACTTTTAGAAGAGAGTGTTATTCAAACCGTTTTATCTACACCATACCAAATTACATTCCTTTCGGGTTCAGATAGAGCACAATCACAATTTACTTCATCGTATGCACAAATTAAATTAACACAATTAGAAACCTTTGCCGGCGATGTAAAACGTGTAAAAGTATTTAGAAAATCAAAAGGAAGTATTTCCGATTTTGAATTAGTGCAGGATATACTTTTAGAATCCACCGAATTACTCAAGACATTAGATGGTACAAATAAAGCAGTTGAAAGTACAGGTATTTTTAATTCAGAAATTTTATCACAATTTTGGATTGTAACGGATTCACTTACAAAAACTTTGAGTAATTCAAGATTAGTGAATGGAGTGAAATTAAATGGAGCAGGAAAATTTAAATACTCTTCATCGTTAGATTTAAGTGCAAGAACAGTATATGAATTACAATTTGATGCATTTTATAGTTCTTCAACTAAATCAAATTTGGAAATATACATTAGTGGTTCGACTACTACAAATAGTTCTTCGATAGGAGAAACTTTAATAGGTACTCTAAATGGTTTAATACCAACTACAAAATATGAAAATCAAAAATTTGAATTTTCATTACCGTTTAATGAACCATCTGCATCTTTATTTTTTAGTGCTTCACAAAGCGAGTGGCATTTATCAGATTTAAGTTTAGTTGTATCTAATGAAACTGCATTTTCACCTGATTCTGTTACATTTTTAACTTCAGTGCCAACATCAATACCTCAAGAAATATTTGAGTTTAAATTTGAATTTTATGATGTAAACAACAATTTTGTACCTGTATCAGTTTTAGAAGAAAAACAATTTGTTGGAGGTACAAATACAGTCATAGTATTAACCCAATTAGCATCCTCTTCCGTTGAATTGAGTGGTTCTATAAGTTCAGCATCAATTAATTTAACAAATACAATAAACTCCGTTTCTACTTCTATTAGTGGCACTGTGACTACAAACAGCGCTTCAGCTTTTACAACTATTACAAATGTAAGTTCTTCAATAAGTGGTTCTATAATTTCATTAAGTGGTTCTGTGAGTGGAAGTATTAATACACTTAGTGGTTCTGTAAGCGGAAGTATTAATACACTTAGTGGTTCTGTAAGCGGAAGTATTACATCTTTAAGTTCATCAGTTAGTGGCTCAATCGGAATATTGAGTGGTAGTGTTAGTGGGTCTATTTTTACCTTGAGTGGTTCGGTTAGTTCATCTATTGCAAATGTTAGTTCATCGATAAGTTCATCTATTGGAACAGCAAATTCACAATCTTTATTTTCAGTATTATCAGCATCGGCATTTTTAGATAGATTTATCTTTACAGATGTAAATGGTAAATTAAGAAGACCACCAACAGCATCTGTAAGTGGATTATATATTGGAAATGACCATTTAGGATTTTATAGTGGTAGTGGTTGGAAAACTTATATGGATGACCAAGGTGATTTCTATCTCACATCCTCTATATCAGGTGGTGGGTTTTTAGCGTGGAGTTCTATATTAGGTAGATTACAAATTCAAGGAGATATTAATATACAAGGTGGTAATGCCGCAACAACGGCATCTTTAAATAGTGCAACATCATCTTTATTAAATTCAATTAATAGTGCGACACAATCATTATCATCATCACTTTATAATTCAATATTTACAAATCAAAGTGGACAAATAAACAAACCACCAACAGTATTAGTTGGTTCACCATCTGGTTTATATTTGGGTTCAACGTTTATGGGTTACTATGATGGGACTGATTGGAGAACTTATATGGATAATCAGGGTGATTTTTATTTAACATCTTCATTAGATGCCGGATTTTTAATTTGGGATAGCTCTGCCGCCACTTTAACAATAA
>Ga0194124_10002920_pt1 | contig 18604 bp, 17 predicted proteins | sample TA2KigCas0mmetaG_FD_148605 | JGI IMG/M metagenome (GOLD analysis project Ga0194124, IMG submission 148605) | Freshwater microbial communities from Lake Tanganyika, Tanzania - TA2015031 Kigoma Deep Cast 0m | ecosystem: Environmental > Aquatic > Freshwater > Lake | place: Tanzania: Lake...
TTTTGCAAGAAAAACAGGGCTGGTATTGGTTGCAGATACAGGTCATAAAGAATTCTCTACAAGTGCTGAGATTAGTGCAACGATAACGGAGGGAGCAATGACAAATCTGAGAAAACCGGTTTATAGAGCTTGTATACCCGATTACCCAACTCCTACCAGTAGCTCATTATCATCAGAGTATTATCTTGAAGCTGAAGACATAGCCTACATAGCATGTCATGTATTACTTGAAGAATATGAAACAGCTGACTTATTTAAGGGTATGAGACGCGAAAAAAGAGAAAATCCAAGGTATGGAGGAATAATAGGGCCATTTTAGAGATAAGGCTGAAGGAGGCTCGGCAATGCAGTCAATAGATTAAGGCTTTTAATAGCTTGAGATCTGACAAATTTGATCCATGGTAGCTGATACTGGTACTCTGAAATATAGGATTGAACTATAACTGGTACAAGATCTGGGTCAATTCCAAAGGGGATAGTAGGGACAGGAGAACCAGTGTATGCAGAAATAGTTTGATTACCAGAATATATAGGAATAGAATAACCTAACAATGCATCAACGATCTTTTCAGTATGATAATGCGGGTATGATGAATTCTCGATGACTATACTGTACATATATGGGTCTATAGCCTGTTCTTTGGCAGAAAGTGGATTATGACCAAATCCAAAGATATCAATATCGTCGCGAAAATATTCTTTGAGAGAATGTGCAACATTTAAGCGCCACTGGTGACCTTGTGTTGAGGTCTTGGTACTAGTAACCATAGAGATGAGCTTGCTCTTTTGTGGTGGTTGTAAATTGGCAAGGTGGTCAAGATCACTGGTGCAAGATAGCGGATTATGCAGTAAACCAGAACTAGTAGACATCTGTATGCCGTAAAACCATGGAACACAAGGTGCGTACTGAATAAACTTGATATTATTAGCCAAGTGGTTGATGGGAGGCAGGTAGAACGAAATAAAAATATCAATTTGTCCATATAATTGCTCTGGTGGGTGCCAGATATCAGGATTTTCCATTGATATAAAGACGCGCTTTGCACTTCCGGTAAGAGTCCTGGGAAGAGTGGCCGGATTATCGAGAAGTATAAAATCAGCTGTGCTATATTCAAGGGGATTAATTATATACTGCACGTTGTCAAAAGAACCTGAAAAAAAGGAAGATTGGCGTAAGACAGTGGTCCTGCCCCAGCGAGGATTTTGTAGTGAAATCCGCATTAAAATCACAAATGTCGATTAAGGTAATCAGCATCACTGTTGGCTGGCACTGAAATAGAGTCGATTAATGCATCAATCTCAGAAAAGCGATAGTCTATTTGGGCGTGAAGACTTACTGATTGATAAGAGACAATGGGTGAAAGGAGTTTAGAGGCAAAGATTGATAAATGATAGTATTGAGGAATAGGGGATGGCAAGGTGCGGTGGACAAGGTTGGAATCAAAGATAATAGACTGGCCTTGCTCGAGCAATATTTTTGAGGTGGTTGAAGAAGTGAGCTTATAAAAATTGTCAGAATGACTGTAGTCAATAATTTCCAGCTGAGGGCTAGGGCTAGTTGATAGACTGGTTAGGATGCTGATGGATAAAGCGTAAGTCGAAGGGGTATGGATGAAAGGGAGGTCTCGATGAAACTCTCGAGTGCGCGAAGGGTCGAATGGGCCATCTATGACAGAACGATTTAAATGGAGGTGAAATCCAAAGGGGAAATAAGAATCAAGAAATGAGTGAACATCAGGGCAGAGTAGAATATCTCGTGAAGCGCGCGAATAGATAAAAGGACTTCTAAAGACACCACGATACTGAGGTTCGTGGAAATTATATGGGTACTGGGAAAACTTTGCTTGTAAGTCAAAAATAAGGGCTTCACAAAGGTGGGGTTCGTAGAAGGAAGTTGTCAAGTGAAAGCCACAAGGGGGAAACGAGCACAAACGCTGGCGAGAGGGATTGTCCTGTGGGTTATCAAGAAATTGGAGCGCTGGGTGCAGTTTGTTTTCTAAAGCCATTGTAAAAGAGGATTAAGGGGGTCAGGGACTAGGATAAAATATGTAGAACTGAACGGTGAACAAGTGGTCAATATTTGCATCTATAGCTTTCTGAGCAACCGTGAAAGTGATAAGAGCAAAAGATTTAATTACAGGAGGAGGTTCAGAGACATAGATTTGGAATGCAGTAGCCTACTTGTGACATTATCTATGCTGAGTAGTCATGTTAGCCTAAAAGCTGACAAAGCAAGAATCAGGTTAAAAGTTGATGATAGCATTACAGAATACGATAAGAGTTTATTGGTAAAAGAAGCGCAGAAGATTGCAAAGCATGTAGACATTAGATTCTCAAGGCCATGTCGTGTTGAAGAATGGATGAAAGAAATTAGAGAAGTCTGCCTAGAGTGGGGGGAGAATTGCGCCATCTTCTGGCATTATAATCACGACCATCCTCTTATAAGTACGTTAAGCAACAGTATGCTAGATGATCTGGAAAAAATAGCAGAAGCAGACGGAGTGATATTGGCAAGCCATTATCCAGAAATGGTCACATACTTTGATGAAGAATACAAAGGGTTTAATCTAAAAAAGGGGAAAATCATAAAACAGAAAGAGCCAAAAAACATTCAACATATATTATTAGAACATCCTTGGAAATATTCAGAAGAAGGGTGGGGATTAGCAAGCGAATCAGGAGTGAATCTGCAGGGTGAGGTGGTTTGCAATGGACGGGTCATGTTGAGTGTATGGTCAAGTCTGGGAAAGGTAGCTTCAAACAGAAATCGAGAGTATGTTGCTAGGCCTGATTGGGACTTAGTGGAAGGCAAGTTAGACTATATACTATATTTACCACCTATAGAGCTATATGCACATTTTGATGGTTATGGCCATGCTACTCATTTAACAGAATTTGTAGAACCATTGAGCTTATTTTCGAATACGGGCAACGGGCAGTTTTTTCAAAAAGCTGACGATAGAGGGGTTGACCCATTTGTGTGGTATTTCAAGAGAAAATATTATATGCTGCTAAATAGGCTGTATTATCATTCAAAAGAGGAACTGGGTTTGACGAGCGGCGAAAGTAGAGCACACTTTCACGAGCAAATACAGCGTATATGCGTTGAATACATACATGATCAGTATAACGGTAAGAGTGCTGGGTTAGTGATGAATGAGGAGTTTCATTTAGGAATAGGCCATAAAAAGATCAGATTTGAGAACCTAAATCAAGTAAAAGCATATCTGATGGAGAATATAGATATTGACTTACCGAAACTCTCGGTAGGCTTGTACAGCTGAAAATGATGATTGGAGGAAATATGCCCATATTACACTTCAATGGAAGTTTCGGTGATCTATTCTTCATAGCTTCATGCATAGCGGGATGTAATGACATCGGTCGAAGATACAGGATAGTGGCTGCAGAGGGTTGGAGATCACTATTGAGAGTATTTATGGGTAGATGGTTTGTAGATAATAAAGTGGAATTTGTTAATGCTAGAAAAAATGTTGAAATAAGAAACGAAGTATTGAATAAGTGGAGAAAATATAGGTGGGAATTGACGGATATCTCAAGGGAAGGAATTCCCGCTGATGCTATTATGACCCCATTAATGTGTGACTATCCTCATTTAAGCATATTATACAATAGTGGTAGATTAAGTTATATTGAAGCGGTTGCGCTAATGCTGGGATATGATCATCGAGAGATAAGACCTAAATTACCGTATTGGCTAGAGCAAAAAGATCGAGAACAAGTAATTACCTGTGTAGGGAAAATCGGATTGACACGGAAGGAGAAGACATGCTTATATCATCCTATAAACCAGACCAATAAGGGATTGCCAAAAGAGAGAATAAAAGAACTGGTTAAGAGATTAGATATTTTAGGAATAGAAGTGGTTTTAAACGTTGCCGGTGGAAGCGATGAAATAAAAGCATATTACAAAAGCTTTAGTAAGTGTATTGATGTTCCTGCGCATATATTGCCGCTGGTACAGAGCAGGTTTGAATGTGTAGCAGGTATAACGGGTGGTGCATTATGTATAGCTCTAGAATTCTCAAAGACAAAGGTCATATCAGTGGTTACAAAAGACATACAGCAAGCCAACATAACAGAAAAGTATATCGGCAAAGATCAGATGAAAAGATTTCACAGTGAGAAATTTGGGTTCCATTTCTTTGGGGACGAAATTTCATCACAACATGAAATAATAGACGGGCGTAGACTGAATGATGACGAATTGGTGCATAAGATGGCTGAGAATATATTAAGAAAAGGAGCGCAATGATGAAAAGTATTATGACAGGTAGAACAATAGACGAACAAAAGATAAGAAGATGTTCAAATGTAATTGAACAAGATGTTGAGATAGAGTGGGAAATAATAAGGGGGGCATGGCGAGGCGTGGATAACTATCCTTTAAAGGGTATTTCAAAAGAATACATAAGGACAATGATACTACAACAAGATGGGCAAGTTTTGGTAGAAGTTGGTGGTGGTAGCGTTATTATATGGAAGTGGGCGTCGGGGGAGGTAAAATATATATTACTCGATAAAGATAATAATATTATAACTAAGACTCAGGAAAGGAGGTTTTTAAAATACATGCCTTTCTTGAGAGTTAAAGACAACCATGTTTCAGTAGATACAAGTGGTGCATTATTTATCGATACAGATGAAAATGTCTTAGTAACATCTTCTAATGACAACTATACGCACTATTTAAATGATAGTGTTGCTCCATTGCTTGGATTTGAAAAAAGACTTAGTGATCTTGATATCAAACAGCTCCATGCAGGAGAACTTAAAGATTGGCAAAGAGATTTCAGAAAGCTTGCAAACGTTGAATGCCCTATTACATATAGTCGAGTACAGAATAATTTCGTAATAATGAAACCAAAAAGATTGTTTATAATTACGTATACAGACAGACTTATGATTCAGTCAAAGTTTCGAGAAACAATACATATAAAAACGAGGTTAGAGAGGGGTAAGGCAGTGTACATGACGCGAGGTCTGGTCAATAATCGTGTAGAAAATGAGGATGAGGTGAGAGATGAGATGGTAAAAGTAGGTGGTTTGTGCATAGAGATGGACTCGCTGACAATTGCCGAAAAGAGGGAAATACTTAGCAGTTGTGAAGTTTTAATTGGAGAAGGGAGTGGGACAATGAATGCTCTTATGTTTATGAATGAGAAAGCGAAATTTATTGGACTTGCAGACAGGGCATCCGTGGAAAACGAGAACTACTTGGACGGTGGTTGGCCCCACTACAACCTAATATCAAGGCAATTACGTTATATTGTTGGTAGTCCCAGCACAAGTGAGACGTCAATTTCGACCAGTTATTATGATCCAAAGCTATTACGCCAGGCCCTTGAGAAGAACCTTTCAGCTAATTTCGGGAGGTAAATTGTGATAAGAAAGCAAAAAATGAGTTACATTATGGGGATACATTGCTCATTCAACGCAAACATCCATGATCCGAGCGCTTCGCTAATAGCTGATGGAAAAATAGTCTGTCACATAGAAGAGGAGCGGTTAAATCGTAACAAGACTTCGGTCGGCCACTTTCCGGAGTTGGCAATAAGACGAACCCTAAAGGAGTGCAAGATATCCTTTGAGGATTTAGACTGTATATGCGTAGATGGCCACGAGTGGTCAAAGATAGGAGAAATAAAGGTAAGGAGATACATTGAAGCAATATATGGTTTCTGCCCTAGGTTGGAATTCTACGATCATGAGGAATGTCATGTTGCAGGCGCATTTTATGCGAGCCCTTACAAGAGGGCTTTGTGTATATCACTGGATGGTTACGGTGAAGGAAAGTCGGGATTGATTGCTTTGGCTTCAAGAGACGAAGGCATAAAACTGCTAAGGGAGTTTAAGATGCCCGACTCAATGGGATTATTCTATACCTGTTTTACAAATTTTCTTGGTTTTAAGAGTGTCGAAGATGAATTCAAGGTTATGGGTATGGCAGCATTTGGGGTTGATAAATATGATTTGTCAGATGAGCTATTGTACGAGAATGGAGGATATCATTGTACAAATTCATTAGTTGACGACAGCAATTATCTTAGCTCAATATGGGAGCCAAAAGTAAAATATGACTATATAGAAAGGAAATACGGCGTCAAGAGAAGGCTTAGAGGAAGTGAATTTACACAGGAGAATTTTGATCTTGCTGCAAGCGTACAAGCACAGTTTACAAAGGTATATTCGGAGTTGATAAGGTATTGGAAAGAACAGACAGGTGAGAATTATTTGGTGATGTCAGGCGGGTGTGCAATGAATTGCATGGCAAACCAGTTGATTCAGGAAATGGACTTTGATGACCATTATGTGTTCCCACTATCATCAGATAGGGGATTATCGATAGGGGCTGCGTCATTAGGTTGTGCCAAGAGGAACATTGAAATATCTAGTATGGATAATATATATATTGGAACCACGTACCATGAAGAAGACGTGTTGCAGGCTGTACGAAATAGTGGTCTTGAGACAGAAGTCTATGATGAAAAGGAACTTTATTATGCTCGTGTGGCACAGCTGCTAGTTGAGGGATCAGTCGTAGGGTGGATTGAAGGTCGCTCTGAAATAGGTCCCCGAGCCTTAGGTGCAAGGTCTATATTAGGTTTAGCAACGGTAGCTGGAATAAAGGATAAGATTAATAAAAAGATTAAGTTCCGGGAAGAGTATAGGCCTTTTGCTCCGGCGATAAGAAAAGTGGACGCAGAGTATGTACTTGGAAAAATAAGCAGAATTACATCTCTTCGATACATGACGGAGAATGTTAAAATACCAGAGGGGGTTGAGATTTTCGGTGAAGCAATGAACAGAGATAGGACAAGTAGGATTCAGGTAGTTTTGACAGATGATCCACTGCATGCTTTAATGGATCAGATCTCTTGCAGTATTGAAAGACCGGTGCTAATTAATACAAGCTTCAATTTGGCAGGGGAACCGATAGTAGATTCTCCAATCGATGGATTGAGGACATTTATATCGTCTGGTCTAGATGTTTATGCAAGTTATCCATGCGTAGTGGTAAAAAAAGTTTATGGGAATCAAAAAAATGTGGGTGGCGCTCAATGTACAGTGAACTAAGGAAGCATCCAAGACTCAACTTAGCAGATCAAATACCATTAGATTATCCGCTGACTATATATGTTGAAACGACGAATAGATGCAACTTTAGGTGCAAGTTCTGTCCTGAGTCGCTAGAAGATTATGAAAGAAGAAGTGGCGGCTGGAGCACAATGACACTCGATTCATTTAAAAAGATCTGCGATCAAGTACAGTTATTAACGGGTGGAAAAAGAATAAAAACTATGAACTTTTATATGATGGGAGAACCACTATTAAATAAAGACATTCTTAGGATGACAAAATACGCTAAGAATAAGGATTTAGCGGAGCGGCTTATATTGACTACAAATGGTTCATTACTTCATACAAAACAGGCTGGAGAATTCATTGGGTCCGGACTTGATTATATCAGGATATCTATTTATGGGGCAAATCAATCAGTTCACGAATATGTAACAAGGAGTAGATCAAAGCTGGACAATATAAGAAGGGCAGCAATAGGCATCAGGGAGCTTAGAAAAGAAAAAAAAGAAGACAAACCGTTTATTTATATAAAAATGCTAGATATGGGCGAAAAAGAAAACGCGATGTTTAGAAATATGTTTGAAGGGGCTGGTGATGAGATAGCGATTGAGCCAAGGATGGATTGGAACGGTAGTCCGGAGAATTTCTCAGGAATAGAGAGAGATGACTTAATATCAAGTGAATATTTTGGTTTGAAGAAGGTGGTTTGTCCGTATCCCTTCTATACATTGGTTATTAATAGTGATCTAAGTGTATCAGTATGTTGTGTTGACTGGGAAAGAAAACTGGTAGTGGGGAATTTAAACAATGAGACATTAACAGATATATGGAAGGGGGAGAAATTGCGAAGACTGCAAAACGCACATTTGGCAGGGAAGCGGGAATCCATTGAGGGCTGCAAGGATTGCTTGTACCTACATACTGCACCTGACAACATAGATGCGAGACTAGGTACAATATTAGAGTAATGGTCAGAAACAAAGATTAAATGAACATGAAAGCAGTATTACTAGCAGGTGGTCTAGGCACACGAATAAGCGAAGAGACACATATTAGACCTAAACCTATGGTTGAAGTAGGAGGCAAACCTATATTATGGCACATAATGAAATTATACAGCTTCTATGGAATAAATAATTTTATAATATGCTGTGGATACAAAGGTTATATGATTAAGGAATACTTTGCAAACTTCAGATATCATATTAATAACATTAGAGTTGATCTTAGAAACGAGGAGGTGTTGATAATGGGTAGGAATCAGGAGGAATGGGTTATTGAACTTATAGACACAGGCGAGATGACAAATACAGGCGGCAGAATAAAGAGGATAAAGGATTATGTAGGACAGGATTTTTGCTTGACATATGGTGATGGCTTGAGTAATGTTAACATAAGTCAATTAATATCGCATCACAAAGCAAGTCGTAAAATGGTTACTTTGACCTCAGTTAAGCCGCCTGGTAGGTTCGGGAGGTTGTCATATGAACGTGGTAATGTTGTCGGTTTTAGTGAAAAAGAGGTAAAGGAGGGTGAGAGGATTAATGGAGGGTTTTTTGTGCTGCAGAAAGATGTAATAGACCACATTGAGGGAGATGACACAGTTTGGGAGGGCTATCCCTTAGAGAAGTTGGCAGATATTGGGCAAATTTGTGAATATCGTCATGACGGTTTTTGGCAACCGATGGATACACTAAGAGAAAAAATATTACTTGAACAGCTATGGGGATCTGGAAACGCACCGTGGAAATTATGGAAATAGATACATATTTTTGGAAGAATAGACGGGTACTAGTAACCGGCCATACAGGCTTTAAAGGCAGTTGGCTATGTCTTGCGCTTAGGAAATACCAAGCAATAATTTATGGATATAGCCTCAATGAAGAAGCGAACAACCTTCTCCAAGGCAGTAATTCTTGTGCATCAAAATGTTATATCGAAGATATGAGAGATACAATCAATAACGGCGACGCACTAAAAAGTGCATTGCTGAGATGGAGGCCGGAAGTTATATTTCATTTAGCTGCGCAAGCAATTGTCAGTGAGAGTTACACAGATGCTGTGGGCACATGGGAAGTTAATACAATCGGTACATTAAGACTTCTGGGAATATGCAGGGAGATAAAACTAAATGCGGCCATAGTAGTAGTGACCTCAGATAAGGTATATAAACAGACGTCAACAAAGGTGGTTTATACTGAAGATGCCTGTTTAGGCGGAAAAGATCCGTATGGTGCCAGTAAGGCTGCATGTGAGATTGCAAGTGAGGCATTCTGCGGGATAATGATGTTAGATAGTGACTATAATATAAGGGTAGCAACTGCAAGATCTGGGAATGTAATAGGAGGCGGTGATATGTCAAAACATAGATTAATACCAGACATGGAACGGGCTCTTAACGGAGATAGTGATATGGTAGTTAGGTTTAGCGATGCAGTACGGCCGTGGCAGCATGTGTTAGAGCCAGTGTATGGATATTTATTACTAGCAGAAGAATTATCAAAGGGTTCAAAGGGATTTAATGGTGCGTATAACTTTGGGCCAGACAGAAAAGATAACGAGTTGAGAGTAATTGACGTAGTTAATTACTATGGTCAGCTCAATGGAAATCGTCTAAGAACGCGAGTAGTTGCGAATCCTGTAACGAGACAAATGGAGACCTCATACTTAATGATTGACTCGAAAAAAGCCAAGGAGCATTTGGGATGGAGGCCAGTTTGGACCGCGAGGCAAGCAATCGAAGCTACAGCACGATGCTATCAAGACCTTGGGGGCGGGGAAGAATGGGATCAACGTTGCCTGTTAGACTTGCAAGAGTTCGAAAGGGCTATGTATGAGGGACGAAGCTGAGATTAAGGAAGAGATAATTAGGCTAGTCAAGGAGTACACTATTAAAAATCACAACATAAAGGATGGATTATGTAAAAGAAAAAAGAGCAACGGTCAAATACCTTACGCAGCAAAGCTTTTTGGCGTAGAGGAGGTAGTAGCAGGTGTGGAGGCGATACTTGAGTTTTGGTTAACACATGGAGAAAAGGGAGATTTATTTGAGAAAAGGTTGAGAGATCTACTGGGCGTTAAATATTCATTACTAGTCAACTCGGGTTCAAGCGCTAACCTGGTCGCGATATCAACGCTAACATCACAATACCTACAACCGGATAAGAGGTTGATGCATGGAGACGAAATAATAACAGTGGCAGCGGGATTTCCTACAACAGTTGCTCCAATAATTCAAGTTGGGTGCGTACCTGTGTTTGTTGATATAGATGTAGAGACCTTAAACATTGACACGAGTAGGCTTGAGAAAGCGTATAAACCAGGCAAGACTAAGGCGGTTATGGTAGCTCATACGATGGGAAATCCATTCAATTTATGTGAGATATTGGAGTTCTGTAAGAAGTATGAGTTGTGGCTTGTGGAAGACAATTGTGATTCGTTGGGATCATTTTATTCAATGCCGAGAGATAAAGCTGTAGAGCTAGGCTTCTACGAAAATAGCCCAGGATTAGATGAGGGGTCAGAGAGGATAGTACGGTTTACAGGGACATGGGGTGACCTTAGTACACAGAGTTTTTATCCACCACACCATATAACTATGGGTGAAGGGGGTGCTGTGAACATCAAGGAGAGCAGTATATTGCAGAAAATCGCTAAAAGTTTTAGAGATTGGGGCAGAGATTGCTGGTGCTCAAGCGGGGAAGATAATAGCTGCGGAAAGCGTTATGAATGGAAATTGGGGGAATTACCAGTTGGCTACGATCATAAGTACATATATAGTCATTTAGGATTTAATCTAAAGGCTCTTGATATACAAGCCGCAATAGGCATCCAACAGCTCGAAAGATTGGACATGTTTGCAAAAAAAAGAAACAAGAATTGGGACTATCTTTGGAGTAAGCTAGCACCTCTGGAACTTGGATTAGAATTTACTCGGCAGACACATACCATAAAAAGCCTAGGGGGGATTGCGTGGGATAAAAGTGGCTGCAAAACATGGTGTTCGTGGTTCGGATTTCCGATAAGAATAACAGATAAATGTCGTATATCAAGAAATGAGCTTGCCGAAACACTGACGAAGAATGGAATAGGCGTAAGAAACCTATTTGGCGGTAATCTCATTAGACAGCCAGCACTAGCCAATAGAAAAGATGCGTATAGGGTGTCAGGTTCGTTAGAAAATACAGATATAATAATGAATAATACGATTTTTGTGGGTACGTATCCGGGATTAACAGAAGAAGATATGGACTATATTGTAAATGTATTAACAGATAGTATGAAATACTAGATTGGTAGCGAACTCGTGCGCCAACTGGAAAAACACGGGAAGTAAGGAATGGAAGGCTCCATATCGTAGTTAGCTGAACCATAGCGAACTATAGGAAATACACGCTCATTGGGATTGATTATTACCTCGACAAGGGTAAGTACATTAGTAAAAAGTAGTGAAGGGATTTCATGCAATTCAGCAGAGGAAGAGAGACAAGTGTATGCAAGACCAAAAGCTTCTGCAATAAGCCTATATGTTGGGAATGTCATATCGGAGGGAGAGTCAGAAGCAACATATTGAGAATTAAGCCACTGATCCTGAGTTTGCTTTATCATAGAGTAACCTTGATTGTTGAGTACAAAAATAGTTGCTGCAACGCCCTGGCTCTTTAGTGTTGCTAGCTCAGAAAGTGTAAACATGAAACTTCCATCACCAACAATAGCAACATGGAAACGATTAGGGAAAGCAAGATATGCACCTAGAAGAGCTGGTATAGACCAACCCATTGCTGTATTATTATTGTCATGATAAATGGTCAGATTATGATTTCTGTCAATGTATTTCATAGCCCAAGCTATAGCACAACCGGTATCAACCATGATATTAAGTGGTGAGTGAGTAGAGACAGAGATAGCCTTGAAGAATGAATTCGGTCCAACAGAATTACGTGAACTAATTGGTTTAGAATCATACTTTTGACAGTGCTGAATTTTTTGAGATATAATTACGCCAATCTAAGAAGGTGCATGAGGCGGGTGCGTTTATGGAGAACAACGCATTCCAGGTGTCCAGACAAGCAAGGTCAGCTGTGATGGGGAGTTCAACATTGATTCCTAATCGTTCATACTTGGAGAGTTCATGGGGATCAATGTCAAACACAACCTTATACGCATTAGGAGCAAAGTGAGATGCAGGACTACCAGTAGCCTTGGTGTCAAGGCGGGTGCCGAGTGCAATAAGGAGATCAGCATCTTTAAGTATTATGTTTGCAGCTCGATCCGAGTGAGTACCGATAATACCAGCAAAAAGAGGGTGATGCGAATTGATAACATTTCGAGCACCCCAGGTACAAACAACTGGAATGCCAAGCTTAGTAGCTAAGTTGATAAGTCTTGAAGTAGAGGCCGTAAGCTCTACACCCCATCCGATTAGCAATATGGGGGAAGATGAAGCAGCCAAACGAGATTGAAGTTTTGTGAGATCAATTGATGAGGATGGATTTTTGGTTGGGGTACTAAAACTAGGTAGCGGTTGAGAAATGGACTCACGCTGTAAATTGTCGGGTATGTCAATAAGGACTGGTCCCATCCTTCCAGAAAGCATAGTCTTATAGGCATCATTTAATATGGAAGGAAGTTCAGAGACAGACTTGATATAGTAAGAGCGCTTTACTATTGGAGAAGCAATATCAACAATAGGAGTCTCTTGGAAACCATACTGGCGAAGTGGTGAGCCTTGAGATGATCTAAAAGTACTTACTTGGCCAGTTATGAAGAGAACAGGGATAGAGTCATAATAAGAAGTCGCAATACCCGTAATTAAGTTAGTAGCACCTGGACCACTGGTTGTTATAACTGCAGAGGGTTTATGAGTTACTCGCGCATAACCATCAGCCGCCATAGCAGCTGATTGCTCATGATGACAACAAACAAGTCTAAGTTGCGCATGCTTACGGATGGAATGAAGAAGATGTAATGAAGCACCGCCAGAAAGACCGAAGACATGATAGATCTGGCGGGATGCGAGGAAATTGGCTATATAGTCAGAAACTTGCATTATCCAAGTTTTCGTATGAGGTTAATCGCCTTTTCGACTAAGAATAAGTCCTGATCAGGACCGCAAGGAGGATGGATCGTTGAGGTTGCAAATAAATGTGCATTTGGACACTCTCCTATTGCAGATAGGTAGTGGGCTGTTGCCATAGAGGAATGGTAGTTGGAAAAGGGTACACCAGAGGAGGTAAATAAAGATTCGAGTTGAGGTCTATTTTTAGTATAAATATCGATTAGGAGCGGGACTTCACCAGATGATACTGCAACAGGTATTATAAATGAATTTTCTAGCCCGGCCAAACCAGAGCGATAGAGTTCATAGATATTGAGGAGCTTGTCAATACGTTCGGTATAGCTTTCAAGCATTGAATAGGCAACAGCGGCATGGAGATTACTGGTTTTAAAGTTAAAAGATAGATACTCATACTTGTCGATACCACTGATACTGGAAGTGCCATGATACTTAATTGATAGAAGTTTATCTGCATCGCGAGATGAAGCTAGAATCATGCCTCCGAATATTCCGGGAATAAGAGAAACCATGCCGAATGAAAAACATCCGTAGTCTCCTGAGGTGCCTGAGAATTTGTTAGTATCTAAAGATGTAGTGAAAAGGCTTTTGCAACAATCTTCAACTATGATGGAGTGGGGATATCGATGGCGGAGTTCATCGATAGGAAGCTGACGTCCATTATAGTGAACAGGTATGATGATGGAATCAGGAGGTAAGGAATCTGGTAATTTATCATAATCAAGTAAAGGGGTGTGAGAATGAGTATCTGAGATATAAACATGGTCTGTAGCAAAAAGTGCTGCTTGTGGTGTAGCTATCCATCCTATGGCCGAAGTGTATACATTAGTGTCTCTGGATTTCGATGCTGCTAGAACAGACATCGCAATTGCTGAAGTTCCAGAGTTCGTATAAAGCGCAAAGTCGGAGCCTGTATAGAAACGAAAATATTCTTGGAGCTTATGCGTGAACGAACCTGAGGTGAATTCACATTCTTGGATGGCATGAGTGATATTTGTCTGGACTAAAGGCGTCAGAGATGTAAAGAACCAATTAGGATTGCGCATAGTGTGTGGTGACAGTTTTGAATGTTGACCGAGATACAAAGAACGGATCTAACAAATGTTCACATGCGTCTATATGAATGATACTGCCGTTGCTGAGAGGTGTTGAATACATTAGAACATTAACTATCGCCTTGGCTACTTCCTCAACAGTTGGTACAAATGGACAAGCAAGGGAGGATAGGGCCTGGAGATTCCATGCTGACTGATCAGTCGAGGGAGTAATCCGTTCCGGTACAGAAAATAGGCCAGCTCGAACAATGACAATAGAGGCAAGTGATCTGGAGCCAAGCTGGACGGCCATGAATTTGGCATAGCTTTCAAGCGATGCCTTTCCGATATGGTAGGAAGGATGTTGGTCGCAAATAAGTGCGGCATTAATAGAAGAGACGATTATGACGGGTAGGTAGTTCTGAGCAGAGAAAGTGGGTATTGCCTCCAACACGGAAACTAAGGGATACAAGGATACATTTAGCTCATTCTGTATGGAAGTGGAGGTGTTAAGATAAGCTTGGGGTGAGTCTGTTCTTGCCCTAACACACCAAATAATACCGGATAATGAAGAGCAGTTCTGGATCTGCTGAATTGCACAAGAGAGCTGAGTAAGAGAAGAAAGATCAACTATAATATTATTTACGTCTGGGAGCTCACAACGCTGTATGTCGATGGAGGTAACATCATGGCCAAGTTCTAAAAGAGCAGACACAATTCTTACTCCAAGCGAACCTGCACCACCGAAGACAAAGTAGGTCATTCTAGGGCTTTGAGGGGGAGTTGATGGGTATTAAGTGTTGGATACTGATTCAATAATGAATTTATAGAAGAGATAGCAAGTTGGATATTCTTGTCAGGCTTTATAAGAGCGTCGATTGTAGTGAATAGTTGAGAAATCTCACGAGAGCCAATAATAGGGTGGACAAACCGAGAGTGAGACAAAAGCCAATGCAATGCAGCAATAGAAATAGGTATATCAAGAAGAACTAGAGATGCCAAAAGATTGCAAAGGAAATTGTCTCTCAAACTCGTGGACTGATTGAGAATAGTTGCAGTGCGATTGGGTCGAGAGTGATAGTCATGGAAGGGAGTATCCCGAAGATATCCACGGCAAAGTGCTCTATTAACAATTATATTCGTATAGGGAAAGCTTGACAGGAATTCAAGCAATAAACGCTGCTCTAGTATATTACCTTGCAACTGGATTAAAGACAGTGGTTTCATTAGACGTGAAGCAAATAAAGTATATTCAGATTTTTCCACATTACAAACCCCAAACTCGAGGAAAGGATAAGAATTCTGTATGAGCGATAAGTCATTTAAAACATGCTCATAAGAATCAGATGTTGAAGGAAGGCAATGAAGCTGAAATGAGGAGATAGTACGTGATGGGAAGAGCGAATAGAAATAGGTAAATTGATCTAAAAGTTGAGATGGTTGATAAGATATAGGCATGATACTAAACGATTTGGCAGGTGCGCGCTCAAATCCAAGCTTTAGTGACACATATACATTGGAAGGGCGTAAGGCATGAAGAGCTTTAGATAAGGTGGGTAGAGCAGATCCTTCGGCATATATATCAGAAACATCAAAAATAAAACGTGTAGAGGAGTATTCGCCAAGCTTAGAAAATATGGAGATGAGATGGTCAAAAGTCCACTCTCTTCCAATTGGCAGTCCACCAATCCAGATACTAGTGAGAGACATATCTAAATTCTAAGGAAATACGAGTAGTATCAAGACCTATGATTTGCTCAGTATGAAGGGTATTCCAGTGATATATCAAAGCTTGACCAGGTGAAAAGCTAAACCGAGTAAAATGGAAATCCTTGGGAGATAGTAGACGACGCTCATCATTGCAGAATTTAGAATCAGTGGGAATGTATGAAGCGGGATCTAGATTGTGACTTGGAATAACGTAGCCTGGAGACTCATAATGTGTGAAGCCGATTATCGGAATATACGTGCTAATAACTTGACCAGCGGGACCCCAGCTTTTTCTTGATGGTGGATAACCATCATCGTATCCAGGTCTAATAATTCTAAAGGCAGAAGGGCCAAGACCTTCGTCCCACGGGAACCATTGGGTACCAAAATGATTACGTATGTATTTTAGCAAACGACTGGAAAGTTCATGAATACTCCAGAAAGTGTCGCTTAAGTGGCGATTGGCCGATTGCAACGCAACTGATCGATCATGGAGAGCAAGTTGATAGTAATGATGATAGAGTGAAAGGTTAAACCCTTCTGGAAAACCAAGGATACGATTTATGTGGTTAGTAATAAGCAGAGAGGCAGAAAGATGTTCGTTAAGGGATAGTAGATCAATAATAGCAATGCCATTTATGTTGAAATTGTCAAGACTAAAGTCATTGGAAATGTTAGTCATAATTTACTGTAGTATGCTTCAAACCAATTGTAATCAACGTCAGGTTTATTTGTGACATTCGGCGAGTCTAGTTTATTACGAAGTTTGGAAGCGTTGATGGGAATCGGCTGCGAATAGCGACAAGCCTTGTTTAACATTGTGAGCTCGATGCAGGTGTATAAAGTATGACTACTACCATTTCCATCGGTAACATTGAAGGGAGTATTATTATTGGGACGCATATGAATCACATCAAAGAACTCTGTAATTCGTTGAAGCATTGAAAGCAAAGAATTGCAATAATCCAGAGCGTCGGTAGGAGGTTCTGTTAGGTGGAAGAGATGCAAGTAATGTAGTTCAATACACATAAAACGGCAGTTGCAAAGAATAGAAAGTGATATATTGTTTAATATGCTAACCTCAGCACCCTCAATATCCATGAATAGTATAAAAGGGAATGGGTCGCGAAGATCAGATAATGATAACAAACGCGGGAAAGAGATATTGAACGCATCGTCAATGTCTGCTGTTAGTGCTTTTTCTATGAAACGAAGATGGGGATGAATATTAGCAGGGGGAGAGTCATCAGGGTCACATAGCACTGAGGGAATACCGTAGGTTTCAGCGAGAATAGTTTCTATCGAGAAATTACCACATGTACCTGCTGAAACGCAAAGCCGGACACCACCGAGGACATCTGGGACAAGATATCCGCCATCACTATTACTACCAAGACGAATAAGGTTGTAACCAGTGGAGACTGGACGTATCATGCTGTAAAAGGAATGGTAAAGTTTGTGCATGACAAGAGAAGAACGAAAGGTTATGCTAGATTTTGCTCATATAGAACAACGTATGCAATCTCCATTTACTGCAGAGGCAGTGGCATTAAACCTGGCCAAGAAACATCTAGATTGTTTCGGTTTCGTAAAGTTTGGTTCATATTTTTCGCATGAGGCGGCAAATGCAATACGTTCAGACATTGAGCAGGTCTGCAAAGCGGAACATGGGTTTTGTGGTGGAGGTACAATATCATTTGTCGCACCACTTGAGAATAGCAGTTCATTACAGAGGCGTGTAGTGACATCGAAAATGGGCCAATTACTTCATGGCGTGATTGGAGAATTTATATATTCGACTAGCGATGGTTGCATGAAAGCAGATGAGTTTGGACTTCATAGAGATACTTTTTTGAATCCACCGTTATACAAGATTTTCATAGCAGTTTCTGAAGGCAGGTTCAGGTTTTTGCCGGGCACTCATTGGAATCATGATAATTATGCTAAAATGGCAGGGTCCATTACAGTAACATGGGATTCGGGGATTGGTAAGGTTGAGCCGGCAATTGGGACAGTCATTGTAAATCCCCAAATAGAAGAGCTAAAAATTGAAGGGGGAGTGACAGCAGTTCAGGAGACGCCAGATTACTCGATTCACTTGCAAGTAGGAGATATATTAGTATTTAACCAGAACTTAATTCACGGATTAGTTGCGATTAACAAAAATGAAGGGAATACATTTGTAGCGTTTTCAGTATTTCCAGCACCAGTGCAGTGCAGGAGTTATGGATTTGACAAAAGATCTGCAATGGCAAAAGAAATCATTAAGAGCAGAGTTGCGATAATTTCAATAGATAAAAAAGAGATCACATTGGGAAGGGACATTCAGGGTTACACATTCCAGACTGGATATAGCTTTGGAGAAGAAGCAATATCGAAACTAAAGCAGGTGCCAGGCTGGAAGCACGCATTCTGGTTTGAAGGTGTTGACGAAAGAGATATAGAGACAGCTCGACAATCATTAGGTTGTGGTATCGAGCATCATCTTCGTGATTTACTATAGCCAAATGCTTTGTAGATGCTGACGTGGACCCCGGAGATCGGTCCAGGGTGAATGAGAGTCCTCATCCGGCCAGACTGAGCCGGGGACTCGACCATGAAACGCACCAGGCACTCGGCGGAGCAAATCATCCGCAAGCTCAAGACCGCCGAGCAGCTGATCGCCCAGGGCAAGACCGTC
>Ga0194124_10002928_pt1 | contig 18567 bp, 22 predicted proteins | sample TA2KigCas0mmetaG_FD_148605 | JGI IMG/M metagenome (GOLD analysis project Ga0194124, IMG submission 148605) | Freshwater microbial communities from Lake Tanganyika, Tanzania - TA2015031 Kigoma Deep Cast 0m | ecosystem: Environmental > Aquatic > Freshwater > Lake | place: Tanzania: Lake...
ATAAATAATAATGTCGAACGATCCTAAAAGAAAGAAAAAACATGATAAGGGAGGCTACCATACCGAAAATGGAAGAAGAATTCCTCCCAATCCTCCTCAGAGACCTCCAATTCAGCCAATCGAGCCGGAAATGAAAATATATGTGAATCCCAGTGATCCGAGTGACTACATATATTTAGACGCGGGGGTTGTCGAAATTTATGATATACCCCAGCAGCCTCAGCCCAAGGCGCATCCAATGGGGGCACCAATTGGTCCAGCAATGGGTCTACGAGAAGATGAACCAGAAATGGATGAGGAAAAGCTAAGACTCCGGCGCGTTATTAAGAACACCAAAAATTTATGCGAGCGGCGTGTGAAAGCGACATGGACACGCAAAATAGAATGTCTCAATGATTTGCTGGATCTAGCCAATCACGTTGAATTTGCCAATTACACAAATATTTCTCTCAATCAGGCGCACTTGCTTCATTTGCAGGAACCCTTGCAAAGATTACAAAACCTGATTGGGATGGAAAGCATAAAATCCAATATTTTCACCCAATTGGTATTCTTCCTGCAAAATATTGAGCCACAACATCCGCATATGTTGCATACATGCATCCAGGGTCCCCCAGGTTGTGGGAAAACGGAGCTCGCCAATATTTTAGCCGATATTTACGCAAATCTAGGAATAATCCGCGAGGCGAAAGTTGTTGTTGCAAGGCGGAGCGATTTAGTAGCCGGATTCTTGGGACAAACAGCGATGAAAACCCAGGAAGTCATTGATTCCGCTAAGGGGGGCGTCTTATTAATAGATGAGGCGTATTCTTTGGGGAACGAGGAGAAAAAGGATTCATTCGCAAAGGAATGTATAGATACAATTAATCAGAATTTGACGGAAGGCAAGGCGGATTTTATTTGCATTATTGCGGGCTATAAGGAGGACCTGGAGAAATCATTTTTCGGTTTTAACTCTGGATTGGAGCGGCGATTTCCCTATCGATTCACAATAGAGGATTACACGGCGGAAGATTTGTGCAAAATATACCAGACCATTTTGGTGCGGAGTGGCTGGAAGATAAACCAGGAAGAAGAGAAGAAGATTGTGGAGTTTTTTAGGAAAGAGCGACAAAGTTTCAAATTTAATGGCGGCGATTTGGAGAATTTTGTGCACTTCACAAAATTGGCGTTTGCTAAGAATAAAATATTTAAAGTTGGCGAATCAGAAAAAGTAGTTCAAATGGAGGACGTATTGGGAGCATTTGAATTATACGGGGCGAATAAGAATCGGGTAGAGAAGGAAGGGTCGGCAGTGCCAATGTTTATGTATGCATAGGTTTTTATTCGAATTCGAAATTATTGTTAATTATTAAGTTTATCTGTTGTTTTGTCTATTATATCTTGAGAGATATATTCTTCTTTCACCACTTTCAGATATTTCTTTAAGATATTTATTCATATCTTTACTAAATTTCTTATAATCTGGTTTAGGTATATACGAATAATATGGTTCTTTATCTAAACTGTTAAAATAACCCGTTTTAATATTTAATTTCCCATCTAACTCATATAACTCATAAAACCAACTGTCTGAAAATAAAACATAAGGAAAATAATATCTTTCTTTACCATTTTCTCCTTGATGTGAAAATATTGGACCAAAAAAAAGTTTATCCTTTCCAAATAATGATTTATCATATTTATAAGTGTGATCAATACTTTCATAATTATCTCTTTTTGAAGATTCTACTAAAAAATGTTTTGATTTTAGCTCGCCTAAGTGAAGATCTCCTCCTTTCATCACACCTTTTTTTCCACTCAATTTTGCAACTGGTTTGTATTTTATTACGCGACCTTTCAATTCGATGGGCTCCTTAAGTTTCTCTATGTGTCCTTCATAAGGCCCATAAGTCTTCTTTTTGGAGCCTTGTGTTATTTCGCGGATAGAAAATTCCACTTTTTTGCTTTTGTTCGCGGTGCAAAGTTTTGTTACTGCCTTTCTGGCGGCAGAAGAAGGAGTTGAAGAAACATAGAGACCATGCTCTTTGCCTCCCATCACAACGGTAAAATGGCGTTTTGCATCCTTACCTCCAATCTGTGACATATATATATATACGAATAAAAAGTTTAATCGCCAAATAGTATAATATGTCTACTTTCAAATATAATGAAAGCCCATATTCTAAAATTCCAGAAGAATTAGTAAATGATTTTACTATGAATCGAATAGTCTGCTATTTAAGCTGGAATCTTACATCAAATAGTGATGAAAACACAAGAATCCATTGATTCAGCTACAGAAACAATGATTAGAAGTGCAATTTACATGTATGCTTAGGTTTTATTGATAATTATACATTGTCATTCTTTGCGCATTTTGTTGTGCAGCAAGATTATTCGCTTTTATTTTATTAATAACCTGTTTATATTGTTGATATGTATTTGCAGATAATTTACCACTACTATTATTTAATTCCGGTAAATTTTGATCACTAAGTAAGGCAATAACTGAACCACCTTCAGCTATTTTAATTACTATATTAGTTTTATAATCAATTTCTCTATAAACTTTAGATGAAATATCTTGGCTTTTTATAAAATCTTCAAAAGTTCCATAAGGTATATTTTCTTTTTCATTAAAAAATATATAAGAATTTGGGTTTACTACACTTCCTATATTAACATTAAAAATTCTTCTTTGATATTGAAGAATCATTTCACCCCATACATTTGGATTAAAACCTTTTAATATAATTTTTTTATTCTCAGCATTTATTTGTTGTTGCTGTAGTTGTTGTTGTTGTTGTTGTTGTTGCATTAATTGGTCTTTCGAAAGTCGCAATTGAGCAAGTAATGCTTTAATTTTATCACCAAAATTTGGTCCATCAGTATTTGGTAAACTATTTAATACATACACAAAATATTTCTGATTTTGAGCTTGTGCAAGTTCTTGAAGGGAATTAAAATGAAATATATTAAATTGTGCATCTAAAATATCTAATGATCCATTGGAAGTCAACGCAATTGTAAAATATTGTTCACTAATTTTAGGTCCAAAGAAAAGTATATCATCGCCGATAAATTTTTTTTCATAAAAAAAAGGCTGACTAGCTGCTTTACTGACTTTTTTAAAATCATCTAAGTTGATTGCACCGCCTTTCATCACACCTTTCTTCCCACTTAATTTTGCAACTGGTTTATACCGAATTACGCGACCCTTCAATTCGATGGGCTCCTTAAGTTTCTCTATGTGTCCTTCATAGGGACCATAAGTCTTCTTTTTTGAACCTTGAGTAATCTCGCGGATAGAAAATTCTACTTTTTTGCTTTTGTTCGCGGTGCAAAGTTTTGTTACTGCCTTTCTGGCAGCCGAAGATGGCGTTGAAGAAACATAGAGACCGTGCTCTTTGCCTCCCATCACAACGGTAAAATGGCGTTTTGAATCTTTACCTCCAAACTGTGACATATATATATATGGATAATATAATAGTGCAATAATTTTTATCAAATTGCACTTATTTTGCTTATAAATTTATACTCATTTGTGAAATGCAATAAGTTTTCAATAATATAAAGTAAATTGATATCAAATATATTTTACATTATACATAATCCAATTGGTTCTTCTTCCAGTGAAAAATTTTCTATTTGATTATCTCTTAAATCATAAATATTACAGACTTTATTTTCTACAAAAATTATAAGATTATTTTTGGTTAATAATTTTATTATTTTCCCAGAAGTCTTGTAAATTATTTTATTTTCTTCATCAGAATATTTATAAATTATTGTCTCATTATTGTAAGAAATTTCTTGAAAATAAATATCATCACCTATTCTTAGGAAATCTAAAATAAACGGATTTTTGAATAATATAATATTCTGGATTTCTTTAATATCATCATCTAATATCAAAAATTTACAAAAAAATTTTGTAAAATCAAAGAATTTTATACATTCAAATGATCCATCTTCACTAATTTTTAGAGGTGTATAAAAATTATTCAAATATAAATAACTATGAATTGCATGAGAAAATCCAATTGATTGTGAATCATAATTGTAAAAATAAACTTTTGATAATTTAGTGTAATTTAAGGTAAAAATATATATTTTTGATTCAGATGGATGAAAATAATATAATTTTTTATCATCACCTAGAAATTCAAGTATAACGGTAAATGTTGTCGGTCCTTCATCAAAATTCCATACTTTCATTTTTTTACCCATCACTTTCGCTTCAACAGTCAACATAATTGGTTTTTTGGGGTGGAATTCTATATTATTTTAATTACTTTCTGTATTTATACCTTCAATATATTCCAATGTATCCGCATCCCAAAATATAACCATTCCATTTTTTTTCGCAATAACAATACAATTTTTTCGACCGAATATAGTATTCCAATCCTTAACATATCGAACTGCAATAATATTTTTAATCGGAATTTCTTTTTCCAGTATATCACAATCATATAATGATAATTTATTGCTAAAAGTAAAAATAAATGGGATATTTAGACTATTCCGGTGATTTTTATATGATTCTTCTAGTTTAATTTTTGTTTGGCTTGGTAGAGCTTCGTAAAATTTATCACACAATTTCTTTGATTTAATTTTTTTTAGAATTGTTTGCCACAATTCATTTGGTAAATCCATTTTATATTTTTTATATTACAATAATTTTATATTGTAATATATAATGAATCAAGAAATTGTTCTTACTTTTTCTAGTGAAAAAATTATTCCAACTCCAAAAGGACTTTTTGATCATCGAACAAATAGACGTGCACATGGTTCGCCTGGTTCAAATCCAAGAGGATAAATTACAAAATTATCTAAATATAATTTAGAATATTTAAGAAATTTTTTTTATATTATAATATATAAAAATTTGATGTCTCGCGCTAGCCAAACATCCCGCCCATCTCTGTCTTTTAGACCTTCAACTACTCCCAATTTCCCTCCAGGTGCATTAGTGCCTGGTCAGCGCCCTGATAAAGCACTTAACAGTGCACAATTTGCTGCTGCTACTGCTGCAAGAAGCAGTGGAACTGCACAGGGTCTAACTGGACGAGCTCTTGAAGTATATGTTGCTCAAGCTGCAATGAATGCTAAATAATTTAGAGAAAATTTTACAAAAAAATGATTTCATATTTATTATATATATATATGGAAATTGGACGTTTATATAGTCGAATATGTGGATGGGAAAATGGAACTCCAGTTAAATTTTATAATTCAGAAATAATAAATATTTTTCCAAAAGATTTATGCAATATTGATGGAAAAACAGGCTCATTTATAATGAAATTTATGGATAAAAATGGACTCAATGAAACATATAAAGAAGTATATAAAATTATGAAAAAATATCCATCTTGGTATTTTTATTATGGAGAAAATAAGAATATTACATCTTTTGAAAATTAGGCAACAATTTTTATATTATCTCTATTTTCTTCAATAACTTTCTTTAGACCGTTCAATATTTCTTGTGTTTTTGGTAAGAGTGCGCTATGAAAATCACCTTGTATTTCTTTATTATTCTTCAAATTGAATGATAATTCTAATCTATCTTTCAACATCAATTTATTATTCTCTGGTTCCCAGTGTCTGAATAGATATTCAATATCTAAATAATTATTTTTATTATTTTGAAAATAGTTACAATTTTCTTCAATCAAATAATTATTTGAATTTATTTGAAGACTACTAAATATATTTTTATTACTCTCAAATTTGTCTGTTAAAATATATTTTTTCAAGAAAATACATTTTATGGATAAATTTTTGTCTTCGAATGATAGATTTTTTTTGTAAAAATTCTCATTATTATGATTGCAAGTATATTTAGGAATTGACCAAAAAAATCTAGCTAGAATCGGTAATTTTCCAAAATTTTTTAAATATATTCTGTTATTTATAATTACAATTAAATAATTATTACAGGTTTTCCAAAATAAAATTATACAAAAATTGATTAAAAACTATGCTAGTTTTCTATAGATAACAAACAAATGTCAATAAATCAGCAAATAAATGAAATTATTGTTCGTCTAATTTTATCACAAAAAAATATTGATATTTGGGAAGAATATGAAGAGAATATTATTAGAAATTTTGAATTTATTGACTTTCGAAAATCAATTTTGGACTACAAGCCGTGTGTTTTTCGAGATTTATATGTGAAAAATTATGAATTAGCAGGCATATTACACAAAAACATTAGATTAAATGATAATCTTTTTAGAGAATTATTTGGTGGTGTACGATATCCTAGAATAGAACAAAATTTTAATAACAATGATGTTTGGAATTTTATTGAGAGGTGTGTTCATATATTAGTTAAAAAACAAATATGTGAAAATTAAAATTATTTATTAATTTATATGATAAATAATTTATTTATAATTATAATTATTTTATTGGTTTCCATTATTTTTATGATTCTCCCAAATATTTTTTACAAAAATTATGAATCATTTATTTCAGAAAATGTAGATAATAATAAATATTATGATGAGAAAGGTAATTTAATAGATCATAAAAATAATGAGAGAGAAGAGCAAGAACACGCATTTAAATATATTGAACCGAATGATATAGTTTTAGAATTAGGAGGAAGATACGGAACCGTATCAGGTGTTATAAATTATAAACTTAAAAATAAAAAAAATCACGTTGTTGTCGAGCCAGATGAAAAAATTATCCCAGCTCTGAAAAAAAATAAAGAATTAAATAAATCGGAATATCATATTCTACCAAAAATAATATCAAATACTAATAAAAAAAAAATAGATGATGGTTATGGAACTCATTATATTGATAATAATTCCGAAGAAAATAATACAAATAATATAATTAGTTATGATGATTTTAAGAAACTTTATCCATTTAAATTTAATGTTATTGTTGCTGATTGTGAGGGTTGTTTAGGTGAATTTATAAAAAATATGGGCAATGATTTCAAAAAAATAAATAAAGTACTATTTGAGGCAGATTACCCAGATTTATGCAATTATAAGGAAATAATCGAAAATTTAAAAAAAAATGGATTTACTATGGCAGAAAATAATTATAATTTTAGGTACGTTTTCCTAAAAAAATAATTGAGCATTCATATTATATGCATCCTACATTTCCAATTAGTATACTTTATTCGTGTTGTTGTTCATAATAATTTTGTGTATATGCTTTCAAAATTCCATATTCAATAATGTATTTCTTGGGAAATAGTCCACTGTTATATATACTCGGATCATGCGATACTATTATACAAGTTGCATTTTTAGTTAATTCTTTCACCATTTCTAAAACAAAATTCTTATGGTATTGGTCGACCGCTGCTGTAGGTTCATCTAATAAAATAATTGGATTCTCTCTAAAATAGCATCTCAACATATAAATTATTTGCTTTTGACCACCACTGAGTTTATCGCCGTATTTTCCTGCAATTGTGTCCAAACCATTTGGTAATCTATTGAATACTTCGATAACTTTAAGATATTTTAATTTTTCCCTAATTTCATCTTTTGAATATTTTGTTCCAAACGCAATATTATCTAAAACAGAGCGGTTAAAAAGTTTAACATTCTGATGAACAATTGATATCTTATTACGCAAATATTCCTTCTTTATATTATTCACATTTACACCACTTATTAATATTTCACCTTCTGATAATCTATAAAATCCTAATAATAATTTAATTATTGATGTTTTCCCACTCGCATTTTTTCCAATTATAGCCACATTTTCTCTCGGATTAATTGTAAAGTTTATATTTTTCAATATTTGTTGAGAACTTTTGGGGTATTTGAAATTTACATTTTTAAATTCTATTTTACCATTTATATTAATATTATCAATATGTCCATCAATAAATACATCACTAATAAGAGAGCTTAAAAATTTATTATTTTCTTTTATAGTCCCCCAGAATACAAACATTTCACAAGCTCTTGGTGTATTAAATCGTATTTGTTTAATAAGAAAAATTAATGTAATAATAAATGTAATTGTTAATGAATTTGAAATTATGTTTTGTTTATAAATATAAATAATATATGATATTAATAATAAGAAAATAATAACATTCATAATTCCTGCAATAAATCTAACAGTTGATGTACTTTTCATTTGGTCATTATATATCTGATCAAAATCTGAATGTTTTTTATTTAATCTATTTTTTTCATTACTAATACTTCCAGTAGTAATTGAACTAAATGAATTATGTAATGAATCATCAATTTCATCAATTAATTTATTTTCGTTAATTTCTCTATTTCTAGATTTTTTAACATTTCTCTCACATATTTTAAAGAAAATCATAAAATTTATTGAAAATAATATAATAGTAAAAATTCCTAATTTCCAGTTCATAAATAAAAAGAATAATGATACACCTATTATTGATATAACCATTGGTAAAACTGTTCTATTAACTCTTTCAAAGAAAAATGAGAGTATATTAGGAATTTTCAATAATCTTCCAACAAATTCTCCATTATTAATACTTTCGTAATTTAGAGATAATTTATTATAAATTAAATCAATAATTTGAAGTCGAATATGATGGTCCATTCTTGGAAAATAATAACTATCAAATCTTTCTTTAATATATCCAATTATTTCTAACAATAAATAAGAACCAATAATAATTCCAAGTAGAATAATAATAGAATTTATGTTTTTTTTTATATCTCCTATTTTAGAAAATATTTTTCCAAATAAGAAACCAAAAATTAACATTTCAAGAGGATAATAAATAAAAATAAATATAATACTAGCAATTGGCCAAGCTATATTTTTTTTTTTAAAATTAAAACATATATTAAATAAATTCATTTATATTATATTATATTATAATATAATATTATATATTTATGAAAATATGTTATGCATGTCAAACTAAATCTTATAAAATTGATAAAATAACTGAAGAAGCTATTATTAACAAAAAAGTTGTAGGCTGGAAAATAAAAAGAGGTGAATACACATCGGCGCCGAATGATGTAGTCCCATTTTTAATTGGAATAAGACCAAAAACACCCAAAAAATACAACACTAAATTTGAAATATCACTGGGTAAAAAATACTCCAATCGATGGATATTCTATTGGGCTGCCAATCAAGCTTCTTCTTATGTAATAAAACCAGCCCCCGATGCGTATGGCACTAATTACACAAATAATGGAATTACAAAAAGTGATGATTCCGGTAGAATAATATTCAAATTGGAATGCCCCCAGCCTTATTCTGTGAATGGGAAAACATATTACCCGCATATTCATTTTATGGTGAGTAATAGCAAAAATCAGCATTGGGAACTCAAAGTTCGTACAATAAATATTGTCTGCAATTTCAGTCGCCAGAAAGTTAAGACCATAATTAAAAATGGTTCCTATTTAATCATCAATGCACTCCCAAAGGAATATTTTGATAAACAACATATTCCGCATTCAGTAAATTTATTTTACAAAGATGCGAAATATATGTCTGATGGAAAAATAGACAGTTTTATCAAAAATAATCTGCAATATTTGAATAATGATTTGAAGAAGCTAATAGATAATAAAAAATTATCTATAAAAGATATCCCAATTTTGGTGTATTGCTATAGTAAGACGTGTGATGCTGGTAAAAAGCTTATAAAAAGACTGCAATTGGCGAATTATCATAAAATTGTGGAATACGACGAAGGTGTTGTAGGATTTTTTAAGTAACCATCCTGAATTACGAATTTCTTGGGAAAAAGCCCACTATTGTAAACACTCGGATCATGTGATACGATTATACATGTTGCATTTTTGGTCAATTCACGGATCATTTCTAAAACAAAATTTTTGTGATATTGATCCACTGCTGCTGTTGGCTCATCCAGTAAAATAATTGGGTTCTCCCTGAAATAGCACCTTAGCATATAAATAATCTGCTTTTGCCCTCCACTGAGTTTATCTCCATATTTTCCAGCCATTGTGTCTAGTCCATTTGGTAGTCTTTTGAAAACTTCCATCACTTTCAAAGCCTCCAATTTCTGCCTTATTTCGGCAACTGAATATTTTGTTCCAAATGCTATATTTTCTAAAACGGTGCGGTTAAACAATTTTACATTCTGGTGAACAATGGATATCCTATTTCGTAAATATTCTTTTTTGATCCTGTTTATGTTAACTTCATCAATCAATATTTCACCAGCAGATAATTTATAAAATCCTAATAACAATTTAATAATCGTTGTTTTCCCACTACCATTTTTACCTATTATAGCTATATTTTCTCCTTTTGTCACTGTGAAATTAACATTTCGGAGGGATTTTTGAGAACTATTTGGATAATTAAATGTTACATTCTTGAATTGTATTTTTCCAATTATTTTGTGATTGTCAATATGCCCATCCAATACTACATCATTTATTAAAGAAGCTAAATAATTATTATTCTCTTTAATTGTCCCCCAGAAAACAAATATTTCACAGGCTCTAGGAACATTGAATCGGATTTGTTTAAGAAGGAAAATAAGGATTATTATTATTGTTATTGTTAATGAATTTGATACTGAATTTTTCTTGTATAGATAAATAATAAATGTTACTAATATACAAAAAATTGTTAAATTTATAATTCCGGATATATACCGAATATTCGCTGTGTATTTCATTTGATCATTATGGATACTATCGAATAAAGAATGTTTTTCATTAATTCTTTTAGTTTCATGATTTATTCTTCCTGCGGTAATAGTGCTAAAGGAATTATGGAGTGAATCATCAATTTCATCAATTAATTTGTTTTCATCACCCTCTTTTTTTATTGCTTTTTTAATATTTTTTTGGCTGATTTTGAAGAAGATGAAAATATTTATTGAGAATAGAATAATAGCGAGAACCCCCAATTTCCAGTTCATTAACAAAAAGAATACACAGACTCCAATAATTGATATTGCCATTGGCATAGCTGTCCTGTTGAATTGTTCAAAAAAGAAGGAAAGAAAATTGGGAATTTTTAGCAGGCGTCCAATAAACTCACCATTATTTATGCTTTCATAATTTGTAGATATTTTCTTGTAAATAACGTCAATCATTAGAAGACGAATATCATGGTTCATTTTGGGGAAATAATAAGCGTCATACCTTTCTTTAATATAACCAATTGTTTCCAGAATAAAATAGGCAGCTATAAAAATTACTAGGATGAATAAAATGGAATTCAGATTTTTTTTTATATCGCTAATTTGGCTGAATATTTTACCAAATAGGAATCCAAAAATAATCATTTCAAGAGGGTAATAGACCAGAACAAAAAAAATATTTATAATTGGCCACGTAATATTTTTTTTATGGAATTGGAGACAAGTTTTAAATAAATTCATTGGATATTATATAAAATATTAAATTTGAAGCATTTATTTACATCTTAAACATATCGGTAAAATAAATCCATAATCCGATTCCAACAAAACATTTTGACACCATATCTAAATAATTATATGTTATATTCTTATTCCTCAAATTCATTTTATATACAATACCATATAATGACCAAACAATCACGAAAAAGAAAAATAATGCATAATTGAAAAAATTATATTTTGGTTTTACATACAAGAAAAATATTATACCATACATTACAAAAAATGCTAAAAATGATCCAATATAATAATAAATATTATTTTTTGCAAATTCACCTCTATATCCAAGATATAACATCGTATAATTTAGTAAAATTATCAAAATATAAACACTTAAACTGGGACTTTTTCTATTATGGTGAGCAAGAACATTAACTAAAACCATCAACATTAATGGAGTTGTGATAGCCCAATCTAAATAGCGAGTTTTAATCATTTCTTGCCAATCAATTGGTTTTCCTTCTTTGAATGAATCTTTAATTCTATCTACAAATTTTGAATAGAAATATCCGGCAATTATTGATATAACTGTTTCCAAATTGAAAATATGTCTAACTAGTGGAATCTTTGTTCTAAGTGCCTCAATCAAAGTAATTGTTCCGGTTGTTATAAGTAAAACATATGTCAATGTAAATGAAAAAATTAGTTTATCTTTGGATAATAAATCATTTGACATAATTAAATAGCATAAAAATATTTTGATAATTGTGTTTATTAAACTATGGATTATTATTTTGATTTTTATTTTTGGAACTTTAATTCTGAAATATTTATTTATGATAATAAGCGGATTTGTTCAAAATTATATGTGTTTTTCAAAACGATTGGACTGATATTTTACGTGTCTTCTTTGCCAACTTGTAATGATAATAAATATTATATTGGCATGATTGTAGCAATGTTTTTATCATTGATCAATAGCATGCGTTATGAATACGCACATTTCAAGCTTTATGGGACTATTTTTTCTTCAATAAATGAATTTGAAGAATGGAAAAATGGACTATACCCAAGATCAAGAATTCTTTTTTCAATGGTTGAACTTGTAATAAAAATAGTGTATTTTTATAGAATATTTCCGCCAGTTTGTGTATTTAATAATTTATGCGAAATTGGCGAAAGTATTTTCAAAATTCATATTATGATTATTTTGATGATATATATTATAGTCGGTATTTGTTCAATATTTCTTTTATGCTCAATTCATACGATTGATAGCACCAATCGAGGTCAACTAATTTCATCACCTTATCTTATATCGGTGAGTAATAATCAAAATGAGGAATGTTGCATTTGTATGGATATTGGCGAGACTAATTCATGGTCAATGCTGGCATGTGGGCATAAATTTCATAAAGATTGTGTCTTGCCATGGATACAAGCCAATCATACATGTCCCATATGTAGAATTCGGATATCTTAATTTTCACAAGAATTATCGAGATCTATTTGCCTTAAGTGGATAATAAACAAAGATAAATATGAAACTTATAATTGGACGCGTTATTTTTTATTGAATTGGATGTAAGTTTCAAATAAATTCATTGAATATTATATAAAATATTAAATTATTATTTTTATAATACATGAATTATTTTTCGAATTTTTATTTATAATCTTGATATTTACAATAACTTTTGAACATTTTTCTTTTGTATCCGGGTTGACTAATTCTAGAATATCTCCAATTTTCATACTACATGGGGTATGTTCTATGCTTTTTTTCTTGAAATTATTGGATATCATTCTATGTTTTATTACTTTCAATTTGAAGCAAGCTACGCCATATTTTTTAGCATCTACTTCGTACATTCCACCATCAAAAGCGTTATATGTTTTTATGGCTTCTTCTATTGATTTACAATTTGGTAATAATTTTTTATAACCAACATTTTTAATTGCTTCTTCAAATGATTTATATATTTTTTTATCTATAATTTTTGTATTGTATTCTGGCAATTTTTCATTATTTGTACACTTAAACTTCCATATATCTCCTATTTTCATTTTTTTCCTTTTTTCATCATTCACCCGTAATTCATATATTTTGATCCCATCTTTTATATACGTATAATATGGTTCTTGTAATTTACTAGATATTATTTCCATCTATTATATACATAGAAAAAATTGATTTTTAATAAATATCAATCTTACACAATAAAAATGTCGCAAGCAAAACTATTGAGAAAACACCTTAGCGAACCCTGGTTCAGTCTTATTATGATTGATAGTAAGACCATAGAAGGTCGCCTTAATCAAGGTGATTGGGCGGAAATGCGCGAAGGTGACAAAATCGATTTTTACAATGAAGATTTTGGATTCAATAGAAGTTATAGAGCTGTTATTGTTTCAAAAAAAGTATATCCTTCTTTTGAAACGTATTTGCGAACTGAAGGATTACATAAAACATTGCCATCCATTGAAAAATTTGAAGATGGACTCAAAATATATCGATTATTCTATAAACCAGAAGAAGAAATGGAGTCCGGCGTTGTCGCATTGGAATTGAAGGTTTTGAAATAATTAAATATTCATGACTTCAAAAAGAAATCCTTGATTTGCAACTAATTTGCGATTTACTGAAGTTGATTGTATAAAAATCCTGTATTTTGGTAAATCACCAGGCTTAATTTTTGCTCTTTCAATATTTGTACCGATTCCTGCAATTCTTCTAGCAACTTCGCCTTCAAATAAATCTCCAGTATCACGATTCATTAAAACAATTTCTTTCTGGGGCTGAATAATCTCCGGCTTAATAAATTCATAAAATCCTCTTCCTTTCTGAAATTGAATATGCATAAGATCACAAAATTCTTTAATTCCAATATCATCCGTTACAGAAAATACTTGGAATTTTGTGGGATGACAAGGATGCAAATCCGCTTCATCCGCAAGAGATGGTGCTGCATTTGCTGTTCCAGCGGATCTATGGTGTGTTGGTGCTCTTTGGAAATAACGTGCTCTGAAACTATTAGGATGCATTTCAGCCTCAATTTGGTCTCTTGTTTTTCTTCCTAAAATTGTATCAAACATAAGTCGCAATGAATCATTCATACCACCTTCTCTTTGTATAACTTCTGCTTCATAATTTGTCAATTGGTCTTGATTATATTGGCGGTAACAAATTGCTTGTATCATATCTCGAATATACGAAAATTGGTTCAAAAATAAATGATATCCTTTGGTAATACGCGCAATTGATGAATAAAATTCAAACTCTTTGTCACCTCCTGTATTCAAACATTGTATTGAGAAAACCTGGATATTCTGGTCCGCCAATTTTTGGGCTTCATCGCGCCAATTGATATTCTCCGGGTTTTGTTCATGTGGTGGCTCATCTCCAATAATTACAATACTCTTCATAGTTGCGTCAGGGCGCCAAGAATATTTCTGAACATCTCTCAACACTAATTCATAAGCTTCTCCTCCATTTCCACCACCTCCCGTATTCGGCGCATTTTGTATAAATCTTTTAATCAATTCCTTATCATCCGTAAAATCAAGTTTATTGATTACATCAGTTCCATCACAATAATCACCGTGACTTACCATTCCCAGCCTAAGTCCGGGGATTTCATTAAATAATTTAAGCGTAATTGATTCAACATTTCTTCTTACATCTGCAATACAACTTCTCATTGAACCAGTTGTATCAAATGAGAAAACAATATCCGTTTTTATTTCTTGTTGAGAAATAGCCTCTGCTGAGCTCGCCAAAAGTTGAACATCAACTGGGTTATCCTCTTTCACGCCATCCGATGTATCCCACTTTGAACGACAAAGTGGGCAAGTTGTATGGTCAGATTCCAGCCATAACTTTATACATTCACTGTGAAACCAATTCTTACAAGTAAGAGTGCATTGGGATTTCTCTTCATCTGCTTTCATTTCTTCAAAACATACTGGGCAATCTCCACCATCACAACTTGAAGTTCCTGTAAGTGTTGGATTCTTCCCAATATGATTTTTCAAACGATTCACCCAGCAATTGGCACATGAAATAAATGCCGCTTCTTTCCAATTTGATTTGTCATTGCATATTTTTGCCGCTAATTCAATCTGCATAGATACTCTTCCAACTAAGAAGAGTAAATGTTTGCAAAATTTATTTCCTTTTTTATGATCGGGACAAGAACAAGAAAAATTATTAGGTTCCAAAATCTGTTCATATACATTTTTTGTTTGTCCTCTAACTTTGAACATCCATTTATCTTCTGCTACTTGATTCGCAGAAAGAAGATATATTTTTTCTGAAAGTGATTTTTTAAGTCGTAACATTTTTAGAGTAATATAAAGTTTTTTTTAAGCCATTTTTATTTCTCATTTTTCTTTTCGGTTGGTGTAATAATTTGATACAAATAATCATCCATGGTTACTAGAAATAAATTCTAGACCCAATCATTGTGAAAATCTAAAAGCTAGACTTATGCATTATCTAATATATCAGCAAATTTATGAAATGATACATTCACATCATAATAATAAAGAATTTGAGCTGAAGGATTTTGTAGAAATATTTTACTAGAGATTGGAATAAATAAAAATTAATTTGTAAAAAATTGATTAAAAAAATCGGAATTATAATAAAGAATAAAAATGGAAATCAACCTCGATTTGTATAATATTATTCATTTGCAAAATGGAAATATTTTGCTGGAATTAAAGAAAGCCATTGAAACAGAATATAATTTGGATTTAACAGACGCCTCATTTTATAGCGCCTGTAAGAAAAATATTGGGAAAATCAATATATATGAGCCGACAACTTTAACGCCCAAATTATTGAAAATTATTATGGATGAATGCGCAAAAATTCAATCATGGGATGAATTACTGGAAAAAATAAATTTGATTCAGGAAAATATATCTGAGACTAAATTGGGCGAAAGGTATAAATCATATATTGATTTTTTTATGGAAGAAATTGAAGTTCGAATAGAGTATTTCAAGAAAAAAAGTGAATCTGACATCAAAAACACGACATTGGTGTATTTATTTACAAAATTGATTGCTCAAATATCTGGTCATTATACGAGTTTTGGAGAAGAATTCTTCCTATTGAAATTACTTAACCAATACTTTCCAGACATAAAATGGGATTATGAACAAATTTATATATTTGAAACACGAAATGATATTGATAATGAGTGTTCGGAACAAGGAGGACGATTTCATGAATTAGTGACAAGATTATGTTCAGGGGATAAAACGGCATTTGACGGCAAGGAAATTGAATTTTTCCCGAGTTCATTTGAAATAAATAAGATGAATATATCTCATGAAATATTCAGTTGTATTCAACATAATTTAGATAATGATGGAGTAAATTGGAAGGATTACGAACCGAAATATTCTTAGTTATTTCAGAAATTATTTGGAATTTATAATATGATTTTATAATATGACCGAATCCATCCAAGTCATTAGTTGGAATATTCTTAATCCAGACCCAGATTTCGTAAAAATGTCTTTGCGCCCAGTTGTAAATCAAAGTGAAGGAAAAAGAAATTTCAGTCCAGCAATTTATGAAAAAAGCAGAAAATTAGCTATTATAAATGAGATGCGGTATCATTCTCAAAGGAAGCCCAATATTCTCAAAATTATAGAAAATTGGTTTGACCAATATCCGAATCGGTTTGTTCTTTGTTTGCAAGAAGTTTGTGGAGATATGTATGCGGCATTATTGGGAATTTACGGTGTAGATCGTGTAAAAATAACTACTGAGCTTGATATAAATCCTAAAATAGATAGAGAAATATCTGATCACAGATGCATAATAATTTCAGCGGATTTAGTATTTTTAAAATCTCGCGATATTGAATTGCAAACTAGCGAACCTTTAGTAAGAAAAAATGCTTTGTATTGCAAAATTAGAATAAGAGAGACAAGTCTAGATTTTGATTGTGTGAATTTACACTTTTTTTATACATGGACAGAAGAAATATTACTGGGTATATTCCAGACTATTTTTGGAGTTTTGTACCAATCGGAGCGATTTTTTCTTTGCGGTGATTTCAATAAACCCTATGAAAGAATTTATGGGATTTTAGGAAAAATAACGGTTAATAATAAAGATGGGCGATTGTATATGCCGGCTCCACCAATGCCCGCTATCAGCAATAACCCCCAAAATAGTTTTACATCGTTCAACACAAGACTTCGTAATAATCGAAAAAATCCGCCATCTGTCGTTAATGGTTTCTTATCTTTGCAAGTAATTGACCATATTATTGTCGGAAATAGATTTTCTATTCCAGAAAATCCTAAAATAATATCCAAAATAAAAGAGCACGAAATATTTTATAATTTGAGCGGGATTGAAACAATGTTGCGAACACATGAATTATTAAATCTACGAAATGATAATTCAAATAAAATATTAGAAGAATGGCATAGGCAAAAATTTAAAAATATATCTGACCATAAGCCAGTAATTGCGAAAATTGATATTATATAATAGATTTTATAAAGAACCTGAACAACGTCCTATAGCACCATTGCATGTTGCTGTATGCTTACTTTCTGGTGAAGAATTAAAACTTAATTTATGTGATTGAATCACCATTGCATCACGTTTGCGGAGCCAATCAGCAGAAGGAGATGACCACGGAGAATTTTGGGAACTGCCTGAACTTGTAAAAGTCATTTTTATATATTATATTATATAAAAATTTCTAAATAATCTATGATCTGAATGTGTAATCTTTAATTCCAACATATTCATATTTTACAAAGTATTTTTTGTAATTTTTCAACAAATATTCCGGTATATTTTTTATTTTTACCAAAACTTCTAATTTATTTATTGATAATTTTTGCACAATATAATCTATAAATGATTGGATTATATCGATACTTTGGGCGCTCCATATAATACATTTCACATCCTTATTTGCATCCAATTCTTTCCATTTTTCAATCATATCTTTTGAAAATGCTTTGTGCGTTTTTTTCTGACTTGTAATAAGTTTATATGTTCCATCTCTATAAATAGCTATAAGATTACCTTGAGCTAATTTATGATAGATAAGTTCTCCATAGTATTCTTTACTAATTTCTTTCACCCATTTGCCGTCTTTTTTTACCCACATATTTCCATCTTTTCCTTTCATTTTTGTTCCTTCTTTTTCTCCAGACGCGCAAAATCCCAATCCTTTTGGAGAAGG
>Ga0194124_10002931_pt1 | contig 18550 bp, 15 predicted proteins | sample TA2KigCas0mmetaG_FD_148605 | JGI IMG/M metagenome (GOLD analysis project Ga0194124, IMG submission 148605) | Freshwater microbial communities from Lake Tanganyika, Tanzania - TA2015031 Kigoma Deep Cast 0m | ecosystem: Environmental > Aquatic > Freshwater > Lake | place: Tanzania: Lake...
TGTGGCGCAGGGCACGGTGCTTAGTTATGTCATTGGTGGGTCGGTTAATGCTGCAGACATTGTAGGCGGACAGCTATCGGGCTCGGTGACAGTTGATGCCCAGGGACGGGCAACGATCTCGGTTCCCGTTGTGGCGGACAACCTCACCGAGGGCGCTGAGACTATGACGGTCTCGGTGCTCTCACCGCAGGGCCTGACGGTCGCCACAACCCAGATGACGGTCAACGACACGTCGCTGTCTGCCCCGAGCTACGAAGTTACCGCCCGCCAGCCCACGGTGGATGAGGGTGGCACGGCGGAGTTTGTCATAAGCACACAGAACGTGCCGTTTGGAACACAGCTGCAGTATCGGATCGAAGGTATTGACCAGGCGGATCTCCAGGCGCCAGGGGCGCTGACAGGAAGCGTCACGGTGCAGGCTTACAGTGGGCCCGTGCCGGCGGTCTTTCCTCTGCCTGCGCAGTTTATTAACCGTGGCGAGGCGGTGATACGGGTGCCCATCGCAGCAGACAACCGTACCGAGGGGCCAGAGACCATGACTGTCTCGGTGCTCTCACCGCAGGGCTTTGATCTCGGCTCAGCCCAGACGGTGATAAACGACACCTCTACGACGCCAAGGCCTACGGCGCAGTTTTCTGCGCAGATGCCCACGGTCGATGAGGGGCAGCAGGCAGTCTTCACGCTGACGGCAACCAATCTGCCGCAGGGCACGGTGCTGGGCTGGCGGCTGGAGTCAGAGCTAGGGGGGTTCTTTTTGGGCTCTGGCCAAGTCACGGCAGACGATATTGTGGGGGGGCTAGGCTCTGGGCAGCTATTTTTGTCTCCCCCCTCGGCGCAGGGTCAATCGACGGCGGTGTTGAACATTGGGCTTGTTGCCGATCAGAAGACAGAGGGCGATGAGCAGTTGGTGGTTCTGCTTGAGGGACTGCCCGAGGAGATTGGGCCACTGAGGGCAGTGGTTACGGTACGCGATACCTCTAGGGCACCTAGCGCCAACCGGATAGAGGGCACTGAGCGAGGAGAGCTTTTAAACGGTACCTCTGGGGTAGACCAGATCAATGCCCGAGGGGGCAACGACACGATTGTGGGCTCGGCTGGGGCTGACACGATTGATGGGGGAGCGGGCCTAGACCTGGTGCGGTACAACTCCTCAAGCGTCTCAGCCTCGCTTAGCAAGAACGATGCGGGCGAGATCTTTGTGCGCAGGGGCTCTGAGACCGATACCCTCATCAATGTGGAGCGGCTGCAGTTTACCGATCAGTGGGTGGCCATTGATCTTAATGGCAATGCGGGGGTGGCGGGCAGGATGATTGTGGCTGCCTTTGGCAGACAGGCGTTAAAGGACTTTACGGGCATTGGCATCTCGCTGGTGGATCAGGGCTGGAGCTCGGGCCAATTGGCAGAGCTGATTGTGCGGGTGGGGCTGGTGCCCACGCAGAGCAACGAGGGGTTTGTGAAGCATGTGTTTGAGAACGTGGTGGGCCGAGCCCCCAATGTGGTGGAGCAGCTCATTTATGTGGATATCCTCAACACAGGCTCTCTGAGCAAAGAAGCCCTACTAGACCTTGCGGCAAACACCGATCTTGCTGCTGCCGCCGTTGAACAATCCGCCATCGGCCTCGTAGGACTCCCCTACCAGCCAAGCTTGGTGTAGCGATTTTTTAAATTGTGATTTCCGCTAGGACTCTCCGATAACGGTCGGCTAAAGGGCTTGGGGGAGTATAGTAATCAGGTAAGCAATTTCGAGGTTACCGTATGAAATATATGGAAGAGTCCCTAGATCTGCCACTGCGAGAGGTTCTGCTCAAAATGCAGGAAAGGCTTATGACCCAGTCAACCTACTTTGGTGTGAGAGCGCTTAAGAGCCCTACCGACTTTTGGGTTTATCAGGAGATTATTACCGCCCATAGGCCTGATCTTATTATTGAGATTGGCAACGCCTATGGTGGTTCGCTTCTTTCGTTAGCACATACCTGTGATCTTTTGAATCATGGGGTTGTGCTGGGAATAGATATCTCCCAGGCAGTGCTTCCTGAGGTAGTTCGGCAGCACTCCAGGATCAGTCTCATGGAGGGCGACGCCTGCGACTTGTTTCCGCAGGCAAAGCGCCTGGCCGAGGGGAAACGAGTACTAGTAATTGAAGACAGCTCGCACACCTATGACAATACCCTGAGGGTTTTACAGTTGTATTCGTCGTTAATTCCGGTGGGCGGATATCTTATTGTAGAGGATGGAATTTGTTATCACGGTTTAGATCTAGGGCCAAAGCCGGGGCCATACGAGGCAATTGAAAGCTTTGTGGAGGAAAATCCTAACTTCGAGATCGATAGATCTCAGGAATCCTTCTTGGTAACGTGGAATCCAAAGGGGTATCTAAAAAGACTGCGTTAATGGTCTGGGGGCAAATGCTGCTGGCCGAATACGCCAGAGTATGGGTCAACGTTTGCATCACGCAAGCTCGTTGTAGAAAAGCCCTGTGCTTTGTAGGCCTGCCAGATTGATCTGCTCAGTCAGTTCAGGTATTTCCATGGCTATAGCCAAGGCCTCGGCCTTACTAAGTGAGCGATTATTGATAGCTGCCATAATTTCTTCTTCTGTCTGGGAAGAGGGGGGCTGTCCGTATACATTAGAATAAATTAAAGATGCCCAAGAAACAGATTTGGATGCGGCCGTAGATTCGATGGCCCCCGAGTTGACAGCAAGCGCGATAGCCTGAGACAGACTTTTGCCAGATTCTAAAACCTGAAGTACAACTGGAAAGACACTATCGATACTGGCCATTCCAAAAGTCGCGGCTGTAAATTTAAGGGCCTGATAGGTAAGAGAGTCTGCGGAAAAGTCTAGGGCAGCCGTTTTGTCTGTAAAACGCACCTTTGAGAATCCAGCGATGATGTCTGTGCCGTACTCGATAGACGTTAATTGCCATGCCGCGCTATTCTCCAGTCTTTCAAGACTGACAGAACTACTGGGTATAGCCAAGGAAAACGCAGCATCCGAGACGAGAGAGACAAAAAACTGATCTTCCTGGGTATTAAAGCTCTGCGGAACCGACCCACTTTTTTCGGCTAGAAAAAAAAGCTTTTGCTCGGCATCAAGATCGTTCCATTGCCCCGCTGAACCAAGGCCCCGACCAGTATCAAACCCCCTGGGCCAGTTTTCCAGCCCAAGAGCTAGGTAATGTTGATTACCGTTAGCGTTGTTAGGCTCAACCCCAAGGCTACCCCTGCCCCACTCAGAGCGGACAGTGGAAATGGGCGAATTATCAAACGACCAGCGCCACTGACCCTCAACTACTTGGTCAGAACCACCCATCCATAAGTGCGCTGCATTGCCAGCCGTCAGCGCGCGCGACTGATCTAACAACGACTCGTTGATGCGGAAGAAATCGTTCAACGAAGAAAAAATTTGAACATTCTCGTCTGTGGTGTCGACCTTTACTATGTGGGCTCCGTAGGTCTGTGCAGACGTAGATGCCTCTGGCCAGGTTGATGGCTCAAGAAAAAGCCCATAGGTGGTTCCGAAGGAACCTATCCAGACTAAACGAGGGGAGATGGTATCAGCCACGGTAAGAAATATTCTTCTCTAAAAAAGACTCAGTTGAAGTATTAAATTCATCTTAATCAGCCGGATCGTAAAAATTCCAGCCTCCAATGTCGGTAAACATTCTTGTTATTACACTCATGTAAACCCCTTTTTTATTAATCGCCCACAGATTTATGAATCGCCGCCGTGGCAGCGATTCTGTTTACTGCTCTAGCCGGGATTACCAGCCTGTTTGTTTCGGATGTTGCAAGTATAAGGGACATACTGGTTTGGTGGTCAAACAAATTTTGGTTGCCTACAGAAACAGCAGTCCTGACTCGTTAAGGCCAACGAGGCCTATCCGCTGGCCGTTGACGTCTGAGTACGCAGCAGAGACAACCAGGCTGTTTAGTGTCTCCCCAGGGTTAGGGGAGGATTCAAGAATGGCTTGGTAACTGCGCAGGATATCTTGCGGAATTAATTGTCCAGTAAGGTTCTTGAAGACATGGCCAATGAGGGCTTCGTCTGAATCAGAACCAGCCAGGTTATGAAAGAACTCGGTGGTGCGGGCAAACTGTACGAGATCGAGCTCTGGCATTCCTGCGTCGAGGGCCTGCAGGGCAATGCCAATAATCACTTGATTTTGAACAAACTCTGGGCCAAGAAGGGCCCCAACAATCCGGGCGGCAGAGCCTGCATTTCCTTGGATATCAAGCGCTAACTTTTGGTCGGAAAAATGAATCCGTTCGATCTGCTTCAGCCGATCTTGTACCCCAGCAGTTTTCTGGTCTTCAACAAAATAGAAATCCCCCGCCTTACGCAGACTATGCTGGCTGGCCGGACTGCTGTAGATCAGGGTATCAATACCAACCCCCCCATCAAAAAACTCTGACTGCCCGGGAGCCGCGAAAAACTCTTTTGAGAAACCGCGCAAATCGACAAGTTGGTCGTTGAACTGGACCAACTCAACATTTAGAAGCTGCACACGTTCCGAATAGGCACTGGCAGCGGACAGCGAGTCGACGTACACCACCCCGCCTTCTTGGACAAGCTGGAAATCCTCTGTGGTTCCCGCCACCATCACTGTATCGACTCCCTCTCGACCATCAATGATGTCCCAGCCGCCGCGCGGGTAGATAAGGTCGTTACCCTCAGTCCCTACTATGTATTCCAAGGACCGATTGTTTGCAGACCCTAGACAGGCTTGTCCTGCCACACACTGTATAACTCTCATGTACAAAACCAACGATTTTTTTGATAGAGTCAGTGTACGTTAGATCGCCAGCCTCCGGCATATTTCCAGCGTTTTTTTGGTACTGCTTTTTTTTCAGGGGATTTGATGTGAATCTGTTTCGGTTTGGTCTCTGGGCCCCGCTTCTGATTTCCGGCCTTGTTGTCGGCTGTGGCTCCGATCACAGCGCGTCCTCGGGATCCGCCTCGGAACCCTTTGTCTCTGTTACCGGCCAGGTTTCGCTGGACACTCCCCGTCCGCGTGATCCTGGAGGTTTCGCTGCGGCCAGGTTTCTAGAGCAGGCATCGTGGGGTCCAAACGAGAGAGCGGTTGAGGAAGTTCGCCGTCTTGGTTTCTCCGCATGGATAGACCAACAGACTGCAATGGCTCCCTCGTTAATGAATCCGCCTTCCTTCGTTATTAACTACAACAATATTGACCGGGCAGCTGATATTCGGGCAATGAACTGGGTGCAATCCCGATTCATGGATATTTCGCTATCGGGAAATGACCAGCTAAGGCAGCGCGTGTCTTGGGCGCTTTTTAACTTCATTCCCAATAATGGCGGGGGACACTATGCAAAATCTGTCTACTTCAATTTGCTGCAGCGACACGCTTTCTCCCCTTATGCCGACCTGCTAAAGGCCGTAACGCTTGATTCAGGAATGGGCGAGTTTCTAAATAACAACCAGAATATCGTTGGCAGACCTAACGAAAACTATGCGCGCGAATTGATGCAGCTTTTTTCGGTGGGCCTGGTTCTTCTTAACCCTGACGGAACTTTAATGCGTAACGCCAGGGGGCAGTCCATTGAAACCTATACCCAGCGGGATGTCGTTGACGCCACAAAGGCGCTTTCTGGCTGGAAGCATGTTTATATGCCAAATCTTCCCAATTCGAATGGTGGCAATTATGGTGTTCCCATGCGCCCTCATGATGACGGCCGTGCCCATGATTATTCCGAGAAGCGTGTTTTAGGTAAGGCCATTACTGCGGGTCAGAGCCCAGAGAAAGACCTTGAAACCCTGCTTGGCATTCTGGTCGGACACCCTAACGCAGGTCCCTTTGTATCGCAACGTCTGATCCAGCATCTTGTAACCAGCGAACCTTCTCCTCAGTATGTTGCACGCGTGTCTAAAGTGTTTCGGGAAACTAGCGGAAATCTTGGGCAGGTAGTGAAGGCCATTTTGTTGGACCCTGAGGCGCGTGCTGGTGATGATCCGGCTGGCGGGTCTTCTGCTGGCCGGATAAAAGAACCAATGTTTGTTACTCTTGGAACCCTGCGCGCCATGTCATGCTCGGCCGCGATCAGTCATTACAGGCCAGGGGGTCATCCCATTGGCCTCGGCCAGGATCGGTTAACGCCCCCGAGTGTTTTTGGTTATGTGTCGCCATTTCACCGCGCTCCAGAGTCTCTAACGCTTGCCCCAGAGCAGAGGCTTCTTACGTGGAACTCTTTCGAGGATCGCTCCTATTTTTCACGTCCCTTCACACGCAACTTAGTGAATTTTCGAGCGGCTGGCTGTGAGGTTGATGCGATGCTAGCGGCCGCGCAGCAGTCTTATGAACACTTTATGGTAGATGCCAGTAAGCGCTTTTTTAGGGGCGCCATGCCGCCCGCCCTAATGCACCAAGGTCTTGCTTTAATGCAAGATGCGAATTCCAATAATTCGATTGCAGACAGAGTGGAGCGTGTGCTGGCTTTCTTGATGCTCTCACCAAGCTACGGGGTGGTGAAATGAATAGAAGGCGATTTCTAGGCGCGGGGGCAGCAGCCTCTGGCATTGGTCTGGCCACTGGTCTTAGCCTGCAAAGCTTTGGTGGAGCATTGGCCTCAGTGTCAGGTTATAGGGCCGTTGTGGTTGTCTTTCTAAGGGGCGGGAACGACGGAAACGACCTTTTGGTTCCTATGGACGGGGCGTTTACCGATTATCGTAAATCACGCGAAAGTATCGCCCTGAAAAAAGATAATCTGGTGCCTTTTTCCGCCAGCCACCTTGGCCATCAGCTTGGTCTGAACTCGGCATCGGCCCCTTTGATGCCTCTGTTCAATCAGGCTAAGCTGGCCTTCGTGGTCAATACTGGCCCACTTGTGCGCCCAACGACGGTGGCCGATGTCTTGTCTGGAAGGGCGGTTGTTCCGCCGTTTCTGTTTTCGCATCCAGAGCAGGAGCAGTATGTGCAGGGGTGGATGGGCGGCGAAGATCCCAGCGGATGGGGTGGCCGGGCGATGGAGGCGCTGGCTGACAAGGGTATGAAAGCACCTTTGGTGGGCGTAGGACGGAACGGGGCAGCTACCGTGGTAATGGGGCGACGCAGCCGCATTGTGTCAGCCAATACGAACAGCAGCCGCTGGTTTGCTGGGGCTGATCTGCTTGATAACAGCAATGCACAGACTCAGATGCTTGAGGCGCTCTCTAGGCTGCAGTCGCGTAACCCTACCGAGGCAGAGTATGCGAGAACCTTCAAGGGCACTTTTCTTGATGGCCGTGAGCTCGCGACCATGGAGCAAAAGGTTCCTGAGCCAGTGGGCTCGTTTGATGATAACGAGATTGGCAGGTCGTTACGTGCAACAGCCCGGCTTGCCCATTTTTACAAGACGGCGGGTGCGTCGCGTCAGGTGTTCTCCATACAGTGGGGAAATTTCGATAGCCACGCCAACCAGCGCTACACCGAGGTAACCGAAAACGACCAAAACCAAGACCGCCAGCTTCGGGAATTGAGTCGAGCCTTAGTGGCCTTCGACCAGTCTGTTAATGCGGTGGGTATGGGCAACGATGTGGTTGTGTTGGTAATGTCTGAGTTCGGGCGAACCCTAGACCCTGCTGCTGGTTTTGGCTCAGACCATGCCTGGGGAAATCACTGGATGGTCATGGGAAACCCAGTAAGAGGCGGTCGTCTTTATGGCGAGAAGTTTCCGCGTTTAATACTAAAAGGTACAGACGACTCTGACCCAGGCGGCAGGGGCTACTGGGTTCCCCAGATTCCATCAGATGCCGTAGCTGCAGACCTAATGACCTGGCTGGGAATGCCACAGAGCCAGCTAACCAGCGTGTTTCCGAGCCTGGCAAACTTTACGACCAGAACGGTAGGCCTGGTGTAGCGTTATGACTCCAGAGATTAGGCTGACTGAAGGCGATGACGTCTATGTTCATCCTAAAGATGCCCAATGGGCCCATATTTTCACTCTGGGTGGCAATGACACTGTCACCACGCATGGCAATGGGGTAATTGTTGCTGGCCCCGGGAACAACACCTACACCAGTGTCAATGAAGCTTGGCATCAGTTCGGAGGATCGCTTGCCTTTTGGGAGGCCAGGCAGTCTTTTTTTGTTGATCTTGAGGCAGGATACGCCCTCAACCCTTGGGGCGGTCGCGATACGCTGGTCGGTATTCGAAATATTCACGGGGTTAAACATGGCGCCCGTGTGGAGGGTTCCGCCTCTGCTGACCATGCCTTTCTTGATCTTTGGCGTGGAAATGATGAGGTTCATGCATTTTTTGATGGTAAGGGCGGGTTTGACCGGGCGTCTTTCTACGATTGGACATCGCGCGATGTCACGGTAGACGTTAGTCCCGATGCGTCATCGGTCGTTGTCTCTTTAATTGGCGGTAATCGTGCGGTGCTCGCAAATGTTGAGGAAATAAAGTTCTACAACCGCAATCAATCGCAGCCCGAGATTTTTCCGGTTTCCCATTTTATTGATAAGAAGTCAATTGGGCAGAAGACACTCATTACTGACTCTTCTAAGGGCTGGGCAAGTTCTATCGGCAAGTCAGTGAGCCTCACATATAGTTTTGCCCAGGCGGAACCCGCGTATGGCGGGGGAGAAGGCGGGCAAGGTTTCGTCACTCCACCAGAGCACTATAAGCAGGCCGTGAGCGGGATCTTTGATAGGTTGTCCGTGGAAACGGGGCTGAGCTTTAGGGAAGTAGAGGATTCCCAAGCCAGTTTCGGTCAACTTCGTTTTTCGGTGAATCAGCAGGCAGCGACCAAGGGCTATGCCTTTATCCCAGGCAGCGTGCCAGATGACCGAGCCGGGGATGTCTGGCTTGATGTCGAGACACTTGACGTCTTACAGCCCGGTCAGGAAGGCTGGCAGGTGCTGCTGCATGAGATTGGGCATGCGCTTGGGCTTGAGCACCCGGTTGCTATTGGCCAGCCTGCTGAAGGCCGCTCTGCGCTTCTTGACGCGTGGAATCACAATGGCTTCACAGTGATGTCAGAGCGCACACTGGTGTCAGATCAGTGGCAGTCTTGGTTCGGGCCTTTCGATCTGCAGGCTTTGCAGCATCTTTACGGTAAAGCCTCTACAGGGCTGAATTCGGAGAATAATCAGTATGGGCTCTCCGACCTTTATGGTCGTTCGATGCACACCATCAGAGACTCTGGTGGCTACGATGTCATTGATGCCTCTGCGTTAAATGCGCCAGCCCTCATTAATCTAAGCCCAGGGTCGTTCTCTTCGGTAGGGGTTAACAAAAAAGGTGGCCTGGCGTTTCAGAATATGTTTCTGGATTTTTCTTCTTCCATAGAAGAGGTTGTTGGAAGCCGGTTTGACGACGTGCTTATTGGCAGTTCAGAGAACAACGCCTTTCGACCTGGTGACGGCAATGACCTTGTTGAAGGGGGCGGGGGTCAGAATATCGTTATTCTGGATCACCCTCGGTCAAGCTTTAATGTTCAAAAGGCCATTAAGCCAGGCAGTTACTTTGTGGAATCAAAGGATGGGCTACTTGGTAACAACCAGCTAACGGGTATTCAGTATGTCTGGTTTTCTGATCAGAAGCTTGCCTTGGCTGGTGCTGAGGCCGATAGTCTTAATAGCCTACCTGTCAAGACCGCAAAGCTTGTGGGCGCTGCCTTTGGCCCCTCGTCACTGGCCGACCTACCTTTAGTAGGAAGGGTGCTTAGTGATTATGCGCAAGGGCTCTCAAGCCTGCAGGTTGCAAGCAAATGGCTGGCATCGGCAGAGTTTCTGGGGCTTGCCAAGACCCGCTCTCATTCGGATTTTGTGCATACTGTTTTTCAGAATGTGGTGGGTATACCGGCACCGGAAGACCTGCATAGCATTTTTAAGGACTTGCTGGATAGCCGCACGTATACCCAGGAGTCATTGCTGCTGCTTGCGGCTGATGTCGAGTTCAATCTTCTAAGGGTTGATGTGGTTGGTGTCGCCGAACAAGGCCTGTGGTATGTGTAGGCCACACGCTTAGCTTAGAAGTGTGGGTCGTGGGCATGCGGTGCAAGGTTCCTAGGCCTTGGTCCTTAATGCCTGTATTTCCAAAAAGGGTGCCCTATGTCTGTCATTCCCGGTAAGTACCGCAATACGACACTTGAAGTAATTATTGGAACCGAGGGCGACGACTTTATCTACCCCGGGGGTGGCTGGGATTTTATCGATGGTCGCGGGGGTATTGATACCGTTTATGTGGAAGGGCGGCGTCCGAGTTTTCAGATTGTGGTTGAGGGCGACTTTGTTTATATCGACACTGTTTCTGCTGCTAGTCCTTATGCCGATAGGGTGCAGCTCGTTAACACCGAGTTTCTGCAGTTTACAAATGCGCGTGTAGACCTCTTCGAGGCGCAGGTGTTTTCTGATGCAACTGCATCAGGGTCGATTTTCGGTCTTCTGGGAGAAGACTCCATGCGCTACTCCCAGCCAAAAGAAAATTATTCAATTGAGCGCGGTGGCGGCTATGTTGCCGTCACCCGCAAAGACAAGGGCATGGCTGATAAGCTCTATTCTATTGACCGACTGGTCTTTCCAGACCAGATTATGGCCTTTTACTTTGCGCCTGACTCCCTTCTAGGGCAGGCCAGTCGGCTCATGACAGCGCTGTTGGGAGTGGATTCTTTAAAAGACCATCAGCTTTCGGGGCTGGTGATTTCGGCTTTAGAAAAAGGTCTTTCAATTGATCAGCTAGCGGCTATTGGCGCATCTTCCGATCTGGTTTCGCAGCTTGCGGGGTCTAATAGCAACGATGACTTTGTCCGGCATGTCTACCGTAACGTGGTGGGGCAGGAACCGGATGCAGGAATGCTGTCGGGTTTCGTTCAGATGCTGCAAACCGGTAGTCAGACCAAGGCATCTCTTGCGGTGTTGGCTGCACAGGCTATTGATATTGTTGGATCGGTTGATCTTACTGGCCTCTCCTCTTCAGGCTGGGCCTATAGCATCTAGGCGTTGCTGCTACTGCCTTGCACGACCTTGCCCAAGGGGTCTACCGCCAAAAAGGCCTGGCCGGAATCTTGTAGCACCTTTAGCCCGTCTTGTTCGAGTACCATCGCTAGGCTGGTTAGGCAGCCCGCCTGCAGGCAGTTTGCCGCACTCACACTTACCGACTGCCAGTAGGCTACAGGCCAGCCTGTCGTGGCATTTAGAACATGGCTGTAGCGCTGGCCGTTAATTTCCACCACCCGCTGGTAGTCACCCGAGGTGGCCAGGGCTTTGTCTGTGACTGCCAGACTGGCCAGAATTGTATTCTCTTTTCGGGGGTGCTGAATGCCCGCCTGCCAGGGACTGGCATCGGGCTTACGGCCCAGGGCCACCAGGTCTCCACCCAGATTCACCAGGGCATTCTGGCCTTTCAAAAGTCGGGCAACCCGATCTGCCGCGTACTCCTTACCGATGCCGCCGAGGTCGATTTCCATTTGGGGGTCGGGCAGTCTTATCTGGCCGGCCCTTCGTTCTATACGATTCCAGCCTACATGGGCTGCCAATGCGGCAAGCTCTTCTGGGCTGGGCAGGCTTACTATGGCTGCCGAAGTCGCGGAGGGGCCTTGGGTAGATTGGGATTGGGCGGCAGAGCCAAACTTCCATGCCCTTCTAAAGATGCCACTGGTGAGGTCGAAGCGGCCCTGGCTTTTTTCAAACAGCCAGTCTGCCACGCCAAAAAGAAACTCGGTCTCGGGGTCGATATCAGTCCACTGACTGCCCGCACTGGCATTGATGCGGCTAATCAGGCTGTCTGGCAGGTAGCGGGAATACGTGGCCTCAAAGCGCGCGAGCTCTTGCCGGGCTGCCGCAAAAAAAGGGGCGGCCTCATCTGGGTTTGCTACAACGAGAATCTCGCAGGGCCCGCCCAGGGCCCGGAACTTACAGCTCTGGATTCCGTTGTGCGACACAAGACTAGAACTGGTAGGTGTAGCCTGTCTGCAGCCAACAGGCTTGAAAGTCGGCCAGCCCTGGGGTGTTTCTGCCATGCACCGACCAGCGGTTGGCCTGCCGATAGGCCTCTATCTTGAGGTCGGCGCTGCTGCGGGCGGAGAGCCGCTTTTCAAGCTTTAGGCCCAGAGTGACCGCGCCGAATCGGGAGAGCCGCTGGTCGAAGCTAATTGGGTCTTGGCCTGGGCGATAGCCATCGGGCAGCCGAATGGTCTCGGGGCGACTGGGGTCAGGCGCCGAAAAAAACCAGGCCGCAGACTGGGAATAGAGGCGAATGGATGGGGTAACCGCCCAGCCCGCCTGTAGCGGAATGTGCAGCTCTGAGCTGGCAGTAAGCGACCGAACCCGATAGCTGTCTTGATAGGCCCTGAGCCTGAGCCGATGGCTGCGGCCCGATTCCGCAAAATGGTGGTTCCAGGCCAGGGTGACCGCGTTGCTGTTCTTGGCTGAGGGGCGCAGGTCGAGCCGCTTATAGGGGTCGGTAAAGTAGCCACGGCCCTGTGAATGGCTTAGGCTCATCTGCACCAGATCTTGGGGGCCAATTACTTGACCGACACTAACGAGCAGATCGTAGACGCGCTTTTTTTCATTCTCCACAAGCCCGGTTACCGGGTTAATGGTGTCGTGACTGGCGGAGATGCCAAGCTCTAGGCTGCGGTTACGATCGGGGCTTAGCCGCTGCCAGAGAACGGAAGCGGTTTTCGATTCGTAGTCTTCTTCTGTGGAATAGGCAATTCCAGTAGTAAGCGAGGTGCGCGCCCAGTGGCGGGTAAGGCGCAGGTCGGTTGCCTTGCGCCGGTCTTTGAGGTCGGTAAACCCCGCGGGCTCGGTGTAATAGGCCGGTGAGGCACCCGAGATGGCATCAGACACCAGGTAGCCCTGGGCAGACCATTCTTCATTGACAGCCAGCACAAAGCCCACCGAAGGGGCCTGCACCCGAATGCGGGGGATGCCCTGCTGAGTCTCTTGGTAGTGCAGCAGCCTGACCCGAACCTCTGAGACCACCGGCGCGGTGCTAACCTGGGCCGGAGGCTCCAGCGCTAGTTGCATCCACAGCCTCCGCCACCAAAGCCGCCGCCCCCTGAAGAGGCCTCGCGGCTAAAGTAGACATGCTCGGTGAACCGGCGGTCGAGCGGATCGGGGTCAAGGGCCATGGCTGGTTCGGCCAGGTACTCTTTATCCCAGGCCGCTACCGGAATAATGGTTGTACAGCCGGAAAGGCCCAGACAAAGAAAGAAAATAACTGATCGAAAGGGCATGTGTGATGGGCTGGCTTGGGATGGCTTGGGATGGTTTATAGGGGTTTGGAGTGTTTGGGTTTGCCTGGGAGGCTTGTGTTACTGCGGCGTCTCAAGATACCGGCGAAGGCTCTGATAAACGGTCGCACTCGCGGCCTGGTTGAACCCCTTATGCTCCTCCATAACCATGCCTTTGGGCGAAATAACAAAGCTGGTGGGCATGGCTGTTACCTGATAGAGCTTAGCCACCTGGCCGTCTGGATTCCATACTATTGAAAAATCGGCAGGGGTTTCTTTTAAAAAGTCGGACATGCGCTGCATCTGCTTATCCAGCCCAACGGCCAGCACGGTAAGGCCCTTAGGGCCAAGGCTGCGGTGCAGTTCGTTCATAAACGGAAAGGACAGCCGACAGGGTATACACCATGAGGCCCAGAAATCGAGATAGACCCATTGCCCACGCAGACTTTCGAGGGCAAGCACCGGCCCGACGCCCCGCTGCCCGGAATACCGGGGCAGAGAGAAGGCTGGTGCCAGCCTGGGGCTACTTTTTGCAGCCTTTGCTAGCCCTTGCAAAGAGGGCAATGCAAGGCCAACAGGCAGTAGCCGCCTTAAACCGAAGATGGCTGCTGCTTGAACTGCGGTTCGTCGCCCCCTGCTTGCCGGCAGCAGGTTCATACAGGCGCTAGCTTACTAGCCCGGTACCGGCCAGGGCATTGCTACTTACCCCTGCGGTATTGGGGTCGGTGGCTGGGGCTGGGGCCTGCTTGATCACGCCATCTGCAATTAGTTTTTTTACCAACTGCTCTTGCATGCCCGCGAAGCGAAGAAACCCCTCAAGCGGCATGACGAGCTGATGGCTGGTAGAAGGTACTAGCTGGGACTGCTGCCCGGGCTGGGCTGCTGCAGGTGTGAGCGTGGCGAAGTCGACCCGAACAAGGTTGCCTGTCATGGAGATGTTACTAACAATGTCTGAAAATAGCGTTTGCATGGTAAAACCTTTTTGTGAAGTGAGAGCCACTGTTGGGAGATTTTTTCCTAAAATCCCGAACAACTACCAGTCACTTTACCTCAAGCGCTTGTCTTAATTCCAGAACGAAGATTGTTTCTATGGTTATTCTTTTTGTCCATCAAAACTTTCCGGGTCAGTTCAAACACCTGGCACCCGCCCTTGTAAAGAGGGGCCATAAGGTATTAGCCCTGACCATTAAGGACGCCCCGCCGATAGACTGGATGGGGGTGAGAGTCATTCCCTACATGCCCGCTCGGGGATCGACTGCCAACATACATCCTTGGGTGGTTGATATTGAAACCAAAATTATTCGCGCAGAAGCGGCATTTCGGGCGGCAGTAGCGCTACGCGGTCAGGGGCTTAGGCCCGACCTGATCGTAGCCCACCCCGGCTGGGGAGAGAGCCTTTTTTTAAAGGATGTCTGGCCCGAGGCAAAACTGGCCATATATTGCGAATTCTTTTATCACCCTACGGGGGCGGATGTTGGCTTTGACCCGGAGTTTTCGACTATAGACTTATCCGAGGTCTGTCGACTGCGGTTAAAAAATCTCAATAACGAAATGCACTTTCAGGTTGCTGATGCGGCCCTATCGCCCACCCAGTGGCAGGCCAGTACATTTCCGGAACCGTTTCGGTCAAAGATCACGGTGGTTCACGACGGGATTAACACCAGGCAACTGAAACCCGAACCAAGGCCAGCGTTTCTGCCTGCTGCTGGCCAGGCCTTGGGCCTAGCCATTGATCCGGACCGGCCTGTGGTGACCTTTGTGAATCGGAACCTCGAGCCCTACCGTGGCTACCATTCTTTCATGCGGGCGCTACCCAGGATTCTTCGTGAAAATCCGCGGGCAGCAGTGTTTATTGTCGGCGCAGATGGGGTTAGCTATGGAAGCGCTCCTGCCTCAGGCACATGGAAGAACATATTTATCCAGGAGGTTCGGTCTCAGATTTCTGATGAGGACTGGAAGCGGGTTACCTTTTTTGGGCATTTGGACTACGAACGATTTGTTCTGCTGATCAGGCTTTCAACAGTGCACGTGTACCTAACCTATCCATTTGTTCTGAGTTGGAGTCTCTTAGAGGCAATGAGCCTAGGCTGTGCGATTGTGGGTAGTCGAACCCCACCCGTGCAAGAGGTGATTACAGATGCAGAAAATGGCCTCTTGGTAGATTTTTTTTCCCCAGAAGAGATAGCGCAGGCAGTAGCCAGGCTACTGGCCAATACAGAGGAGCGCGCCCAGTTTGGCACGGTGGCACGAGACCGCGTCGTACAGAACTATGACCTTGAGTCGATCTGCATTCCGAAACAGATGCAATGGGTGGAATCGCTTCGCTAGCTATTGAATCTGCGCGGTAAACTCAATAGCGAGGGGAAAGCTCGGCACTGAGGGAAAGCCTGAGTTCGGCCCACTTTCGATGGCATTGAATAGGTCGAGAAGAAACGCCCCTTCAATAATGCGCCCAAACACCGCATAGCCTGGGTTGGCATTGCTTACAAAGTCGAGTCCTGGATTATCTTGTAGGTTGAAGTAAAACTGGCTAGTTGCCGAGTTGGGCTCGGTGGTTCTTGCCATTGCGATGGTGCCTTTGAGATTCTTCAGGCCGTTACTTGACTCTAGTGAAATTGGATCTCCCGGAGTGCCTCGCGGCTGCAGCTTGGCGTTGTACAGCCCACCCTGGAGTACGAAGTTCTGCTCGAGACGATGAAATACGGTGCCGTTGTAGAAGCTGGCATGCACGTAGGAAAGGAAGTTAATAACGCTAATCGGCGCGGCCTCGGGGAGTAGTTCCATGGTGAGCGCTCCCAGGTTGGTCTGCATCAGCACCCTTGGCGACGGAACCACAAAAGACTTTTCAAACAGCACCTGCCCAGTGCTGCCCTTGACCTGGAGTCGCAAGGGGCCGGTGGCCAGTGGGGTACAGCTTACGAAAATGTTTGAAACGGAACTGGCAACCTGGGTGAGGTTGACGCACCGGCCTTGGGCCACGCCAATATCAAATTTCTGGGTATCGAAGTTATTGCCTGCAAGACGGAAAATAGCGGGCAGACCAAAGCTGACCCGGTCGGCAAGAATATCGTTTATCGTTAACGGCCCCCTGACGGGCCCTAAGAAGTCGTCGATTGCGCCAACGTCAGCGATCTGGCCGTTTGTTAGTGAATCGCCCAGCAGGAAGACTCGGCCATTAGATACGCCGAGATAGACGCCCGAGGGGTTTTCTTGGGACGCGGGATAAAACCGATAGAGATAGGCGTCCCAGCTCTGGGTGGTCTGGCCAGCAGGGAAAAGGGTGGGGAAGTTGCGTTCGGCCCAGTCGAAGAGTTCATCGGCGCGAAGTGGCTGGCTAGCTGTTGTGCTGGCGGTGGTGTTGCGTGTGCCTACGGCAACCTGGGCAAACGATCGGGCCTGGGCATTGTTGAGAGCGCTGGCATCTGCCTGCGGCGCCCTTGCGGCCCTTTGCAGGGCTAACTCTTGTGGTGAAGACGCATCTAGAGAGACATCAGAGCCACAGGCCGTTAGCATAAGGGCGAGTGTAAGCGCACCGAGCGTACCAAGCACCCTTGAAAAATTGAAATTCCCCTGTTGTCTGCGGGTCGTGGAGGTTGATAAGTGCATAGCAATATTCATGAACATTCAGGTGTGAAGGGCTGACCGAAGGCCTGATTATAAAGGGCTTGCCCGTCTGTTAGAGCGAAAAACCGCAGGGCTATTGCCCCTTGCAGTTGGCCTCTTGCGCGCCAAGCGCTTGCTGAAGCCCGTTGATTCTTCGCTGGTCTTGTGTGAACTCTTGCAGGTTAATTTTATTTTGGCTCTGGAGAGGCAACAGGCCGTTTTCGAAGTCGGTTTTTGAATCGAGCATTCGTGCAGAAGGGGGCTGCAGTGATGCCCCACCCTTAAAAAACACGCCAACAAAGTCTTGCCAGTCACCGCCGTGGTGAACAAAAGACTCTAAAAGTGTTATGTCGAGCCCTTGCTTTCTGGCCCAATTTTGGAGCGCAACCCCGGCATCGGGGTAGAACCGCCAGCAGTCTACCGGATAGCAATGATAGCCACCGCTTGAGGGCGCGTTTAGGTAGAAAAGGCCGCCAGGCCGCAGCACACGGGCGACTTCCAAAAAGGTTACCCAAAAAAACTGGGCATGCTCAAAGCAGGAACTGGTGACGATAAAGTCGAACGAATCTGTCTCAAGTGGCAGGGCGTACGCGTCTGACAGTACCAGGTCTACCCCCGGGCCATGGCTGAAGTCGGCCCCACAGTAGCGCGCCTGCGCTGGTGCATGCTGACGAAGACTACCATTTACATCGAGTGAGCCGATTTCGAGGATTCGAGGCTGGGCTTGGACAGATGCTAAATAGTAGGTTTGGTAGAAGAGCTGAATATTCTGGGTTGCGGATGGATGCAAGACCTGCGCCCTACTGAAAGATAAACATGGTGTCAGAAAACGGGAAGTTAGCTTTTAGGCCGGTAAGCGTCACGGACATATCCGGCCCAAAGAAAAAACGCAGGCCAGAGGGTAAGACCTCACCCAAGGTAAATTTATTGGCGAGCTCGGCAAGACTTTTCACCCCAGGCATGGTAAACCAGATACGGTCTGCAGGGGTAAAGTCGAAGATAGTGAGATGGCCCATGGCATTGATATGAAAGATGTCGGAGCCTGGCCCGCCAATTAAAATATCGGCGCCACCGCCGCCCGCAAGGTAGTCGTTGGCAACGCCTCCCACCAGTATCTGGTTGCCTGCGTCGCCAACGAGAGCAATGGCTTCGGTTCCTTCGGCCTTCACGCGACCGTTTCCAACGACCAGCACGTGGCTGGTATGGTTGACTCGCACCTCTGGAAGGTTACCCGCAGCAAACAGGTTTAACACCACTAGCTCTCTGGCGGCAACACGGCCATTAATCGATACAGGTTCGCCCCCTGCGTTGCCCTCGATGGTTACTAGCTTCGTCGGCCAGTTTGCCGTACCAGGAGACTCGGTAACGGTGAGTATGGCTGTTTTCAAGAACTGCGCGTAGCTACCATTACCCGGTAGCGCAAGATCGACTAGTCCGTTGTAGTAGGCCCGCGATGCCGCGGGTGTCTGTATGGTAGACGGACCAAAGATATCCAGCCCGGTATTGGCGGGCAGGGTGAATCCGACAAAGAAGGCATCTTCACTGAGACTCGAGCTAATACTTTGGTTCTTGGGCAGCAGTTTTAGGTGATTTTGCCCCTGGTCATATTCATTCCCTAGCAGGGTATGGCTCACCAGAGAGCGCTGGCTGATGGGAAGGGGGCTCGTAATCTGAGGAAAGAAGGCCAATAGTTCGGCCAAGCCCAATTTGTCAGCATCTGCCAGGGCTACAGGTTTGACTGTGGCGTCTGTGACCGGAGGCCTCGGAGG